>OFRG01000273.1_pt1 | contig 21781 bp, 29 predicted proteins | sample 1543071 | NCBI WGS metagenome assembly OFRG01 (sample SAMN07774222, study PRJEB24372) | wastewater metagenome | isolation source: WWTP Verbania (Effluent) | place: Italy: Verbania | collected 2015-12
TCACCGGCCCGAATACTACCTCACCCCCGAGCAGCGCCTGCTTTCGCAGAACGCTGCGCTGAAGGGCCTCGCGGAGATCATCGTCTCGAAGCAAAGGGCAGGTCCGACGGGGGATGTCAAGGCGCAATTCCGCGCGAAATCGGCAAGCTTTGCGCCTTTGGGGTCGACAGGGTCACCCGAGGAGAGGGAGCATTGGCAGCCATGACGCCTTTGGGAATTCAGCTCGTCGGCGTCATCACGCAAAGTGAAGCGAACGCTCGGGAAAATCGCTTCACGAAAGCGGAGCGCGCCGCGCGGCAGCGCAAGATTACGGCCCTGATTCTTCGCACGCACCTGATTCGAGGCGCAATTAGACGCGGCGACGCGCTGACCATCATCATGACCCGTGTGTCGCGTGGGCTGTGCGATAGCGACAATTTGGCAGGCTGTTTCAAGCACGTTCGTGACGGAGTCGCGGACGTCTTGGGCGTCAATGACGCGGACCACACCTCGGTCGAGGTGACGTGGCGTGCTCGGCAAGTTAAGGGCCCAAAGGCCCAAACGTGGGTAGACATTCGGCGCACAAGCGCAGAGAGGCAGGAAGGCATTTTGGGAGCAATTGAAGCGGCGGAGCAGCTTCTGGTGTCGGCGGGCGAGTCGGTATTGCGAGAGAGGCCGAGATGACCGACTCGAGAGAGATCGACTGGTCCTCGGGCGACGTGATGATCACTGACCCGCCGTACGATCGGCGGATCTACAAGCGGGCCACGAGCCACGGGAAGGGCGGGGGCCGCAGGCACCGAGACCTCGGGCATGACCCGCTCACGGGCGATCTGCTCACATGGACGTGCGAGCTCGCCGCGCGGGTGCCTCGCTGGTCGGTGATTTTCTCCGACGTCGAATCGGTGGGCGCATGGCGTGACGGCCTCGGGCTTGCCGGGGCCACCTACGTGCGCGCGATGCCCTGGATCCGCTGGTCGATGCCACAGCTTTCGGGCGATCGGCCTCCGCAAGGTTGCGAGATGATCGTGCTCGCGTGGGGGTCGAGGAAAGGCCGCAAAACTTGGAATGGGCCGGGGAATTTGACCCATTTCGACGAAACCAAGATCCGGCGCGTGGGCAAGCACATGTGCGAAAAGCCGCTGGCTTTGATGCACCGGCTTGTCGAGTATTTCAGCGACCCGGGGGAGACGGTCATCGACCCATTTTGCGGCGCTGGCACGACGGCGCTTGCGGCAAAGCTGCTCGGGCGTCAAGCTAAATTCAACGAGATTGACCCGCAATGGATGGCCTACGCTCAGAGGCGACTCGAAACGGAGACGCTAACGCATTCGGATGAAATGCAAATGCTGGCGGTGGCGATGCGCAAGGTGACTGACGAATTGGAAGCGTTTAAGAAAGCAAAGGGAAAATGAGCTTCGAAAAATTGGTTGACGCGGAGCTTGCAGAGATTAGGGCGAAGCTACTCGAGAAGAATCGCAAATATGGCAACTCTGCGCTTGAGCCAGCCAGGGTCTTCTCGAAGGCCGGCCCTATCGAGCAGCTTCTTGTCCGCATCGATGACAAAATCAGCCGGATCCAATCTGGGCAAGCTGACGACAACGAAGACGCGGTGAGGGACCTGATTGGCTACCTGGTGCTGCTCAGGATTGCGCGAAGGCCTTCGGTAACAGCGCAAAGTCCTACTGTAACAGGCATCGGATGCGCGGGCGGCTCGCTCTCTGGCACCTATCCGGAACCTCAGCGCATCGCGAGCAAGCTAATCGACGAGCCTCCGGTAAAACTCGCGGGCGGCTCGCTCTCTGGCATTGCCTACCCCGTAAACGATAGCGCTGCGAGCAAGCTAGTCGAGCCTCCGGTAAAACTCGCCGACAGCAGCAAGCCGTTTTCGTTTGGTAATATGCTACTCAACACCGAATGGGTTGAGCGCACGTTTGGGCCGTCCATGGTCGTCGCTGGTTCGCAAACCATCTCAATACTGCCAAACAATTGGAGCATTGATCGCAAAATTACAGTGAACAACTACACGTCAAACAGCGTATCTGTGGTCAATCCGAAAAGCGGAGGGTGTCTCGCTAGCACATGCGAAGAGGTTCAACTCGCTCTCGAGCGCATTGCAAAGGAGACGGCATGAAAACAGCTGAAGAGAGGTTCGCGGAGAAATGGCGCGAAGACCAGAACGGGTGTCATGTTTGGACGGCAAAAAAGAATGCTGAAGGATATGGGTATTTCTGGCTTGGCGGTCGTGATAGGAGGGCTCACCGCATAGCTTGGGAATGGGCGAAAGGTCCGATCACGGAAGGCAGGCAGCTGGACCACCTGTGCCGGAACCGGGCTTGTGTGAATGTTGACCACCTTGAGCCCGTAACGTGCCGAGAAAATGTGCTGCGAGGCGTGGGCCCGGCCGCGGTCAATGCGCGAAAGGTGCAATGTGTACGAGGGCACGAGCTTGGGGCAGAAAACGTAAGCCCCCACTCGCTAAGGCGCGGTGATCGTGAATGTCGCACATGCATGAACGCCCGAAAGCGAGCAAAGCGTGCGGCGGGCCTCGATACCCTTTTCGGCCAGTGGCCTGGTGATGAGACCGACGCGCAGCTCGCGGCGGCGCTTAGGGGCTCCCAATGAGATCAAGCCAAAGGCGCAAGCTACCAGGCCGCCCCACGTACCTTGATGAAGGCACGATCAAAGAGCTTTGCAGTTCCATTATGCTGGGCTTACCAATAGCGGCTTGCTGCGATCTGGTCGGCATCGGCGAGGATACCTTCTACGCGTGGATCAAGATTGGCCGTGAGAAAGGGGACGGCCCACACTGGGAGTTTTCCCAGCGTATCAAAAAGGCAATGGCAAACAGCCAGGCCATAGCACTTAAGTCTATCAACAAGGCGCTGACAGGCAAGGCGCAGAAGACGACAACGAAGACTGTTAAGCGCGACGACGGCACCATCGAGGAGACTACGACCGTCGAGCAAGGCAGCAATCCGGTGTGGACCGCTGCCGCTTGGAAGCTAGAGCGGAGGTGGCCTAAGCAATACGCGGCAAACCGGGCTGACGTCGCAGCAGCGGTGTCAGAGCAGCTTGACAAGGCAGTGAAGCGCCTGGTAGAGGCTTTTGGTGGCGAGGATGATGAGAGGGTGCAAAAAGCCCTCTCGATCCTGGCCACTCCGAGCGATGACGTGCCGATTGCCTTGCCGAGGGGGGACGATGCGAAATAAGTCGAGCCAGTGAAACGCCGCTTGCCGATAGCCGAAACGGGCCCAGCGACAGCGGGCGAGCTCGCCTCTGTCGAGAGACTGTGGCCTCGCACGCGTGACCGCTGCGGCCCTGTACGGGCCATGCTGGTTAGGTCGTGGCCTGCTGGCCACCCGGTGCGCATTGCGAAGCCTTGCCCGTTCGTCAGGTGTCAGTTTCATCTGCACGTCGATGTCGAAGCGGAGGACATCTACTATCACCCGAAGGCGCCGATTGAGCACACATGTGTCCTCGACGTCGTCGAGGCTATCGGTGACGGGCACGAGACAGTCGACGTCGGCCCTCGGAGGATGGACGAGACAGGCGCAGGAATGAGCCTAGCGGCGATCGGCGAGGTGCTAGGATTGAGTCACGAGACGGTGCGCAGCATCGAGACGCTGGCGCGCTCTCGGATTGCAAACAAAATGAGGAGGCTGAGATGACACCCAGAGAGCTGGCCGAAAAGATCTTAGAGGCAGACGCAAAGCGCGAGGCGCTCGATGAGGCTGCGAACCTTGCGGAAAAAGCATATTTTGATGCACATAAGGCTATGGGCGATGCGATAAGGGTGCGAGAAGAATTTGTGAACGCCAACCGAGGTTATTGTTGGCCGACGGCGAAAGAGATCGAGTTGGCGCGTGAGGTGATGCGGCTATCGACGAATTCTTCGCCGTGAAGCGCCCGACCCTCGCCGCTGCCGCTGCGCGCATGATGCCAGGTGCTACCCCTACGCCGCTTCCGGTAGGCCCAGAGGGCGTGCTGGCCATGGCACTTGGTATCAGTTCGGACCTCGAGCGGCTGACGGCGACGGCAAGGGGGGCAGGTGACGCGGAGGCCGAGCTTCGGGCGCTGAGCCACCGGATGCGCCTGCTTGAGCTTGTCGCGCGTCTGACGGGCGTGCTAGGCGAAAAGCCGACGGTGCAGGTTTCGATCGTGCACGATGACGACACGGTGCGCCGCATGGCGAGAGAGGTGCTGGAAGCAAAATGACAGAAGCGGTCGAGTGTGAAGATTGGATTGATATCTGGGGCCGCGAGCTACTGCGTGAGCTGCCTGGCTTTGCGCAGAGGCGCGTAGGCCCAGAGTATTGCGAGGGCCCTTATTTTAGAAGCCGCTGTCACCAACCGCCTCGTATTGTGTCACTTCAGGAAGTATGCCAATACCGCGCGTTTTTGATCGGGTCGTCATCATGATTCCGTGGGATGTTTTCGAGTTTTTGGCTTGTGTCGTTTCATGAGCACGCGCCTGCTTAAGCTTCCGGGCTCAAGGCCCAAGAGTTAATGGAGGCACATTGGGAGCGGTGCGACCCGTTCGAGTTTTGGGCTTGTGTCATTTCCGTTTGACCCCAACGCTTTCGCCCGTGCGAACCTATGCGCCTATGCGATAGCGCAAAACCCGCGCTATCAGGTGGCGCCGCACCATCGAGCCATTGCTCGCAAACTCGAGGCCGTCGAGCGGGGTGAGATCCGCCGGCTGATGATTTTCGCGCCCCCGCGGCACGGGAAATCGCACTTGACCTCGGAGCTCTTCCCTGCGTGGGTCCTCGGCCGCAACCCGCTCGCTCAGGTCATCTCGAGCACTTACTCGCAGGACCTCTCCGACGACATTGGACGACGCGTGCGAGACATGCTCTCGAGCGAGGCGCACGTTTCCGCCTTCGGCCGGCAACTTTCGGCATCTTCGAGTTCGGTCTCGCGGTTCCATACGACTGCCGGAGGCGTTTACGTCGGTGTCGGAATCGGAGGCCCCACGACGGGGCGAGGCGCGAACATCTTCCTCGTCGACGACCCGATCAAAAACGCGCAAGACGCGCAAAGCCCGCTTGTGCGCAAGCGACACAAGGATTGGTTTCAAACTGTCGCCTATACGCGCCTGATGCCGCACGCGGCGGTCATCATCATTATGACCCGGTGGCACGACGACGACCTTTGCGGCTGGATCCTCTCCGAGGCTGCGCAGCAGTGGGATGTCCTCTCTCTTCCTGCGCTCGCCATCGATGACCGTGACCCGCTCGGGCGGGCCATTGGTGAGCCTCTGTGGCCGGACTGGTTCGGCGCTGAGACCCTCGCCGATACACGCCGCACCATCGGCGCAAAGGCTTGGGCGAGCCTGTACGAGCAGCGCCCGAGCCCTGAGTCTGGTGAAATCTTCAGCCGCTCGTGGATCCGTTACTACTCGCTCCTCCCCTCCCGCTACGACGAGATTTGCGCTTCGTGGGACCTTGCCTTCAAGGGCCTTGTCTCGAGTGACCCGGTGTGTGGCCAGGTGTGGGGCCGCATCGGCTCGGAGTACTACCTGCTCGACCAGGTGTGTGCTCGGATGGACATCGTGGGAGTGATCGCGGCGATGCGAGCCCAGCGTGCGAAGTGGCCGACAATCCGCGCTGTTTACGTCGAAGACAAGGCGAACGGGCCGGCGGTGATGAAGCTTCTTGAGAAGGAGATCCCGCGTATGATTGCCGTCAATCCCGAGGGCGGAAAGATCGCCCGTGCCTACGCTGTTTCCCCAATGTGGGAGGCTGGAAACGTCTACCTTCCGCGCTCGGCGCCTTGGGTCGGCGACATGGTCGAAGAGGTCTGCCGATTCCCGTCGGCGGCCCACGATGACCAGGTCGACACGATGACGCAGGCGCTTTCGCAAATGTCACTGAGAGCTCGTGCACCGCGTGGCGAGCTTGAGAAAGGGATCGGACTATGACCAAGAGCAACGTCGTTCCGCTAACGCAAGCCGCTATCAAGCCGCACGATGGCGCGGTGAAAATGCTCACCGAGCTGCTCTCGTGGGCCGTTGCTGGCAAGCTTCGAAGCCTTGTGGTGGTGGCCACAATGACCGAGAGCGAGTGCATACACTCGACGTGCCTTGAGGAGGCATCCGACCTGTCCGCGCTTGCGTATGGCCTCGACCTTCAAAAAGCCGACCTGATCGACATGGGTCGCGAGTGCGAATGCGCGCCAAGCGGCGATAGCAACTGATTTTGCCGTGACTCGCCATTTTGCCGTAAAGCAAGCCCATGGCAGGTGTCACTACGTCACGATGCAGGCGCGAGGCGATGGGGACTCTCGCGGAGTCCCAGGTCTACGAATCGACCTCTCGCGAGGCCTTCGCGCTGGTGTCGACCACCGAAGCGCGTCGGCTGCTGCACCTCTCCGTGCACATCGCGGCGGCCGGCGCGGCTGGGTGGATTCTGATCTTCGACAGTGCAAGCACGCCGAGCGGGATTCCACGCTACCCGCCGATCCCCGTGCAGCCTGGCGACCATCACTCGATCCCCTTCGATGGGCTGGTCTTCACGTCGGGAATATACGTGTCTTATTCGACCGCAGAGACATACTCGGCAGGGGCGGCGAGCGCGCTTTTCTGGCTGCGGTATACGTGAATTTGCCATGAGCCGGCAAAGACTCGCTCGTCGATTCGACATACGCTCTCGCCGCGGATTCGAGCGAGAAATCAAGATCCCCAAAGACTGGACCCCTCGTGAGCTCGGCGCCGGTAGCCTCTTGCTTTGGCTACGAGCAGACAGAGGATACGCGCTCAATGGAATGTCTGCTGTGACCAGCACGGGCACTTCGCCTCCCGTGATGGCCATCTCGGCGGGTTCCCCGCTCGTGCCCACCGACCTACGAATCGAGGTCGTGGGCACCGGCACGCTGGGCGTCGCGACCTATCGGGCAAGCCTCGATGGCGGCAACACGTGGCTTCCGACGGCCGCAACGGCCGCGAGCGTGAGCATTGGACCATTCACGGTGACACAGGCCGCAGGGACCTACTCAGCAAACAACGTTTGGGTAGCAGGGTCTAGGTATTCCCAGCTCGACGATTTTAGCGGAAACGGCAATCACGTGACACAAGCCTCGTCGGGACTCCAGCCGACGGCAAAGTGCAAGTCTGGTCGTGTCTCGCTATCTTTTGATAGTGTCGCGGGGCAGTTTATGCAGACCGCAAGCGGTTTGGCCGTCCCGGCGTCGTTTTCGATCTACGTGTGTGTGGAACAAAAGACTGTCGCGGTTCAGCAATGGATATGCGGCTGCAATGGTCCGACGACGTCACGAATCGGCACGTGGGCGACGCTGCGCGGCCTAAACGACGGTCATATCGAGTATTCTTTCTCGAACGGGGTGGCGACCGCAACAAGCTACAAAACCGCTTCGTCGACACCCCTTGTCGGAGCCGTATCGTTTGTCACTGGGTATCAAAGCGGAGACGATAGGCACAACCTGAATTACCAGCGTTTGGCGGCCGGATCGGAGATCGCCCCAGCAATGTCGCTAACGACGGCAGGCGTTAGCACGTCCCTAGGCTCTACAGCATACAAATTCGGTGTAGGTTGCCTCGGAGAGTATACAGCGGCCGAAACGTGGGCTGGGACAATTCGAGAGATTGTGATCGTGAATCGCCGGCTTTCTCTCGCTGACGCGAAGCGACTGTGCGCATATGCTCGCAGTCAAAATGGAGTTTGACGCGTGAAAATAAGCACTCTCGACCAGCGCAAGCCCGGCGTCGATTTGGCGCAGCTTGAAGACTACGAAGCTCTCTACAAGGGCGGCGCGGCCATGAAGGCGCGCCAGACGCGCTTTCAGCCTCAGCGACCGTACGAGCCAGATGAACACTACCGATTTCGAATCGCGAGTGCGCACTACCTGAACTACATCGGCCCAATCGTCAATTTCTTCGCGTCAAGTCTTTTCACCGATAGGCTTGAAATCAGGTCTGAGCCGACCGAGATCACCCCTTACTACTCGGCTTGGCGGAGCGATGTCGACGGCGCGGGGACTGACCTCGTCGAGAAGCTCAAGAAGGCCCTCACGCTGGCCTTGCAACACGGTCACTCGTGGCTGCTCGTCGACTTCCCCTCGTCGCCCGAAGCGGCGCCTGAGACGCGCGCAGAGTGGGAAGCCGCAGGCCTTGCGGATGGGTACCTGTGCGCCCTCGAGGCTTCGGAAATCCTCGACTGGCGCATTGACGACCGAGGGCAGCTCTCTTGGGCGATTCAATACCGCTCCGAAGCTTGCCGCATGACTCCCTATGACACCAGAGACACAGTTACCGAGACTTGGACCGTATGGGCTTCCGAAGGCTGGGAGCGCTACTCCATCACCTACCCGAAGGGCAAGCGCCCAGGGTCAGAGACCGAACTTTCACCCGTCGCAAACGGGCTGCTCTCGGGCGTTCCCCTGGTGCTCATCGAGCTGCCTCCGGTGCTGTGGATCCTCGACCTACTTGCCGAGCCGCAAATCGAGCACATGCGCAACCGAAACGCGCTCTCGTGGTCGCTCGGCCGAACGGCCTACGCGCAGCGGATTGTCAAGGTCAGAGACCGTGAAGGCGACCTACCAAAAAGCGGCGCCGGTTACGGAATCATTCTTGCCATCGACGAATCAATCGCGTGGGATGCTCCGCCTGCAGAGGCATTCACGCCGCTCGCCGACTACACGCAGGACCTGAAAGACGAAATCTATCGCGTCAGCTCGCAGATGGCCCTCGGGGTAGAAAACAACTCCGCGGCAGTGGGGCGAAGTGCTGCCTCGAAGAAAGAGGACAGCAGCTCAACGGCTGTGATTTTGAAGGCCTACGGCAAAATCATTTGCGAGGCCACGAAGAAGGCCCTCTCGCTGCTCTCGTCGGGCCGCGGTGACGTCATCGAGTGGACGGTCTCTGGGTTGTCGAAATTCGCCTCTGGTGACGTCTCGGCGCTCGTCGAGCAGGCTTTGGGTGCGCAGACCCTCGAGATCCCCTCGCCGACCTTCAAGCGGCATTTGGCCGGCCGCGTTGCCCTCTCGCTTTCGCCGGACGCCGACCAAGCGACCCGGGACGCGATGCTGAAAGAGATCGAGGCTGGCGTCTCAGCCGAGCCGACGGAGCTCCCCGAGGTCGAAGAAGAACCCTCGCCACCTTCCGCACCGGCAAGCATCCCGCCCGGGCCGGGTGAGGAAGATTGAAATCAGACCCTGCCCTCGAGCGCGTCCTCCGGCGCCACTTTCGCCAGCGCATGAAACTCGAGCGCGAGGCGATTGCCCGCGTTCGCGTGGTCGACTTGCGCGAATCGGTGCGCACCTCGATCTTGCGGGCGGCGGACGGTGAGAAATGGTCCGTGCGTGCCCACGCTCGCGCGATGCCAGCCTTGCGAGAGTCGGGTCGGGTGTTCGGGCGTTCGGTGACGTCAAGCGTCTCTATGACCGCGCTGGAGGCCGCAACGCGTGGCCTCGCTGATGCCCACGAATGGCTTTCTACGGCGGCCAAGTCGGCGACCGGGCGTGCATCCGTGATTCCCGTGCGCGATGGTGAGGCGGCCTCGTCGAGGGCGCTGGTCACGGTCAGGACGGCGGACGTCGGCACACTCGCAGGCGAGCAGGTCGGCTCAGTCGCCGCAGCCCGCTCGCTGGCCCTCGTCGAGGAGTCTTCGATCGTCGTCGCGCGTGAGGTCGGCCTACTCGCAGAGACCAGGGCCTCGAGCGAGCTCGCCCGCATCGCCGCGACGGAGATCACGGCGGCCTACTCGGCGGCCTCGAGGTCGACGAAGAACGAATTCGGTCTCAAGCGTGTGTGGGACGCGAGTCTCGATCGCAAGGTTTGCAAGCTCTGCGCATCCCTTCACCATCGAATGGAGCCCTGGCCCGTCGAGGACGCTCCGGCGCACCCTCGGTGCCGATGCGCAACAATGCCATGGCACGAAGATTTCAACATGTTTTTGGACTCGATCGGCGTCGCTCCTGGGCCTCGCCCTGGCGTGTCCGGCGACGTCGAGACGGAGCTCTCGGGCGGGGCACACCTCGATAGCTTCGGCACACTTGCTCCGCTTGGATTTGGCCGCTGATTTTGAAGCATCGGCATCGATTGTGACACTGTGCGGCACGCCTTCGGGCGCACACCAAAAGGTGACAAATGACTGACGAGAACACGCCGGCGGGCGGCGAAAGCCCCGACGGGAGCCAAGCTCCTGCCCCGAAATTCATGACCGTCGAAGACTTCAATCGCGCCACTTCGGCACGAGAAAAGCGCTTCGAATCGAAGCTTGCGGAGATGCTTTCAAAGCTCACGACCCCACCCGTCCCACAGGACGATGGGATCCAAGCAAGTGGGCAACGTGCCGACCCTGCAATCATCCGCCTTCAACGGCAGATGGAGGAAACGGCAAAAAAGCTCGCAGAAAGTGAAGCAAAGCGGGAGGCGGCAGAAGGCCGAGCGCGAACTGAGAAGGCCCTCACAGCCCTCCAAGGTGCTCTCGGCGCAAAGGTCGCACCCAAGATGCTCGGCAGGCTGACCAAGGCATTTCGGCAGGAGATGGAGTGGGACGAGGACTCTCAGGAGTACCTAATCCCCGTGGAAACCAAGACCGGCACGGTGAAGCTTCCCATCGTCAACGCAATTGACGAATGGTCGAAGACCGAAGAGGCGGCCTTGTACCTACCAGCCCCGGCGTCACTGGGCACAGGAAGTTCTCGCACCTCGAGCCAGACCGCGAATGCGTGGCAAAAGAAGCCGCAATCCGAGTGGACCGAGGCCGACAAAGACGCGTTCTTTCAAAGCAGACTCAAAGAGCTTTCGGGCGATTAAACGCGCAGAATCGAGTGGTTTTGCGCAGAAAGATTGATGAATAGCAAATGGCTACTACGCAAAGCCTCTCGGCCGTCACGGCGGCACTCGCTCAGGCCTACCCGGATCGAATCCGACGGCAAATCAACCGCGCATCGGTGCTTTTGTCGATCCTTCCCATCACGGTGGGCAGCGGCAAAAACGTCGCGTGGGATGTCGAATCCTCTGGGGCCATCGGCGAAAACTTCTCTGACGGCGCCGACGTGGCGAACTACGGCAGCGACGACCTCGCGGCCGCGGTGCTCTCGTGGGGCCTCTACCGAGGCAATTTCACGGTCACAAACCTCGCCGCCGCGGCTGCCGGTTCGAGCCAGTCGCCGAGCGATGCAAAAGATTTGATGTCGAGAAACATGGTCAATTCCATGTCTCGCGTGGCCAGCGTGATTAACGCGGCTTGCTACTCGGGCACCGGCACCGGTACCACGATGGCGGGCTTCGCGATTGCCATCGACAGCGCTGGCACGTACGCGACGATCGACCGATCCTCCTCGACTTGGTGGCAGTCTTACGAAATCGACGCAGGCGCTGCGCTGGTGTCGTTCGATGCCATCCGAACCGACCTCGCAGCGATCTACACGAACAGCGGCTTTCGCCCTGACGTGGGGCTTTGCGCGCCCGCGACGCTTAACAAGCTCAAGGGCTTGTTCGACCCAAATCGCACGTACGGAAAGGATGTTTCGACCGCTCGCGGAGTCACAACGCTCGCGAACAATTCCGACGTTGTGATGATTGACGGCTGCGCCTTCATCGAAGACAAAGATGCAACGGCGAGCTCGATCTTCTATCTCAACTCGAACGAAATCGAAGTGCAGGTCTTGCCGCAGGCAATGAATTTTGCAAACCCTCTCGGCGCGGCCGACGACGGTTTCAACAAGCTCATGTTGGCATTTCATGCCTACGAGCTCGGGCGCACTGGTAGCGCTCGAAAGGCCTCCGTCGAGGCCCAATTGCAGCTCAAAGTCAACCGCTGCAACGCGTTCGGCAAGCGAACGAACATCGGGTGATTTGATGACCGTTCTCAACGTTCGAAAAGTCCCCACGAGCATGGTGTTTGCCATGGCGGACATGATCAACAAGCTTCGCCGCGCTGTTGCGGCTGGCACAGGCTCGGCGGTCGCTCACAACGCGGTGACCGCTGTGCAGGGCTCAGACCCCTACAATCCAAGCGCAACGAACATCGCTGCGGCCTCGGCCAACGCGTCAGACCTTGCGACCAGCATCACGCTCGGAAACGAGATCCGAGGCCTCTGGCTGCTTCACCTCGCCGATGCGGTGGCTCACAAAGCCGCCGACGGCACGAACACGCTGGCGGCTCCTGTGGCGACCGACCTCGCGACGGGCATCACGCTCGCCAACGAGATCAAGGCCGATTACAACCTCCACCGCGCTTCGACGACCTTTCACAACGTCGCCGACGGCACGAACGTGATCGCCGCAGCGGATGCCACCGATCAAAGCTCGCTGAACACGCTGCTCAACGAACTCAAAACCGACATGAATGCGCACTACGTGCTCGCCCTGAGCGGCACGATGATCAATTTCGTGTCCCCCTGAAAGGCTGTCCCTCATGGTCACTGGCTACAAAATGGTTGCTCTCAAGTACGACGGTCGCGTGCCTCAAACGCTCACCGTTCCGGGCGAATACTCGGTCTCTGTGAGCCCTGGGCAGGCGTTCGAGTGGCCTGAGAAGTGGCTTTACAAGCTGGTGAACCGAGGGACCTCTTTCACCGACATCGCAAAGGCGCAGGCCGCCGCAGAAGCTGAGGAATCCGATGGCGTTCACGACAGCGCAGGTGGTGAAGATTCGGAAGTATCTGGGCTGGCCAGTGTGGCGGACGGCCAGCACGGAGATCGAAAGCGCCATCACGCTCGCGGGCGCTGACGCCGCGCAACAGGCTGAAATCGAGTCGATTCTGGTGAACCTTGCCAGCATCGAGGTCGAGATCGCCAATCTTCATAGTCTCGCCCTCGCAAGCAAGGCCGAAGAGACGGAGCTCAACCCGAGGCGCTACGCGGACCTACGCGCGGCCGGTCGGCGAGAGTGCACGCAACTCGCCTCGGCCTTCGACTGCGCGATCCGCGCTGACGTATTTGCCGCAGGTGGGCTAATTTCCGGTCCGCTCCCGGCGGGCTGAAGTGAGCCTCAAAGAAAAGATTCTGCCGGTCCTGGCTCGTCTCCGTGCTTTCAACGCCACGAAGATGGGCCTGAGGCCTTTTGTGGCCTACATACGGCGCACGGTGCCAGACGACGCACGCGACGGCGTAGGAGCGACGCTGACTGTCACTGACACTCAACTGACGGAGCGTGTCAAGGTGCGCGAGGCCAGCACTCGGGACGTCACGCGGTCGGGTGGCACGATCCAGATCGCCGACTGGCTCTTGACGCGATCGACCCCACGCAACGCGCTAGACACGACGGGCACGCCGCTTGCGGAGCTCGACTTCGCGCCATCGGTGCCTGGCGAGAAAGTCTTCATCGTCCTCGACGGGCCGGGATTCCCTGCGTACGCGGCAGGGGAGGGCGGCAAAGAATTCACGATCGTTGACGTAGACAACAGCGGCAATTTCCAATGGACCGCTACGCTGCGCCCGAGGACATAAATGGCGCTTTACCTCACCGTGCGGCAGCGGATGCTCCCCGTGATCACGCGCCTTCGTGGCATGAATGCAGACGAAATGGGCCTGCGCCCTTTCACCGCCTACGTGCGGCAGGTGACGTCATCCGACAGCCGCGGAGGTGTCGGCGCAACGCTCACGCGCGTAGACACGCCGCTGATCGAGCGTGTGAGGGTGCGACCGGCGAACGCGACCGACGTGGCGCGCTCGGGCGGAGTCACAGCAATCGCAGACTGGATTCTCTCCCGCTCGACGCCGCGAAACGAACTCGATACGGTCGGAACGATGCTTTCCAACCTACTTTTCTCGCCATCTTTGCCGCGTGACGGCAAGATGGCCTTTCTGGTCCTCGATGGCCCAGGGTTCGCTCCGTATGTGGGCGGCGCTACCCCCAGCGGGGGTCAAGAATTCACCGTCGTGAAGGTCGACGTGAGCCGCGACTACGAATGGACCGCCGTCCTGAGGCCACGCACATGAACACGTTGCTCACCGTGCGCGAGTCTGCGAAGTGTATAGGCGTCAATCGTTCGACGTTGGCCCGCGCGATCACGCAAGGTCACATCAAGGCGCATCCCATCGAAGGGTCGCCTCGAGGCCCACATCCGACGAGGCTCGTGTGCCTCGAGGACGTCAGGGCGTGGCACGCGAAGCACCAAGACGTGCGGGCCTATTTCGCCGCGCGGATGCGTGAGCATGACGCTCAGGTGGTCGAGATTGACCGAGGGCGCATGGAGTCAGGCCTGACCGTGGCCGAAGCTGCCTTCCGCATAGGGGTCACAGAAAACGCTGTGCGCGATGCCATCAAGGGCAAGCGCCTGGCCGCAGCTTGGGTGATGGGTCACTACGGCAAACCGGTCTGGCTAGTCGACGAGGTGGCCGCCGAGCGATGGCGCAACGACCGCGAGGGAGCCTCGAGGCGTGAGGCCGCTGAGATGGGCTACACGATGACGGTCGATGAGGCGGCGGCCAGATTCGATGTGAAGGCTTCACGCATCTCTGACCTGATCTGCAGGTACAAGGTTTTGCACAGCCGAAAATTCGTTGTGCCTACGGCATCGGGGATGATGCTGGCAAAACACCTCTTGCGCCCCGAAGACGTTCAAGCAGCGCTCAATCGGCCGAGGCGCACCGTCAAGCCTAGGCCTGCAAAGGCCGAGGCATACACGCCGATCAAGCGCAAGAATCCTTCGGCCTTCGGCAACGCGAAATGGAAGGCGCTGAGCGACGAGCCGCGGCCGGTGCCGGCCTGGCGAGAGGAGCGAGTATGACCGCGATCACCGTTTCGCCCGGCCAGCTCGGGGCACGCATGGGGCAAGACGAGAAGGCCCGGCACCTGGCTTGGTCCGCCGCCACGTACGCCGCGGCCCTGATGGGGGCTCGTGTGATTCGCTCCGTCGTGCCAGTCAATACCGGCGACGCTCGCCGCTCCGTCGTCGTCGAGAGGCTCTCCGATGGCGTGCACGGGCCGGTCGCACGCATCGTGGTTAAGGCTCCCTATGTGGCCTACCACGAGGCAGGAACGCGGCCTTTCACTCCGCCCTTGGGGCCCCTTTTCGCGTGGGCGAAGAGCCAGGCGGCAAACCTCGGCATCACGAGTGATTCGGACATGTGGCGGATTGCTGTGGGTATCCGAAACCGCTACGCGCGCGAGGGAATCAAGTCGAAATGGTTCATTCGCGACGCTCAACCAAAGCTCGCGCAGATCTTGCGTGAGGTTTTGAAAGCGGCAGGATTGGGGCAAAATGACAGACGTTGATTTCATGGTAGAAATGCGTCTAGCCAGCCTTCTGATCGACCTTGCCGCTCGCCTCGCCGCGCCAGGCGTCAGCACGTACGTCGAGCGCGTATCTGAGGCGATGAAGCTACCCACACACACACAGATTTGCGCCGCTTTGCGAGCCGCGCGAGAGGAGCTTGTCCCGTGACACAACGAGATCTCGGCGAGTCCCTGTGCGATGCGCTTGCCACACACCTGCTCGCGAAGGTCACGGCCGTGGCAGGCCTTGCTGACTCCGCCGTCGTGTCGGAGTGGCCTGACCCGCGCACAGATCTCGAGCTCTCGCAGACCCGCGTCGTGCTCGCCGTCACGCGATTCGGCAAGCTCGAAGGCTCGGGCCAGTGCGGCCGGCCGACCGTCAGAATCGTGACACCGACGAGCGGCGTGCTTGGGACGGTGCAATACGAGGAAGACGTGCTCTCACAGCCGCTTCAAGTGGCCGTGTGGGCTCACTCGCAGGCCATGCGCAGCGACGTCGACCGCATTGTTTCGGACGCGCTGAACGCGCCATTCTGGTCGACCGTGAGCCCAATCGTGACAACTACCCTTGCGGCTGCCATCACCACGACGGGCGAGCAGTGGGCGACGCCTGCCTCGATGGCCGGCATTTTCCCAGGGACCACGCTTCAAGTCTCAACGACCGAATGGGTGCAGGTCACGGAGGTGCGAGCGGGCAAATTCCGCGCGACATTCGCCAAGACGCACGCGGCATCAGAGGCGCTCGTCGAGGTCTCGGCCCGACGGCAGACGCACGACCGAGGGCTTCACCTCCGGCTCACGGACCAATTCTCTCAGGTCGCGCGGTATGATTTCGAGGGCCAACAAATGCTCGACGACGTCGAGGGCGGAGCGGCATCGCAGCGGCAAGAATGGCGCTCCACGCGCGAAGGTGTGGCCCGCGCGGTGTACATTCGCGAAGTCACCAACGTGACGCTACAGCCGACACCAGTGGCTGTGGGCACGTACACAAGCCAAGGCTCTTGACATCGGGGCAGGCCTGTGGCGCGACTCGAGAAACGATCGGTCGAATTTTGTTGATTGCTTGTCGGCTTTCGCTTACTTTGGTCATGTTACTTTAGGCATGACTTCTCCATGCGGCTTCGGGGTGGGTGCCCTTAGAAGCCGCACAAGGGCCTTGGGATTGACGACGCAGCGCGGTCGTGATCCTGGGGCCTTTGTCTTTTTGTCTCGCAACTATCCAAAAATTCGGACGGTTCAACCCTTCGAATTCTTCGAAGACTTCGCCCCGGCCGATTTTGCCGCATCTAGGCAGGATGATGCACCCTCGCGCGCATGGCGACCGTCATCACGTCCGAATCGCAAGCCGATGCAAACGGCCAGTACATCATCTTTCGCAAGATCACGGCCGCCGCCAAAAAGAGCGGCACGAGCCGTGTTTTGCTGGTTGGCCGCTTCCCTTGGGGGCCGCTAAACGCGATCACCGCTTACGGCGACGCCGCGAGTTTCCGATCGACCTTCGCGCCCGAGGGCTTCGACCGTACGGGTGACGCCTATTTGCAGGCCACAAAGTTCCCCTGGGTCGATCTTCAGATCGTGCGAGTGCTTGGCGCAACCCCTGTCAAAGCCACCATCAACCTACAGAAGACCGGCCCCGCGAACTGTGTGACGGCCACGGCGCTTTACTTCGGCACGGGCGGCAACGGGATCACGTGCGTGGTCGCAGCGGCGACCAATGCGGTCGCAAACAGCTTCAATCTCACGGTCACCAAGACGGACTCAGCCACCTCGCGCACGACCTCGGAATTCTACGAAAACGTGGATTCTGACCAGGTCGCCGGCAGTTACTGGACGAACCTCACCGCATCTTCGAAGCTGCTCGGGCCCCTGGTGAAAGACGCGGTCGGTAGGCCTGTGAACGGGACCTACACGCTCGCAAGCGGCACCGATGGGAGCACGCAAGTTGCGGCTGACTACCTCGGTACGCCGGGCAGCGGCGACAAGGGCCTAGCCCTCGCGGAGGCTGACCCGCTTGTGCGCTTCGTGCTTTACGACGACGTTCCGAGCGGGATTCACGCCGCCGTGCGCTCCGGCTTTTCGGCGCATCAAATCCTGATGACAGACCGCGTCGCGCTGCTCACGGGCGAAGAAAGCGACTCCGAGGCGACCAGCAAAACGAACGCCTCGGGCGTGCAGAGCTCGGGCAGCTACTACGTGCACCACTACTGCACGGTTCTCGATGACGAGGGCACGAGCCGCAACATTTCGTGCACCGCGCCGCTTGCGAGCCTTGCCTCGCTCATGCAGCCGCACCTCTCGCCAGCCTTCAAATCGAGTGACTTCACGGTCTTCATGAGCCCAATCAAGGCTCTCGTTGGGCCTGGCTCGACGAAGACGAGCTTCGTCAACTTGAATCGCGGAGGCGTGATCGCCTTCCAGCGAAACGACAACGGAACGTTCAGCCCCTACAATTCGACGGCGACCGACACCACGACCCCCATGTGGCAGAAGCGGATGCGCGATTACATCGCACTGACGATGGCGGGCGGTCTCGTGGAGTATCAGAACGGCCCGAACGACGACGAAACCGTGAATGACGAGCGTTCGGTGGTCGAAAGCGTGCTCAAAGAGCTGCTTCTGAACCGGAAGCAAAATCACATCTTCCTTCCGTCGATCAGTGGCTACGACATGATCGACGACCGCGACACGAACACTCAGGCGAACATCGACGCTGGCGATCGAACCATCGGCTTCAGAGCGAAGCTGATCAGCGAGCAAAAACGCCTCTTCCTGGTCGGCGAAATCGGCCCAACCGTCACCGTTTCAATCGTCTGAAAGGGCTCTTTCAATGGCTACAATTCCGAACCTCGGCGCGAACGTTCAAGTCCTGATTTACGTCGAAAACAAGCGACTCAATCGGGATTTCAAGCAGATCAAAGACTTCTCCGACGCGCCCGAGTACTACGAAGGCGCAGACGAGTATCTTGGCAATGGACCCGTCGAACCTTGGCAGCGATTCAAGACGTCGAAGATCTCGTTTTCGATCGAAGAGTCGGATGATGGCTACGTGTCGACCGTGCTCAATGCGATCAAGGTCGCCGAAGAGGCTGGCACGCGGCCGAAGATTGAGATCGTGATGCTGACGACGAACAACAACGGCACCACGTCAAAGACTACCTACGGCAAAGTTACGATGCGCGCTGAGCGAAGCGCCGGCGGCAAAGGCGAGGTGGTGATGCGCAAAATCACCGCGACTGCCGGAACGATGTCGGTGGGCACGTGAGCGATCGCCACGTCCTGATCACCCTGCCCTCAGGGCGAGTTGCCAAAGCAAAGCGGCTGCGCGTGGGCGAGGTGATGGCTCTTCGAGAGGAGGCTATCAAAGCCTCACTGGACGCCGACCTGACCACAACGAACGGACAGCAACGCCTCGGCCTGGCCCTTAGGCCGCTCGCCGCTCGCCGGATGGTCGTCAGCCTGTCACCAGGACCGGCAGAGCCTCGAGCGACGCCAGAGGAGACGGCGCTGTGCGCACCGCAGGTGCCGGTGACCGATTTCGATTGGGACCAGGACAAGGGGCAGATCGGAATCATTCGCAATGCATACCCGGACGACCCCGAGGGCGAGGACTGGGACCAGCTGTGCAACGTGTGCGCGCAAATCGCGATGGCAGGGCGCGCCGAAGGCCTCGAGGGCCCCGCAGACCCAAAAGCTCCACGCGTGACGCCGCACTTGCTTTCCTGCGTCACCAAGTAGCCTTCTTGGCCTTCCATGCGCACCAACCCGCCTCGGTGCTGTATGCGATGCACCTCGATGAGCTTGAGTGGTGGCACGCGGAGACCATCCGCGTGCTGTGTGAATTCAAGGGCATCGACCTGGAAGGAGCGTTGACGGGATGAGCATCGATTATGTCGTCTCGACGACCTACCGGGCGAAGGACGAGGCTAGCGGCACCGCGAAGAAGATCGGCGCGAGCTTCGACAACCTCGACAAAACGATCGCCTCCTCGATGGCACGCGTGGGCGGAGCCATCGATGCGATCGGCCGGATGGCTGTGGGATCCGTCGTGGGCACGGCTGCCGCAGGTGCTGCGCTCGCTGGCTACGTGACCAAGACAGGCCTGAATCTCAATGCGCAGATGGAAGACGCGCAGATCGGATTCGCGAGCGTCTTCAACTCACTTGGGGCCGTCAAAAACTTCGAGGACGGGCTCACTGCGAGCCGCCAACTTATTGCCGGCATTCGGAAAGATGCTGACGCGCTGCCTGGAGAGTTTCAAGACTTCGTCAGCATGGCGAAGACCATTTCGCCTGCGCTTGTGATGGCTGGAGGGAGCCTCGAGCAGCTTCGAAAACTCACCGCCGACACTGCGATCGCCGGGCAAATGCACCTCGGTGGGAACTTCGAGATGGCAGGCCGCGAGATGGCGGAGCTTCTGCAGGGCAGGGCCGGAGCGCACAACAAACTGGGTACAGGTATGGGCATCAACACCCATACGAAGATCGACAACAAGGGGACGCTGTTCAATTCGGCCACAGCCGCAGAACGCCTCGCCTACCTAAACAAGGCAATGTCGAAAAACGCCGAGGCCATGCCGTACCTCGCGCAATCGTGGGCAGGCCTCACCACAACTTTGACGAGTGCCGGCAAAAACTTGATGAGCAAAGCGACCGAGCCGCTCTTCAACGCAATCAAATCAAAGCTCGCGATCTACGGGGCGATAGACAGCAACCCCGCGTTCCTCAATGCCGCCGAAGCCTTCGGGACGATTCTCGTCAAGGGCTTTGATAAAATCGTGAGCCTGGTCGAGTGGATCGGCAAACACTGGGACGAAATCAGCGCCAAGGTCGACAGCTTCATCGAGGGCATCAAGTCGGCTTTCACAACCCTCACGCCGATCTTTTCGGCGATCGGTGGAGTGATCGGAAAGGTCATCGACAACCCGCTCGGAGCTGCAGGCGGAATGGCCGCAGCGCGAGGCGCGACGATGCTCCCGGGCATGGCAAGCGGCATGGGCGAAATGCTGGGCGTTGGGGCCGCCGAAGGCCTTGCCGCGCTTGCTGCGATCCTCGCTCCCATCGTCGGAGCACTCGACATTTTGTTTCGCAACGTCTCGGATCTCGCGCCTGTCATGGGCATTCTTCAAGAAGCTGCGCAGGGGTTCACGGCACTCATCGGCGAGTCGTTCAAGACGATTTGGAGCGAGCTCGTCACGATTTTCGACGGCTTTATGGCCGCTGCGCGCCCTGTGGTCGACCTTCTTGGCGTGCTTTTCTTGGCCAACCTCACGCTCGTGGCGAAGGGCCTCGAGCTTGTCTTGTGGCCGCTCGCGAAGCTTGCCGAGGGAATCGGCTGGGTCCTCGCGAAGATCGGCCTCGCTGGCGGCGACACTGGCAAAATGGGCGGGAACATTCTCGCCAACCTCAACAAGGTGATCGACAAAAGCGGCTCGACGGCCACTGGCGCAAGCGACCCGCCGGACAAGGTGAGCCTGATCAAGCGCACGGTCGCTGAAGAGAAAAAGACGCACGGAGGCGGAAAAACAAGCGTTACCGTCAACGCTCCGATGACGATTCTCAGCGACTCAGACCCTGAGCGGCTCGCGCTGAAAGTGAGTCACAAAATCCGAGACGAGCTGCTCAATCCGAAGAGTGCGATCGGCTTTTCTGTCTACAGGCACGGGTGATCTATGTCTTACGAGACCTTCTTCTTCGAGGAAATCGACGGCAACAAGCGAAAAATCACGCTCGCTGGCACTGAGGCGCCAATGGGCGGCCCTCGTCGCGGAGCGGCTTTCGACCTTGGCGGCTCAGTTCGCAAGAGCGAGCAATTCGACCCTGGGAGCGAAGCGCCGAACGTCCACATCACGGGCACAACCGAGCACGAGATCGCGGTGAAAGGCCACTTCCGCGACGTCTTGACGGGCACCGCAGGGGGCGCTCTTGCGCGAATGGCGGTCATCGATTCGATGCGACGAGCGGCTCGCCCGATGCGGCTTGTGTGGGGCGGAATCCTTCGTCGTGGGTTGCTTTCGAACGCAAAGTTTGGCGCAGAGTCAGACTCGGACATTCCCTACGAGCTCACGTTTTCGATTTACGACCACGGCGTCAATCGACGCACGAAGAGCCGGCGAATCCCCTTCGCCTCGATCCAAAACTTCGCAGTCATCGAGCCTCGTCTCGCGAGCGTGAAGGCCCTCGCCTCCCTCGATGGAATCCGACCCGACCTCTCGAGCAGTATCTTCGCCCTCTACTCGCAGCTGACCGCGCCACTCGCGCAAATCATCGCGCTTACCGAGGACTTCGAAGACGGTATCGCGAGCACGATTGACGCGCTTCGCTCGGTCGCCTCGCAAGCAAAAGCCTTGATGCTTCGGTGTGTCGACCTCTTTGCGTTTCTGTCGGCTATCGACCCCAACTCGGCTTCATCGGCGGATGACGCAGCCGTGCGCGCCGCATGGACCAGGGCGCAAATGGATGCCTTGGCAAACCTTCAGCTCGCGATCTCCGAAGTGCAGGAGGTCGGAGTAAACGCTGAAATTCGAGCCTCCGCGAACTCCGAGCGCATCGTGACCGCCGCTTTTGGTGACACTCTCGAGACCATCGGTGCTCGCTTTGGGCGTAGCTTCGAGGT
>OFRG01000275.1_pt1 | contig 21684 bp, 36 predicted proteins | sample 1543071 | NCBI WGS metagenome assembly OFRG01 (sample SAMN07774222, study PRJEB24372) | wastewater metagenome | isolation source: WWTP Verbania (Effluent) | place: Italy: Verbania | collected 2015-12
ATGCCGCCGTCGCCGTGCACGAAGGCGAGCTTCGCGTCCGGCACCTGGCGCAGGTCGGCGCGGCCGCGCGGGATGCCGTAGAGCAGGCGCTCGCGCGCTGGGCACAGGGGGCGTAGGTCATGCCGTTCGTGCACCCGCAGCTCGACGTCGGGGGGTGGACCGGCCTCACGATCGAGGGCGAGCAGATGCCCGGCGTCGTCGAGTTCCCCGACTTCGAGGTGTCGCGCAAGATCGACGAGAAGCCGTCGCCCGGCTCGGAGTCCTTCCGCCTCACCGACAAGGGCCCGGAGTGCACCGACGTGCGCTTCCTCTTCCGCATCTGGCGCGAGGAGCACTTCCCCGACTTCGCCGAGATGTACCGGGACTTCCTCGACCCGCGGCGCAAGCTCGACAAGCGCAACGTCGTCACCGTCGTGCATCCGTCGCTATACCTGGCCGGCATCCGGCGGCTCTACTTCTGCAAGGCCAGCGGCATCCAGCCGTCGACGCAGGGCGGAAAGACCAGCTACACGATCAAGGCCGTCGGCAAGGAGTTCAACGAGAAGACCACCCTCGGCGGCCAGGGCACCTCGACCCCCAAGCCGAAGGTGAACTATGCCGGCCAGGGCGGGAAGTGGACGAAGGGCGCGCTGGCCAAGAGCCAGGGCAACCCCGAGGCGGGCACGAGCATCGCCCCGGGCCCCGGGCAGCCCCTGCAGTCGCTCCAGCCCACGCAGAGCGCGGCGACGCAGAAGCCGACGGTCCGCACGACGGACCAGTGGCGCCGGGACGCCGCGGCCGGCGACCCGGACGCGCAGCTCGTGGTCGCGCGCCTCGACTCGTCGGCGGGGCGCAAGTAGATGGACGCGACGTACAACGGCGCCGCCGTCCTCGAGGCGGATCTCATCCTGCCGCACGAGGGCCGCTGGACCGCGGACGTGCAGGCGGACCTCACCGAGACGCCCGAGGCGGGCAGCTCGGGCACGCTGCGGCTGCTCGGCCGCGACTACCAGGGGACCGTGCTCGCCGTCGGCACCATCGGCGGCCGCACGCACCTCCGCCTGGCTGGCGGCGCCGGCGGCATGGACGGCAAGGCGGACGCCAAGCACTACCGGAACGACGTCAGCGCCTCGCTCCTCTGGCAGGACCTGCTCCAGGCCCTCGGCGAGACCGCGGCCAGCAGCTCGGACCAGCAGGTCCTCGGCCGCACGCTGCCGAAGTGGACGCGCACCGCCGCCTGGGGCCTCGACCTCCTCGGCGAGCTCGCCGACAAGCTCGAGGCGACCTGGCGCGTGCTGGCGGACGGCAGCGTGTGGATCGGCGTCGACACCTGGGCGCCGGCGCCCGAGACGGACTGGATCCTGACCGGCGGTACGCCCGAGGCCGGCCGCATCACCATCGCCGCGGAGACCTGCACCGTGGACCCGGGCCAGAGCCTCGACGGCCTGCGCGTGCACAGCCTGATGCACACGGTGCGGCCGGGCGCCTCGCGCACGGTGCTGGTCCTCGACGAGTCGGGCAACCCGCTGTACCGGCTGATCGACCGCTGGATGCGCCGCCGCGGCTACGACTACGCGCGGCCGCAGCCGGGCAAGGCGGTGACGCAGGACGCGGACGGGACGCTGCAGGTGCAGCTCGACCACCCCGACTACCCGCCGCTGCGCAGCGTGCCGATCCGCCCCGGCCTGGCCGACACCGACATCAAGATCGGCGGCGGCGCGCGCGTGCTCGTCGAGTGGGCCGGCGGCGACCCGGGCGCGCCCTACGTCACCGCGTGGGGCGACTCGACGGCCACGGAGATCAAGATCGGCGACGCACCCGGGCAGCCGGCGCGCGAGGTGGCGAGGAAGAACGACACCGTGGAGGTGGACCTGTACTTCATCACCGCGACCGTCGGCGTCGCGGGAGCCCCCGTCGTCATCGGGATCTCGCCCGTGCCCGTGCCGCCGCCGGCGACGAGCGTGAAGGTGACGCTGACCATGGGCAAGATCACGAGCGGCAGCAGCATCTTGAAGGCGGGGGGCTGACGTGGCCGATTACGACCTGGGCACGGACATTTCCGTCCTCGACGACCTCGACGACGACGAGACGCTGGTCGAGGACATCGACTGCCTGGCGCAGGACATCGTGCTGCGCCTCGACCAGCCCAAGGGCCTCGCCGACGGCACCGACGAAGGTGCCGAGTGGGGCCTGGACCTCAAGAGCTACCTCAACCGCGGCATGACCCCGCGGAACCTGCTGGAGCTGCTCGTGCTCGTCGAGCTCCAGATCGAGCAAGACGACCGGGTCGACCGCTGCCGCGCCGACCGCAGCTACTTCGACCCCGCCGCCCGCGAGCTGCTCCTGCTCCTCGATGTCGAGACCAGGCAGGGGCCCCACGCCCTCTCTATCCGCTGCACGCCCGAGACGCTGCAGCTGCTGCAGGTGTAGCCGATGGCGATCGACCTCGCGGACCTCCTGAGCCTGAAGACCGCCGCGCAGCTCTACAACGAGATGCTGGCGGCAGCCACGGCGGCCCGCCTGCGCGTCGCCAACTGGCGCACCGGCGGCCCCTACAAGACGCTGCTGGGCGTCGAGAGCGTGGTGCTGGAGAAGCTCTACGCGCTCGCCACCGCCTTCGTGCAGTCGGGCTTCCTGCGCACGGCGCGCGGCGCCTGGCTGACGCTGCTCGCGGCCAGCATCTTCGGCGAGGAGCGCATGCTCTCGGTGAGCACCGAGGGCGTCGTGCTGCTCACGGCCATCCCCGGCGCGGGGCCCTACACGATCAGCCCCGGCGCCCTCATCGTCAGCACGCCCGCAGGCCAGAAGTACCGCTCGACGAACGCGGCGGCGCTGACCCTGCCCGCGGGCGGCACGCTGCAGGTGCCCGTGAAGGCGGAGCGGCCCGGCGCGCAGTTCAACGTCGGCGTGGGCGCCATCATCCAGCTCGACGCACCCACGATCCTCGGCGTCATCGTCGACAACCCGGCCGGCGTCGGCGGCGACTGGATCACGGTCGCGGGCGCCGACGAGGAGCAGGACGAGAAGCTGATCGAGCGGTGCCTGTCGAAGTGGGGCACGCTCGCCACCGGTAGCCCGGAGAGCGCCTACCGCTTCTGGGCCCTCTCCGCCTCCGCCGAGGTGACGAAGGTCGGCGTGCACTCCAACCTGCTGGCCGGCACCTTCGCGGCGCAGTATGTGACGCTGGTCCTCGGCGGCGACGGCGCTTCCGTCAGCGACGCGGCGGTGGCGGCGGTGAAGGCGAAGATCGACCCGCTCGTGCCGGCCGGCACCAAGGTCGACTACCAGAAGGCCGTCGCGCGCGTCGTGACCCTCACCGGCACCGTGTTCGCCGCGGCCGCCCGCCTCGCCGAGGCCCGCGCCGGCGTGCAGGCCAGCCTCGACGCCCTGGCGCGCGCGCAGCCGCTCGGCGCCGAGGTCTACCGCACCGCCCTCATCGACGCCATCCACTACCAGATCGTCCTCGATGGCGTGACGAAGCCCGGCGCCGTGCGCAACGTCGAGCTGCTGGCGCCGGCCGGCGACACGGTGCTGACGTACCTCGAGTTCCTCCGCCTCGCCAACGGCCTGGCCTTCGTGGGGGTGTGACGTGGCGATCCCCGGCAGCTTCCGCGAGCTCCAGGACCAGATCTTCCCCCGGTGGGCGCAGCGCCCGAAGTGGGCCGCCTTCATCGGCGTCCTGAGCGCGAAGAAGGACGAGCTGGCCGACCGCATGGCCGGCGCCATCGACGCGCGCCTGGTCGAGCGGGCCCCGGACGACGCGCTCGACGACATCGGCGGCAACTCCTACCTGGAGCGCGCCCTCGTCGACACCGCCGCGACCTTCCGCGCCTACCTGCGCCGCCCCTTCGAGCGCTGGTGGCGCAGCAGCACGCCGGCCGGCCTCGTGGCCGAGCTCGCCCACCTGGGCTACCCCAGCGCGAACGTCATCACCTGGCGCGACCTGGTCGACAACGGCGCCGACGGCAACGTGGCCTTCGGCGGCTTCAGCACCTTCGGCTTCGTCCTCATCCGGCCGCCGCACCCCTTCCTGCCGCCGGGCCTGTGGGACGACGGGGCGCTGTGGGACGCGGCCCCGTATCAGTGGGACATCACCGCGCCGCCCGGCAGCATCGAGGAGCTCCGGCGCACCGTCGCGAAGTTCAAGCCGGGGTACCTGTCGATCCGGTACATCGAGATCTGGCTGCGCGTCGGGCTCTTCGGCCTGCCCCTCGAGATCGTGCGCATCCCGGTCCGCGAGAGCTGGGAGAAGCAGGCGAACGGCGGCTTCCTCGACTTCTACAACAGCGGCAACGGCCTCTAGGAGCGCACCATGGCGTATCAGTTCACCGCAAGCACCGTCCCCCAGAACCTCGTCGACGCGCACAACCGCACGCACCGCAGCGCCGTCGCCCTCGAGAGCGCGGCCAGCCACTACGACGGCCCCGAGGTCAACCCGGCCGGCCAGGTGCAGAAGCTGACGACGTTCTACCCGAGCGCCATCTCTACCCTCGACGACGCGGTCAACGTCGTCGAGAAGGCCATCGCGCTCTTCGACGGCGAGCACGCCCTGCGCAGCAACGGCGGCGACGGGACGAAGGTCTACGCGCACAAGGTCGTCGACACCGTCATCGGCGGCACCGTGGGGCCCTCCGGCGCCGTGCTCAAGCAGGCGATCGTCGACGCGCTCGCCCCGCTGGCCATCGCGCACATGACCGCGCTCCGCGGCCACATGTTGAACACCGGCGGCACCTGGCACGCGGCCCCGGACAACTTCAACGTGATCCCGGTCCCGACGGCCATCACGACGGCGCAGCAGCTCTTCGAGGCGGTGCTGCTGATCCGCTCGGTGCAGAATGACCACATCGTCTACGACGCCGGCGGCATCCACGACGCCCCCGACACGGAGAACCCGATCAGCGCCGCGCCGCCCGACAGCGCCGAGGACCTCGACGCGATGCTGGCCGTCCTCATCGAGGCGCGCACCGACTTCATCGCGCACGCCGCCGACACCGACTGGCACGCCAACGCGCAGACGATCACTCTGACGGTGCCGGCCTTCCCCGCCGCGGTCTCGACGGCCTTCACCCGGATCAACGCCTACAAGACCAAGCACGAGGCGCACCGGCAGAGCACGACTCACCACCAGGCCTCGGACTCCAGCTCGGCGCTGACCGCCTCCGACGCGACGACGATCGCCACCTACGTCGCCCTGGCCGAGGAGATCCGCACCGACCAGGCCCTGCACTTCGAGGCCGCGCCGACGACGCGCGCGATGAGGAACCTGTGACGAACCTGACCCCCACGAGCGACGTCTACGCCGACCCGGTCCCGACGCCCGACCCGGCCGAGCCGGTGCGCTCGGGCGGCATCATCGGCCTGGTCCTCGGCGCGATCCGCCCGTCGCTGCAGGCGCTGCTCAACAGGTCCTGGTCCATCGTCAACGGCAAGGTGCTGCTCCGCGGGCTCGCCGTGGGCCTCAACCCGGGCGCCGCGGCGAACCCCGCCTCGGGCACCATGACGGCCTTCGGCGCCATCAGCAGCACCACGGGCGACGTGAGCGCCGGCCAGGACCTCGTCGCGGCTCGCGACGTCCAGGCCGGCGGCGTGGTCAACGGGGCCTCGCACCGGACGACGGACGCCAACGGCACGATGATCGCCACCGGGCCCCGCGTCGCCTTCACGAGCGTCGGCAACGGCGCCGACGGCGGCAACCCGCCGCCGGTGACGCCGATCCCGAACCAGCTGCGGCCGGTGAACACGCCCAAGGCCTGGGGTGTCTTCCGCACCACGGACGTGCCGGTCTTCGCCGAGGGCATCGGCTTCCTGAGCGGCGGCATCCAGGGCGGCGACCCGCAGAAGATCGACATCGCCCTGTCGACGAACATGGCCAGCGAGATCTACGGCGTCGAGATCCTGACGAGGCGCGTCGACAACGGCAACTTCGTCGGGTGGGCCAACCTCGTGCGGGCGGTCAACAAGATCACGATCGGCTACAACGTCGACCTGACGGCCGCGAACTACGAGATCACCGTCTTCGTCTTCGGCCGGCAGTCGTAGCCGCTCCACCTACACGGCCCCGGCTCGTCGAGGGCCACAACCGTTCCCGGGCCGTTCCCGTCGGCAAGCGCACCGCCGGGAACGAATGGGGTTGATCTTCTCGACGGTGGGCCGATGATGATAACGACTCGGCCACGATTGTCTACCGTCGAGAAAGGGTCCGTCGTGGGGCATCGGGAACGGACCCGGGAACGGTCGCGCTACTTCACGAGCTTCATCAGGGCGCCCCTCGCGGCGCCCGCCCTCTCTGCCCCGGGCTGGGCGTAGGCCGACCGGAGCATGGCCGGGCTGTGACCGAGGGCCCCGGCGACCACGTGAGCGGTCGCGCCCGCCTGCAGCGCCAGGGTGGCGTGCAGGCCCCGGAGGCTGTGCGCCGTGAGCCGCCGCCAGCCGTCCCGCGGCTCCGCGAGCGGCGGCAGGCCCGCCGCCGCGCGCCGGTCGCCGAGCTCCGCCCACACCTTGCGCACCCACCACGTCACCATCTTCACGCCGGTGAAGCGGAAGAGCGGCGACGAGGGGAGCACGCCGACGCACAGCCGCAGGAGCGGCCGCTGCAGGACGTCGGGCACCTCCACCTGGCGCGCCCCGGTCTTGCAGCCCTCCTGCTCGCCGATCCACAGCAGCCGGCCGCCGTCGTCCAGGTCGCGGGGCGTCCGGCTCACCAGCTCGCCCGCGCGGAGGCCCATCAGCAGCGCCGCCGCGGCCGCGAGGGCCCCGGGCCACTCCTGGCCGAGGTCGAGGGCCACCTCGAGCCAGGCGCGCGCCTCGTCGATCCGCGGCTGCGGCTTGCCCCGGTGGCGCCGCCCGACCGGCTCGACGTCCTCGAGGGGCGACGGCCCCTTGTGCAGGCCGCGGCGCACCGCCCAGGCGGCGAAGGCCCGCGCCGAGGCGAGCGCCGCCTGCTGCGTCGCCACCTCCGGCGGCTTCTTGCGCGCGGTGTCCCGCGTCCGCAGCCCCTCGTAGAGGCGCTCGGCCCGGGCGCGGGTCAGGTCCCCGATCGGCTCGAGCTCGGCGCCGGCGAAGAAGGCGCGCAGCTGGCGCGGCACGAGGTCCAGGGTGCTGGGGCGGTCGCCCTTGTCCTGCAGGTAGGTGCGGTAGGTGTCGATGGCTTCCTCGATGGTGGCCGCGGACGCTGCGACGAGCTTCAGCGTCTCGACGGCGGCTTCGATCGCAAGCTCTGGCGTCTGAGCCTTGACGCTGCTGCGGCCGCCTTTGCCGTCGTAGACGACGACGCGCCAGCCGTCGGGCTCCTCGTAGGGTCTTGAGTGTCTGGGTCCTCGTCGCTGTGACATGCCGCACCTCCTTCCCGCGACGGGACGCTTGCCGCCGCGGACGTTGCGCCCTCCGCCCGGGCACGGTCAAGCTCCTCGCGCACGACCCGTCGCAGGAGCGCCTCGAGCTCGGCGCCGCTCACGACTGGCCCGCCTTCCTGCCGATGCCGCCGGCGGCGCGCGCGGCCTCTTCCCAGGCGTCGCTCGGCGCCCGGCCGTTGCGCCACCCGCGCACCTTGCCCTCGTTCGCCCAGCGGAGCGTCGTCCGGCGCGAGGGCCGCGGCGCGGGCAGGCGCTCGGCGGCCTCCGGCGCCGTCCATCGCTCGCGCGCGCCCTGCGCCAGGGCGGCCCGGGCGAGACGCGCGGCGGCCGCGGCGGCGTGCTCGGCCAGGAGCAGCACCGTGTCCGGGTGCTCCTGCTCCAGCCATGCCAGGTAGGCCAGCCAGGCCGCGGGCGCGGCGGTGGGGGGCGGCGCGTCCATGCTAGATGGCGCCCCCCCAGCCGCGGATGATTGTCCGCCGGGAGCGTTCCAGCCGCGTTGCGCAGATCTCTCCATTCGAGGTGGCCTCGTCGGTAGAACTACGCGAACGGCCTCTTATAGCAGGAGCGCCCGCCGGCCGCGGGCAATTCAATTTGCCGTCGAAGGACATAGGCCCCGGGGCGCGATCCGATCGCGCCGCCTGCGCTTCCCCGGGGCGGGGTGCTACTCGGCCGCGGGCTTCTTCGTCGTCGAGCCCTTGGGCCGGCCGCGGCCGCGCTTCGGCTTCAAGGCCTCGGCGGCCTCCCGTGCCTCGCGCGCGCCCTCGATGTTCTGCAGCACCTGCTCGGAGAGCGGGCCGTTCCACTCGACGTTGCCGTGCTCGCCGGCGCCGCGGCGCAGGCCCCCGTGCGGCGCGGCGAGGCCGCAGACCGCCGGGCCGGTGGGGTGCTGCGCGCCGCAGGTGGCGGGCTCCTCGCCCTCGTCGTCGGCCATGATGGTCGTCTCGCCGGGGCCCGCCGCGCCGCGCCCGAGCTCGTAGGCGGCCACGACGGCGTCGCGCTGCGCCTGGGGGACGTCGTCGAACACGGCCGGCCCGCCGAGCGCGTCGAGGAGCGCCGCCGTGGTGATGGCCTCGAACGGCGGGCGGTGCGCCGCGCCGAGGGCCCGCGCCTGCCGCTTGGCCTCCTCGAAGGCGTCGTCGTCCATGGGGTGCGGCTCCGGTGCGCCGAAGGGCGTGCCGTCGTCGCCGTCGACCCTGGCCAGCTCGGCCACCGCCTGCTTCACGCCCGCGGTGAACGCCCACCGCTCGGCCTTGGTCAGCTCGGGCGCGTGCTGGCCGTCGCCGGCGCCGGAGAGCATGATGTCGATGCGCCGGTCGTCGACCGTGAAGGCGTCGCCCTCGCGCAGGGCCATGCGGTGGCCCAGCACCTGGATGGTGAGGGTCGTCCCCTCCTCCAGCTCCTCCTCGACCTCGGCCAGCAGCTCGGGGTCCATGCCGGGGATGGCGGCCGGCGCGCGGCACGGGTCGCCGGTGGCCTCGATGGGCTGCTGCATCTTGCTCTTGATCGTGTCCCACTCCGGCGACGTGGGCTTCCGGGCCAGGATCTCGACGTCCGTGTCGCTGCGCTTCTCCAGCACCTCGCCGCGGGTCGGGTCGTAGACGAAGAGCACGTCCACCTGGCGCGTCTCGCGGCCCATCCGCACCGCGCTGCTGAGGGCCTTCACCCGCAAGTCCAGCTGCGCGATGCGGGCCTCGACCTCCTTGGCCGACTCCTTCTTCGCCTTCGCCTCCTGCTCGTGCGTCTCCTGCTCGGCCAGCAGCTGCTCGCGGATCTCCAGCTCGCTGTGCACCTGGTCGCTGCGGCTCTGGCGCTCGGCGGCCGTCAGCTCCGCTTCCATGGGCCTCCGGGTGCGGCTGATCTCGATCGGGTCTCTCTCGGTCATCGTGGTCTCCTCGTAGCGTACGGTTTTCATCAGGCCGGCTCTCCGCCGGCCGCTTCCTCGTCCTCGTAGAAATCGTCGCAGTCGTCGACGAGCGGGCCGCAGTCCTCGCACCCCTCGCACTCGACGGGGCCGCCGCCGCAGATGCACACGCAGTTGTCGCCGCCGCAGCCGCGGCAGTAGACGACGCCGAGGCCGCCGCAGCCGCCCTCCCACTCGCACATGCAGGGCTCCAGGTCGGGCTCGTCCATGCCCTCGACGGGCTCGACGTGCCGCCGGCAGGCCCACTCCCTCTTGCTCTCGCCGGTGTCCGGGAAGAAGGCCCAGCAGCTCAGCACGCCGACGCGGCCACACCAGCACCGGGGCTTGCTGGCCAGGTACTCGGCGCGGGCGTCGCGCTGGCGGGCTCGCTGCCGGCGGCGACGGCCCTTCCCGTCGCGCCCCTTGAGCCGGCCCCAGGAGGTGCGCACGGCCCGATCGAGCGTCGCGCCGCCGTAGCCCGGCCGGTCGTAGGCGAGCGTGAGCACCTTCTCGGCTACTCGTCGCCGCACGGCTCCCCCTTGTGCACGCCGAAGCTGCGGCGCGTCGTCTCGTCCATCCAGCCAGCCAGCAGCGCCGCCTGCGCCGCCTTGTCCCGCGGCGCCAGCACCTTCGCGACGGCCTCGAGGCCCGTGCCGCCGACCTTTAGCGCCTGCAGGAAGCCGGGCAGCGCCGCGGCGTCGAGGGCCTCGCCCTCGGCCCCCGTCCGCTGCGCCACCGCCGCGCGCCAGGCGTCCCAGGCGAGCCGCGGCGCCGCCTTCTTCGGCTCGCGCGCCGGGCGCCCGACCATGCCCACGCGCCCGCCCGGCACGGGCACGGCGCCCTCGTCAGCAGCGGCCTCGACGAGGGCGCGCAGGGCGTCACGCTGGCCCTCCACGATGGCGTAGGCAGCGCCGAGGGTCGCGGCATCGAAGGTGCCGCCCACGACGCCGAGGACGTCGACGGCCAGGCTGGCGGCGTCGGCGCAGCTGAGGACCCACGGGCAGCCGACGCAGCCGGCGCCGGGGCGGGCTGGGCGCGGGCCCACCATCAGGCGGCCCTCCGCGACCACCTCGCACCTCTCGCGCGAGGAGGCGAGCACCTGGCCCACGCGGACCCGCGGCTGTAGCTCGTCGAGGGCGTCCATCGTCATGGTGATGTCCCGCTGCCACCCCGCAAGCACCGCCTGGCCAGCCTCGTCGAGGTAGATGGTCCGGCCGAAGGTCTGCTGCGTGCGGAGGTTGACCACCTCCTGGCGGACGAAGTCGAGGGGCCGCAGCTCGACGACCTCGGCGCCCGCCGCCGGCAACATGATCGGCGACGCCGCAGCCTTCCTGATCAGCTCTGCCATCTGCTCCGCGCCCGGCGGCGGCCCGACGATCTGGATCGGGGCGGCGACGAGCAGCGCCGCCGCCACCGCCTGCGCCTTCATCTGCACCGTGTCCAGCTCGCTGAGGTCGGTGCTCCACGCGCTCTTGTAGTCGCGGACGACGACGCCCCGGCCGCCGCCGCTCTCCTCGCCGGCCTCCTCCTCGACGATGTCGAAGACGTCGAGGATCAGCCGGAAGCGCGCGGCGGGGCCGTAGCCGACGGGGCGCCAGTCCCGGTCGAAGCCGGCGCCCAGCTCGTAGCGCGCGGTCGGGCTCAGCGGGTGCCGCAGCGCCCAGGCCAGCGCCAGGTCGCGGCCCTCCAGCACCGCCGACGCCGGCAGCGGCGGCTCGGCGGCGCCGTCGAAGGTGCGGCCGTCGACCATCAGCTTCTTCGCCGTGTCGTCCGCCGCGGCCCTCGCCGTGGCCTCGTCGAGGGCGGCGCCGCGCCGCTGCGTCAGCATGCCGAGGACGTCCAGCACCGCGTGCGCGGCGATGCCCGCGGCGAAGATGTCGCGGAAGCGGGCGCGGTCCGCCTCGTAGAAGTCGACGGCACGCGGGCAGTGGCGATCTGCCAACCTCAGCGTCGTCGGGCGGTAGCGGTTCATGGCCGGCCCCCCTGGTCCATGGGCAGCGTGGGCGTGATGCCGTCGAGGTCGGCGGCCAGCTCCTCGGCGGCCTGCTGCTCGCCGTCCGTGAGCGCGAGCGGCTGCACGCGCTCGCCGAGGGCCTGCCGGTGCCACGCGGCGCGCTGCACGAGGAACGCCTGCAGGTCGCCGTCCACGCTGATCGACATGACGGGGAAGGCCCGGCCGCGGCTGGCCATGGTCTTGCGCCCGAGGGTGATGAGTAGCGGCACGCCGTAGATGCCCAGGTCGCCGCCGAGGATCGCCGCCTGCTGCTCCAGTGCCTCGAAGAACCCGAGCAGCGAGGCGACGGAGAACCAGCTCTTCGTCGCCAGCTTGCACAGCAGCCCGGGCAGCGGCGACCCCTCCTTCCACCGCAGCCGGAAGAGCACGCGGCCCCACGCGCCGCACGCCTTCTTCTCCCCCTGGCGGTACTCGCACAGGTCGTTGGGGCACGGCACCGGCGCCATCGTCAGCGGCAGCCCGGCCGCCTCGAGCGGCCGCCGGTCCTTCTGCAGCTGCACGAGCTGGCCGCGCTGCTGCTGCGTCAGGTCGCCGACCCAGCGCTGCGCCCGGGTGCCGTCCCCGGTGCAGTGGGGCGCGCGGCCCGGGTGCGCCGGGTAGCCCGGCAGCACCTGCGCCGTCAGGTGATGCTCGAAGCACTCCGCCGCGGTGCGGTGGACGATCTGTCCCCGGAGCACCTGGCGCGCCTGCAGGTCCGTCGAGTCGTTGAACGCGCGGAAGGCCGGGTGCGGCGGGCGCACCTCGATCTGGCCCACCTTCTCCGCCGTCGGCGCGACGAGGAAGAAGCGGTCCGTCTCCATCGGCGCGCCGGACGGCCCCTTCCTCCCGATGGACGCGACCACGCCGATCGGCTCCTTCGCCGTCAGCCCCTTGATGCCGTCGATCTTGCTCATGACATCCTCCGTCGAATGCAGCGGCGGTCGGCCAGCCGGTGCCGGCGGCCGCAGTAGATGCGTCCGCGGCGGCGCCCGTGGGGCACGCGCAGGCAGGTCGGGCAGCAGCGGGTCACGACTCACCGCCGGGGCGCCGCGACATGTCCGGCACGCGGTTGAGCATGGCCTCGGTGTCGGCACGGGACAGCGCGTCCGTCCGGCTCTCCGTGGCCGGCTCCTCGGCCGGCACCGCCGCCAGCAGCGCGTCGAGCTTGGCCAGCGTCTCCGGCTTGGCGTGGACGGCCACATACTCGCGGGCCCCGCGCAGCGCCCGCGCCAGGCGGTACGCCTCGCGGACCAGCTCGCGCAGCCGGGCGTTCTCCTCGCGGGCCGCGTCGCGCTCATCGGCGGCGTACTCATTCGAGGCCGCCGCCCGCACCATGCCCGCCCGCTCCTCGCGCCACGCGGCGCGCTCGCTCTGCAGCAGCGCCTGCCAGTCGTCGCGCTGCTTCCTGATGGCGTCGCGCGCCTCGACGACGTCGGCGGCGCCCTTGAGCAGGTGCAGCGTGCCCTCGTAGGGCGTGCCCAGCGTCTCCTGCAGGGAGCGGCGGAACGCGAGGAAGTGCTGGTCGGTCCCGGCGAGCCGCTCCTCGGCGCCCTGGAGCATCTCGACGGCCCGGGCGCGCTCCTCGTCGAGGGCCTGCGCGCGGCGCTGTGCCTCGACGAGCTTGTCGCGCGTGTCCTGCGCCTGCACCTCCCAGGCGGCGGCGCTCTTGAGGGCCTCGTCGCGCTCGCCGCGGGCGCGCATCGTCTCTGCGATGGCCTCATGCTCCTGGTAGACGTGCAGCTCCGTCTCCGCCTCCCGGGTGCGCACCGCCCTCCGCAGGCAGGCGCAGCACTCGTCGCAGCCCTTGTCGCCGCAGTCGAGCGCCTCGTCGCGCTCGCCGTCCGCGTGCTTGGCCGCGGCCTCGGCGATGCGCCGCTGCTCGTCGGCGATGAGCAGGGCCTTGTCCTTCGTCTTCAGCTCGGCGGCCAGGTCGTCGGCCTCCACGCGGGCCAGCGCCAGGGCCTGCGTGCGCTCGCTGACGAGCTTGCGCCAGTCGTCGCGGGTCGCGGCCTCGCGCAGGGTGAAGCGCTCGCCCTGGAACGGGCGCAGCAGCCCGAGCAGCGAGCGGACGATGCCGCGCGGGCGGCGGCGGGGTGGACTATCAGTGAACGGACGCATGGCAGACCTCCTCTTTCTTGGGCCACCGCGCAGCGCGCGCGGCCTCGTAGTTCGCTCGGGCCGTCTCCTGGCGGCGGCAGCCGCAGCTCTGCGTCTTGCCGGCGCGCAGGCAGCTCGTGCGGACCTTGCAGGTGTCGCCGCAGTCGCAGCGGCAGTTCCAGTAGGTGACGACTTTCAGATCGGCGTCGCGGACACTCGGTGCGCGCGACTCCGCGACGAGGCGCCCGAAGCGCACGCCCGCCAGGTCAAGCAGCGGCCGGGCCATTAGCCGGTCCTCCGGGCCGCGCGCGCCGCGGCGATGGTGGAGCGGGCCTGCTCGCGCTTCAGGCAGCCGCACGAGCGGGTGTTGCCCCTGAACAGGCAGGGGCCGCGGACGGTGTGCGTCTCGCCGCAGTCGCAGCGGCAGGTCCAGCAGGTGATCAGGCCCCCGCCGCGCTCCCGGATGCTCGGCGCCCGGCTGACGACGACGAGGCGCCCGAAGCGCTGGCCGGTGCGGTCAATGAGCGCCCGGCCCATCACCGCACCGTCCGCAGGGTGATGACGCGGGCGCGCGGCGAGTCGCGGCCCGTCAGGTCGTGCGGCGCCGCGGCGAGGGGCCGCGGGACGGCGGCGGTGCAGCCGGCGCACTGGAAGAGCCGGCCGGCCATCTGGTCCGTCTCGACCAGGCGGCAGGCGTGGCACAGGCCCCGGCGCTGCGTGAGGATGGCGCGGGCGGCCTTCACGGCGCACCCCGGCGGCGCAGCTCGCGGGTCAGGCGCTCGCGCTCGCGCCGGCTGAAGAAGTCGCGGCGCCCGGCCAGCGCGGCGAGCTCGCGCCGCAGCTGCTCGACCGAGGGCCCCGGCGTCGGCGGCGCGATCGGGTGCAGCGGACCCTGACGCAGCGCGCCCCTCACCGGCTGCTCCTGGCGCGGATCGCGTCCATCTCGGCGCGGCGCTCGACGCGGCAGCCCTTGCACCGCTTCGGCACCTTGTCGAAGCCCTTCTTCTCGAAGTACTCCTGCTCCCCGGCCGTCCACACGAACGGCAGGAGGCAGGCGACGCACTTGATCTCGATGTCGGCCTTGGCGGCCGGCTGCTCGTCGTCGGACATAACTTCCCTCCCGTGCCCGAGGCGCACCCCGGGCGATGCGCGGCGCCGGAGACTGCGCGCCGCTGGACTAGAGACTGAGGCCCGCCGCCGGCATCGAGCCGGCGTGCATCCGCTGCGGCGGGCGAGGGCTACGAGGCCGCGATCATGCCGTCGGCCCACTCGAAGGCGAGCCCGACCACGCGCCGCTGCGCCGCCGCGGGCCCGTCGCTCAGCCTGTCCACGGTCTGCGCGATCACCGGGTTGGCCAGCAGACCCTGCAACGCCGCGGCGGCGAACAGGTCGCGGCGCTGCGGCTGCGCCTCCAGGGCGGTGGCGATGCGGTCGAGCAGGTTGAGGCGCACCGCCTCGACCTCGAGATCCTCCATCGTGTTGCCGTCGTCCATGAGGACGAAGCCGCCGACCCTCAGCTCGCGGATGGTGAAGCGTGCCACGGCTACACCCCCTGCCCTTCGAGCAGCCGGCGCGCGTCCTCGAGGTTCGCCGGGCGCATGTGCCCGATCGTCACCGTCAGCGGCGCCGTCAGGTGCGCGAGCGTGCCGGGCGCGTGCGAGTAGGACCGCTCGACGACACGCAGGGGCCGCTCGCGCTCCATCAGCTCGGGCTGCGCGCGGTGCGGCAGCAGATCGAGCAGCGCCGGATCATCGGTCCACATGGCCACGGCGCCGGGTGCTGGTCCATTTTGGCCTCCAGTGGTCGGTTTTGGCGCGATGCGCCGCGGGGCCGTCATGCGTCACATGCCCTGCATCTGCCCGCCGCCCCCGCCCGGATCGTTCTCCTTGAGCCACGCCTTCATCGTCTCGATCTCTTCCCTCTGCCCCATGAAGATCTTCCGGGCGAGATCCTTGATCTTCGGATCTCCTCCGTAGAGGAGTTCGTCCGCCGCCGCGTTCACGGCTTTCTGATGGTGGGGGATCATCATGCGCACGAAGTCGATGTCTTTCTTGGTCGTCATGCTCTATCTCCCTCGCTCTTGAACGGCGTCCCGTCCTCGTTGGTCCGGGCGATCACGTAGATGATCAGCCCGTCGGTGCTGACCTCCGGCCGGAAGCCGCGCACCTCCAGATCCTTGAGTACCACCGGATCGCTCAGCCGCCTGCCGCCGCTGTCGCTCATGCGGATGGCAACGCAGGAGATCGCCATCTCCCACGGCTCGGTCTGCGGATAGTTGTAGTGCAGCCAATGCCGGCACCAGCCGGCATTGCCGATAAGTCGCGCGAGGCGCTGGAGTTCGTCGGCGGTCATAGCAGATCCTTTCTTGGTCGGCCGTTGTCAGACCCCCCTGATAGGCTGCCCTCAGTATCAGCGGAGGGTCTGATAGCGACGGCGAGGGGCGCCGTCACCGACTGGAGGCAGGCATGCCGAACGTGCTCCCGTTCGCCAAGAGGGTGCGCATTGTCGCGTCGCTGGTGGAGGGCTGCTCGCTGCGCGCGACGGAGCGCCTGTGCGAAGTCAGCCATGAGACGGTCATCAACCAGGCCGTCGCCATCGGCGAGGCGTGCCGACGGCTGCACAACGCCCTGATGCGCGGGCTTCAGGTGGCCATCCTGGAACTCGACGAAATCTGGGCATTCATCGGCAAGAAGCAGAAGCGACTCACCGACGACGACCCGCCCGAGTACGGCGACAACTACACGTTCATCGCCATCGCCGCGACGCAGAAGGCGATCATCTCGTACCTGCCGGGCAAGCGCGACGCGCTGACCGCAAACGATTTCGTGACCGACCTGCGGGGCCGTATCGTCAACCGCCCGCAGATCACCACCGACGGACTGACCGCGTACCTGTGGGCCATCGGCGCGGCCTTCGGCGCTGACGTGGACTACGCCCAGATCATCAAGGAGTACGGCGAGCACGGCTTCCCCATCGACGGCGAGCGCCGCTACTCGCCGCCCAAGTGCAAGGTCATCCAGCGCAAAATCATCTCCGGCGACCCAGACCGGGCGCACATCTCGACGAGCTACATCGAGCGGCAGAACCTCACCTGTCGCATGCACATGCGCAGGTTCACGCGCCTCACCAACGGCTTCAGCAAGCGCGCCCGCAACCACGTAGCGTCGGTGTCGCTGTACGTCGCCTGGTACAACTTCTGCCGCGTTCACGAGACGCTGAAGACGACGCCCGCGGTCATGCTCGACGTGACCGATCATGTCTGGTCCATCGCTGAATTGCTCGACGCTGCGTTGTCCATGGCCCCCGAGGACGCGCCGCGCCTCATGGCCCCGGCGCCGCCCGCTGCTGAGCCGCTGGCCGATGGGCCACAGCTCGACCTGTTCGCACCCCGGCCGGCACGGGCGCTGCGTCCGTCTGCTCCGTCGGGTGACATGACGCAGCTCACGTTCCCCGTCGAGTGGTCGGTTTTGGTCAACTGAGTGGTCCATTTAGACCAACACCTCGTCCCGCGTCACGTGCTTACAGGTGGCGCCGTCCACCGCCCCGCCGATGGCCCTGCACACGTCGCAGTACCAGATGTGCTCGCACGGGCTGTCCCTGTCGTCAGGCAGGCGGTCGTCGCACGTCTTGCAGTAGACCGTCTCGCACTCGATCACGTCGTCGCGATCGAAGGGGTCGCCGGGGAACTCCTGCAAGAGCTTGTAGCCGCGCGCCGCGTGGTCAACCACGGGCTCGCCCTGCTCATCGACGAGCACCGCGCCCTCGCGCACCCAGATCGTGATCGACTCGATCGATGCCTCGGGGAAGGCGAACTGCGGCGCCTCGATGCGCGTCCTGGGCGGGCCCAAGCCCGAGCGGTGGTAGTAGATCTGATCGTCGCGCTTGCAGTAGTCGAAGTCGAAGTCGTCGCCGTCCTCCGTCACAACGGAGAAGGGGCGCCCGTCGTCATACTCGACGAAGATGGCGGCGTGGTTGGCCATCACGCCCTCCTCGCCCGCGGCGCCCCGTCGCAGCTCCCCTGTGGGCAGGTGAGCACGAGCCGCCCGTCGTCCGGCTCCCAGCCCGACACCTCCACTACGGGCGCGGCGCCGGACAGGCAGAGCAGGGCGAGGCTCACGGCGTAGGCGCGCAGGAGCGCCTCGACGAGGAGGTGCATGGTCGACTCCATGGCCGCGCCGGAGCGCGCGGCGGTAGCGTGGCGGCAGCGGCCCCCAGGGACGCCACCGGTTGGTCGGGCCCTTTTGTGCGGCCCATCACTTTGCTGCCCGCGAGTGCGGAGCGGCAGCGTGAAATTGAAGCTAAGAGAAGCCGGACTTTTGGGCAAGCGAAAAGTACAGAATTCGTACTTCCCGACGAGAAGGCGGGGATTACTTGGCGGGCTTGCTGGGCTTGCGCTTGGCCTGATGCGCTTCGATCAGCTCGCGGATCAGATCGCTCACGCCCCAGCGCGCGGACAGGCCCTCGTCGTACCGTCGCTGGACGGCCTCCATCTCCAGGTCGCGCTTCTGCTCCGGCGTGACGGATGCGTAGATCTTCTCGGTGTACTTCGTCGCCTCCCCGGGCGGGCGCCCCATCTTGGGCTTGGGCGGAGGCGGGTCGGTCTTTCGCTTCGGCAAGGTCATGGCTCCATCTATACCCCGCCCGCCGGGTAGCGCAAAGAGTCGACGACAGATGCGCCGCGCGGGCTGCGGCGAGGGGTTCGTGATCACTCGTAGCGCTGGCATGGCAGGCACCATGCCCGAGTCGAATTGTAACGGAGAAGTAAGAAACGCGCGCTGCGGTGGAATTCGCGCCGAGGTGGCGATCTGCTGGAATATTCCAATGGGCACCGCTGCGCACGTCGTGCGCGCGGCGTGCAGCCGTTGCGCGTGCAGGACGTGCACCGGCTACCTCCTGCGGCGGGGCGCTGTCTCCGCTGCCATCTCGGCCCGCAGCCCCTCGACGCCCCGCTCCAGCAGGTAGCGGATCAGGTCGTTCCTGACGTCGCTCCGGCCGATGTACTTCTTGTGCTTCGCGAAGGGCAGCAGATCGTCGAGGCCGGCCGCCAGCTCCGCCGGCAACATCAGGGTCGTGCGGTCCTTGTCCACGGCGTAGGAATGTCAGCACGTCCTGACGTCTGTCCACCCTAACGCCCTGACGTTCTGACGCCTGAACGCCCACGCCGATCGCCCCCGGTCCGTTCGTGCCCCTCATGCTCGCCAGGCTGCACGCGGGGTCTGACAGTGACCGCAGCGACGGTGCCGGGACGTAAGGTAACGTATTGTCACTGCTTTTCGCTGCGCCGGCGTTCAGGGGTTGCGCGCCGCGGCGCCCGGCGCGATGCTCCACGGCCTCACACCCCTGGGAGGTCCAACCATGGCAATTCAGCTCGTATGCACGTCCTGCGGCAGCGTGGGCAAGCCCCGCACCGTCGTGCCCGGCAGCTTCCTCATCGAGATCGTGCTGTGGCTGTTCTTCCTGCTGCCGGGGCTCTGCTACACCGTCTGGCGCCTCAGCGCGAAGCACAAGGCCTGTCCGGCCTGCGGCGGCAAGGCCATGGTGCCGACCGGCTCGCCCGTCGGGCGCCAGCTCCTCGCGAAGCAGGGGGCGTAGGCCATGCGCGTGCCCAGCCTGTTCCTCAGCCTCTCCGTGCTCCTGTCCTGCGGCGGCCCCATGCCCGAGGACGCGGCCGACATGGGCCCCGCCTCGGTCGTCGCCGGCAGCCGCCTGACGCCGCTCTACTTCAGGGGCAGCGATGGCAGCCGCGTGCCCTCTATCTGGTTCCTCGACAAGAAGACCGGCCGGCGCTGCGCCCTGAACGTCTACGAGGGCGCGGGCGCCCCGGCGGACGTGTTCTGCGCCACCAGCCCAGGCGCCGCGCCTGACGCTGACTCGGTGCACTTCACGCTCGCGCCGTAGCCCCCTCACCGCCCGCCCTCCGCCGCCAGCTGCGCCGCGCGCAGCCGCTCCTCGGCCTCCCGGGCGCGGCGGTGCGCCTCCCGCCGCCACCCGTCCAGCTCCTTGACGCGCTCGACCAGCGAGGCCCGCGCCGTGCCCGCGGCCTCTAGGACCACGTGCGCCGCGTCGATCTTGGCCGTCAGCGTGTCGCAGTGGGCCGCTGCGGCCTTCGCGCGCTCGCCGGCCTCGCGCAGCCCCTGCCCCACCTTCACCGCCGCGTCCACGATGGCCTTCTGCGCGTCGCGCTGGGCCAGCACGAGCGCCGTCTGTCGCTGCTCGGCCGCGAGCCGGCCCCGCACCTCCTCGAGCGCCTGGCGGTGCTCGGCGAGCTCCAGGCGCAGGGCGTCGCGCTCGCCGACAGCCGCGTCGCGCTCGGCCCCCTGCTCCAGGATGCGCCGCTCGTTGCCCGCGGCGTGGCTGCACACGTCGAGCAGCTCGGGCCAACTGCCCGGCTCCCCGAGGGCCTCGCGCAGCTCGGGCAGGAGCAGCGCGCGGGCGGCGCGCAGGGCCACGCCGCGGGCGAGGGTGCGAAGGCTCATCGGCCCTTCCTCCCGGCGCGGCGGGCCGCGCGCTGCGCCTTCCGCTCGCGCTTCTTCCCCGGCTTCGCGGGGCCGCGCGGCGCCCGCACCGGCCCCTCGTAGCGCCACGGCGGCATCGACTCCGGCGCCGACAAGATGAACGGCGCCGGCTCGGGCGGCTCGTCGTCTTCCGGCCGGCGCCCGCGCGGCATCACCGGCTCGGCCGGCGGCATGGTCAGGGCCAGCAGCGCCGCCGCCGACATGAGCGACAGGCGCCTCACAGCGGACCGCCCATGCTCGGCACGGGCCGCAGGTCCGCCGCCGGCACGCAGCGGTCGGCGCGGCAGGCCTCGCGCGGCGGGCAGCCCCCGGCGCACTCGGCGCCGCCGCGGATGGTGCAGCCGCTGCCCGGGCGCATCGACAGCAGCCCGCCGACGAGGACGGCCAGCGCCGCGGCGATGCACAGGGCGACGAAGCCGGGCGGCGGCTCGGCGGGCGGCTGCGGCGCCTCCAGCGGCACGAGCGGGCGCAGCTGGCCGTGCGCCTCGAGGGCGCGGTCGAGGTCGGCGCGGGCCTCCAGCCAGCGGTCGGCGGTGAGGTCGCAGGACTGGCGCTCGAGGGCCAGCAGCGACCACAGCGTGCCCTGGCTGGCCACGTCGCGGCGCAGGGGCCGCATCTCGGCACGGCTCGGCACGTCGAGCCAGCAGCGCAGGAGCGCGCGCAGGCGGGTCACGACCGCACCGCCAGCGCCGCGCGGATCTTCGCCTCGGCCTCGGCCGGCGACTTGGCCAGCACGTAGATGCCGCCGTGCGACTCGACGAGGGCCTGGTGCTGCTCCTGCCGCAGCTTCTGCCGGCCGCTCGGCATCTTCACCTCGACCTCCAGCCAGCGCCCCTCGACCCACCCGACCAGGTCGGCCATGCCGTGGGCGTCCTTCAGTCCGCCGTTGTGCCACACGCCGCGCTCGTCGCGGTACTTGGTGCCGTTGATCCACAGCCGCAGGCGGGGGAAGCGCGGCTGCAGGTACAGCAGGTAGTCGTTGTAGGTGTCCTCCTCGCGGGGACGGCGCGCCTCAGCCACGGCGGGCCTCCTGCTCCTGCAGCCACCGGAAGAAGCGCGGCTCCTCGCCCTTGTCGCTGAAGCAGTCGCGCTCCTCGAAGACGGGCAGGCCCTGGGCGAGGGCGTCGGCGCGCTCGAGGCAACTCCCCTTGCTGCCCTCCCATGCCTCCTGCATCACGACGGCGTCGCAGCGCCGCATCAGCTCCAGGGTGCCGGCGTAGGCGGCGGCCTCCTCCTGGTAGCCGAAGAGCACGCGCCCGAGGCTGTGCGGCACGACGGGCTGCACGTCGGGGTAGGTGCTCACGAGCGCCCGCGCCAGGTCCTCGACGAAGCGCACGTTCTGCTCCACGGGCACGCCCTTGCGCGCGTTGAACGGCCCGGCGATGTAGATGAGTCGCATCAGAACAACCTCCCGGCGCCCTCGCGGAGCGCGGTGCCTGGCCGGGCGCGCACGCCCAGCTCGTCGAGCACGCGCCGCTTCGCTTTCGGCTGCATGAAGTGCCCGTACTTGATCTGGAACTGGATGTCCGCCCAGCCCAGCTTGTAGCTCCTCGCCTTGGCCACCCCGAGCAGCCGACGGTACTCGGCCGCTTTCTCCGCCGGCGTGGCCTTGCGCCTCGTCGCCTCCTGCGGCTCGAGCAGGTCGAGCTCGCCGCCGCGCTTGCCGACGTCGAGCGGCAGGCGGCAGAGTACGCCGCGCGGATGGCTGCGCTGAAGGGCGGTGGATGATGCGTTACCCGTTGTCTGCCAGTGGTGCGCTGGCCGCTTTCCTGGCTCGCACGACCTATGATCACGGCTGCTGGACGTGGACAGGTGGTGTCAACGCCGGCGGCTATTCGCGCATGAAGT
>OFRG01000276.1_pt1 | contig 21674 bp, 46 predicted proteins | sample 1543071 | NCBI WGS metagenome assembly OFRG01 (sample SAMN07774222, study PRJEB24372) | wastewater metagenome | isolation source: WWTP Verbania (Effluent) | place: Italy: Verbania | collected 2015-12
TGTGGTGCGTTCGCAAGTTTCCGACCAGCGCACCCCTGCCGTCATAGACGTTGGCGTATTCTTCTTCGCCGTCCGGCCCGTAGTTGATGCTGTAGCGCCATGCTTCCACAGCTTGCTGTGTGGAAAGAGTGTCGAGTGCTTTTACAAAGCCTTCGGACGCGCTCATAAAACGTTGCTCTTTATCAGTCATGTCTCTATCCTTTATCCACTATTAGTTTGAGTAGGTCTAGAAGAGCACCACGGATCTCGGGATTGCCCTTGATTGCCTGAATTTCCTCACGGATATACTTGATGCTTAGTGCCCTCTTAGCCTCAACTAGCCCACATTCGTGCTTTTCACGATATGCCTTAACTTCCGCAACAGTCAGAAGGTGTTTCATTTTTGATCTCGACGCTTTCTGAGCATGTTGGACAGCAGTTTAATCTGACCTTCGAGCTTGGCTGCCAGAGCTTTACACTCGTCAGTAGTTGTCTCTGCATCATAGATTGCCTGCATAGCCATTTCAGCACGTCTACACTGTCCCATTAGTCCATTGTGTCGCCATATCAGTTTGTGATCAAACATGGCTTTCTTTACTTTCCCCGAAACCTTATACATTTGCCACCTAGTTGGTATTGCGCTTGTCTTCTAGATCTCTATTGTACTCATCGATGTACTCTTGGTCAATCTTAGCCATACGCGCATCCAAGACTATTTTGGCTAGGGCATACTTTTCTTGTGAGCCTGCATGAAACAAGCCCGGATGATTTGTCAGCATTGTAGCGACTAGATCACCAGTAGTCATACGGTATATTGCATGTCTATCAATAGCCATTATGCTTCCTCAACTTGACGAGTTCCATGAGAGCCCTTCAGCTTTGTGTCAAAGGAATAATTGGGAAGTGGAAACCAATCAGCAGGCACTTGGATCAGGTCTCCAGCCTTGAGCATATACCGATTATTCATCAGCATGATCTTATTCAGATCCAAGAGCTCAGTCCACTGTCCAGGACGACGATATTTCAAGGCAACAAGCATCATTGTATCGCCTGCTTGCCATATATACTCTGTACCAAGATTAAGCGGATTATCGATCATGGGAATTGATTCCTCGTTTGCCGCGCTCAATACCATTTTGGATAGCATCTGCAAAGCCCTCACCATATGCATTTACAGGATGTTGGGCGAGTGTATTCAGAACAGCCTTAATTCCTTCGCCATCTAGACGATCAGCGATCCTCTTCAGACTGACTGCACAAGAATATGCCATTATGAATGTGGGATCCATTCCAACACATGCAGCTGCTTCAGGTTCGATTAGGTCAGTTCTTGTTTGCAGCAGCATAGGTACGAGCATCTTCCACACGCTGACTGTGGGACTTCTTCATATTCGATTCAGTACGCATTTGTTATCCTTTATCTGTTCGTTGTTTTTAGCTTACACCTTATATTAACTCAAAAGTCCTCAGTTCCTCAAGAGTCAAAAGATGCCCGCCAATCTTATTTTTTCACCCGTGTTTTTGAACCCTTGGGAAGTGGAACAATCATTTCCTTTTCCTGCGGAGGTTCATCTGGGAATACTGCGGCTTCTGGCAGATCCTTCATGAGATTGTCAATGACCTTATCAACATTTACACCTCCATCAATCAGCACCTGCTCAATAGTTTCTTCCTCTTCAACTGGGGGAGACAATGTTTGTGCATCGATCATTTTGGAGACATAGACTTTATGTGCAGCTTCCCAAGCTTCAATACCTTCCTGGATATCGGCAATCTTGCGTTCCAGTTGCATCTTGTTTGTAAGATAGGTATTGATCAGGTCTTCCAGCTCATCTTCGGCATTGACGAGTAGCCGATTCAAAACCTGAAGAGTATTCTCAACTCGTTCAGGTAGATCACTAACCTGGATCTTAGGCTCTTTCCTCTGTTCCTCGGTTGTAGGCAATGTTCGTGCATATTCTTGCTCTGTAGGCTCTGGAAAGGGCTTGAATGCATGACGAGTGTCATATAGAGGTTTCTTCTTGAACGGCCACATATTACTTCTCCTGAACACGTAGCTGATTCTTCAGCCTACGCTCGATTTCTTTCTTACCTTGAGCAGGATATTCTTTACTGCCCTTCTTAACTAGGTCTGTAACGGGTTTCAACTTCTGGTAGTATCCAGCATGACCTGCTGACTTAGCATTTATCATTATCGCCTCCATACTATTTCCTGTTGCAGATGTTCAATAGTCATTACGGGTTCAGTAGACTCACCAAAATCATCTGAACCTAGAACTAATGCGCGACCAAGAAGCAGACCACGATAACGCTTATGCTGAAAACTATCCTTGGCCATATTATATCTCTTGTCACCTTCTCTACGGGCCCCCGCATCAATATACATCATATCACGCTTATGATTCATGACAATGTTAGCAAACTCTTTACATTCATTACCTATGAATGTGTAGATTTCTTTGTAGTCTCCGTGGTACTCAACTGTCGTGATCTTTCGTTCCCTAGGATCGATTAAGAATGCCTTCATACCACACCTCTCCACGTAGAACTAGTTTGCAGTTATCAATCTCGGTAGATCGAATATACCACGTTTGCCCATTATATACAAAGGGAATGTTCCTCTTAGCACAATAGGCAGCATATTCGTAATCAAATCCGCCGGGCGCAATCTCTGCAATCAGGGATTGATCAATTGTCGTCTTCTGTGTCGAAGTCTGGAAGAGGTTCAGGATCTTCTCGATCCAATCCAGCTTGAGCATCCATTTTGGCCATTTGTCTATCATGTTCTTCGTCCAAATGTTTCTGTTCTGGAAGACGTCGCCAAGTAACCCACTCATCCCAAGTCCAATACTTACCATCTTTCCAGGTTTTGAAATCGCTTACCCGGGCAGCTAGGCCTTCGCCTTTATTACCTACATCACCGTATAGATATTCGAAGCCCCACTCAGGCTCAGCTCCTGAACGAATACATTCCATGCAATATCCAAGACTCATAGCTCCAAAGCCACAAGCAGCCGTATGAACTTCCGTCTCTTTCTTACAGACATCACATCCACACATTATTGCACCTGATCTGCACGATACATCATCTTGTCTTCGAAACAGAAGAATTTAGGCGAATCCAAACCGCCCCGAGCCTCAATCTCGGCCCTGATGGTTTTATGTCGGCAATCAAACTTCGAAGCCGGACAAGCACAATCATAATATGACCGTCCATTACCTTCGAAATATGTCATGTAATATGACGAAACTACTTCCAAATCCGAATCGAACTTGGTAATAGTACGAGCATTAGGTGCCGCACCATTCGTCTTAAGCTGGTAATATGTCTTACTTCCCATTAGAAGAACTCCTTGATCCGCTCTTTGAAATCCTGACCCTTAGGTCCATTGAGATACCGAATGTTATTCGATACGTAGAATGCCTGACTGGAGATTTCCATTTCGTTTACCATAGTCAATCCAGTCGAAGCATAAGTACGAGCATATTGCATGGACGAATTCTTAGGACACGTTCTTGCATGGATAATTATGTCTGCACATAACTTCTTCCAGCGCCGTACTTTATCTTGATCCATAACCAGACACCTTAATCCCCATCTTTCATTTATTATATATTAGGTATAGATGGGCAATCAAGAGTCAATTATTAATTAATTTATATGCATCCAAGTTTTGTTCTTGACTATAAGATTTATAGCAGTCGGTGTGACTCCGTTCTACGGAGTCAGTTAACTTGGATGATTTTGGGCTCTTTGACTTGGAGGCCTTTGACTTTGGGTTCGTCGTCATGGAAGATGTCTCCGTTTGGAAGGATAATGTAGAATTGCCTCTTGAGCCTTTTAGCCCATTCAATTGTATTCCAAGTTCCGCCTCTTCCGTCAAATGCTTTCGGGGCAGCCAAGAGAACTGCAGTTTTTTCGACAATGTTTTTATTCCGGACTTTGTAAGGTGCCTTAGCATACTGAATTGCTCCTGTCTTATATGCACGAAGACTTTCGTCAAGAGGCGGATGGATACAAACCTTCCAACCTAACATAGTTGCGATATCATGTGCTTCAGCATCTGCACCAATACAATCACCATGATGGAATTCACCCATCTTGTCTTGCATTAGGTGGAATATGAAGTCTTTCTGGTTCGCAGACATTCCTTCCCGAGTACCGCTGAACCCAAACTTGACAATCATAGTATGTTGTTTAGACGCTTCTAGGATATTATTCATTTCTTGTTCCATCTATCTCTCCAACCAGGCATGGGGATCTGCAAATATTTGTTCTTGTTGATATGTATAGCGCTGCACTTCACATTCATCCACAACTACCCCGAAGCATACTAATCCTAGATATGGCTTCTTCATAAACCATCTATAAGTAGCCGTGAACCCGTGCATGAGCAATCCATTCTTCTTCAGTCATGTTCATTTCTGCAATCTCCTCTACAGACTTGCCACCAATCAGATCTCCCTGATTCATACGCTGTTCTGTAGCAGTAGACCATTTCAAGTTATTAGGCTCATAACCCTTACGATTGTCGATACGATCCAAACTATGCAAAGGAGTTGGACACTTACCTACTTCTTCGAGCCAGAGATCAAAACCATCGGCATTAGTCTTTTGCCAGGGTTCATAAATTCCAATCCCTCTGGACTTGTAATGCTCATATGATTCATGTTTCGGATTCATACAGCGCTGATGCATCATATGATAGATCCGATATTCACGAGCATGACGACTCTTAAGGGTCTCGAACTGACAACCACAATGGGTCTTAGGATTTCCCTTACGAGTCAAATAGTACTTCGGAACAATGATTGCATTATGACATGTTTTATTAGGCTTCCAATCACAGGCAGCCAAACATTCACAACGCCAGCGCTCTCTCAATGAAGGCTTAACACCTCTCTTAACAGCAGCTTTGCCGCGAACGATCAGATTTCCGAATATCATTCCAGTCTTGATACCCTGTTTACGATATGGACCTCTTTCGCCCCTCGGCTTGATCTCTCGAACGGGCTCTGGGTTTGCTTTTAAAGATGCAGCCACTCTCCTGAAGATCTCTTCGGTTTCTTGACTAAGTTTTGTTGGTCCTGCAACCTTTTTGTACTTGACATCGGGTCGCAAATATTTCCCATATGTCATGTTACACCTTAGGCTTCATGTAGACTGGTGGAATGCACCAATTTTGACCTTTCCATTCCCAGATAGCATATTCTTCGTCAGTATTATGAACGTTATGCACATAGTCTCCGTATTGTCTTGCCATGAAGACATAGTAACAGATCTGAACAGTCTTTAGAAATCTCTTCATAGTGGATTGTCCTTCTCCCACTTCAGCTGGAGCTTTTCATTCTTTGTCCACATTTCCGCAATTGGATCAGCCCAATGTTTATACCCGCTGTTCTTAAGATCCTGCTCAGTACCTTTGTACAAGATACGTGCTGAGGACAGCGCAGTTAGCTTGTTGTCGTCTAGCTTGGCCTTTAGTTCATCTATTGTCATGTTACACCATACTGCTCATAGAATACTACAAATACATCATCCATGACATTCTCCTTACGAATAAAAGGACAGGAGGAGCCTTCGCTCAACTCCCATCAGTTGGTCTCACCCAAATGACTAAGTGAGACGGACCTCTAAAATTTGTTCAACTTGATCCACGCTCGGCCGCCTGGAGTAATTTCTACACCACTCTCACCTACCTTAACATTACCAAGTAGGATTTGAGGTTCCAGAAAGTTCTTTAGAGCTGGTGTTAGGAATGGAATAGAACTACATTCGAGCCTACGCATAGTTTTGATCATCAACACTTCTGTTGCAGTCTTTGCGCGTGCTCTAGACTTATTCAACATACAACCTCCAGATTAGAATTCAATTGCCCACCACGAACTAATGCAAGTATATAGTTATCGATACGACACTTCTGAATCTTATACTGCGTCCACTGTTCTCCTGTTGGTGTATCAGAAGCGTTAAAGTCCACTAGCTGTTGAAACCTATTGTCCAACATATACAACTTTTCCGAAGTTTCCAGCCCCTTGAGCGATACTCGAAACAGTTGCCATTCCAAAGAATCCGACACAAGATATACACATGACCGAATAAAGTCATTTGTCCAAGAACCGACTTTACGATCCCACTTCTTGTAGCCCATACGATCTCCGACAGTTGAGCCATTATAGAGCCACTTCTTCCGACAATCTTCGATCTCAGCCTTACTGAACATCGTGTCGAAGTGCTTGAACTCCTTAGCCATCTTAGACCTCTTTGACCGATGTGATGATCAAGAGCTGACCATCGATAGTCTTTTCTCTGACCCAGTTACCGAGATCTTCCTCAAGAATCGTAACCATTCCAGAAGCCAATGCATTATCACCAAAACCTGACGGTGAATTGTAATGAATCCGAATGCGCTTGATCTTAGTCATCTGTTGTCCTTTCTTTATTATCCTTTATTATAACAAAAGTTCCCAAGGAAATCAAGTGTCAAAATACAACCGCCAATAATTTAATTTTTACAGCTTAATTGCCTCCGGATCATATGGCTTGCCCATACATAGGAAATATGCGCCGTGACGAATGGCATCTCTGGCGTGTCTCTCGCCTGTTTGCCAAAAGTCCCAGTTTTTAAGTTTGGCATCTGTACAGAATGGTTTCGCCTGTCCAGCTCCTTGCATAGTATATCCAATACCTTTCTGGACAAATAGTGTCTCAAAACATCCTATCAGTCTTGAGGTATGCATTGTAGATTGTGCATGATCATCAGTCTTCCAACCATAGACACGATATTCTTCCATGACAGCTAAGACTTCAGACTGATTAAACCTTGTTCCTTCGAATAAGTTACTTATCCAACCATCCAACATAGGGACTGAACTCTTTACCGTGGAAGTGGATAGTTGCCCAGCCTCCACCAATTTACTATTGTCCCAGATTGCATAGCCAGTTGTACCTCCAGGATCCAAGGAGATCAGACGTCCTGGCCAAGGATTCTTGACGAATCGTTCAAATGCCGGAATGTTCACTTACAACCTCCAAGAAGAGCTTGTTAATAGTCACGGTTGAGGTAGGTTTAGTATCATCCCACCAAACACGTACACAATCTGGATGCTTACTACCTCCGATAATAGTAGCTAGGCGATCAGGATTCTTCTTGTAATAGATCCCACGCCTACGAGCCTCTTGGCTATATTTTACACGATCGCCTTTGTGCAGTGCTTTGGCATTATCGAATGGAGGTGATCCATGAAACGCCTCACATACTAGACGGCTCAGTATTCTAAAAGATTGCCTGCCATTGTTTATTAGTCCAACATGATAATATCCGCTATCTTGTAGAACAGGCTTCATAGGGCCTCTAGGTCCTATAACGTTGCCAAGATTTGATACCTGATAATTGGGAAACCCTACAACTCTTTTCCATACTTCGATCATTTCAGTTTTTTCCCAGTAAGTTTATCTTTCTGCAAGATCATGGAATAGCCTCGGGCTTCATCAATGGCATCACGAATTGGTCCAGTCATACGTCGTTCAGATCCTTTAGGAACGAATCCCGAATCATGAAAGACGTGTTGCTGCGGTTTACCTTCCAAATGATTACAGATCTCTTCAGCCCACATCCAAGACATCATCTGGTTTTCAGCAGTAATAGTACCACCATACTGCTTATCGACTGACAGAGATGTAGTCTGAAGATCGGCCTTATATTTACGAAGCCGATCTCTTGACCTCATCAATGGGAAGAATGATACCTTCACACCAGCACAGATTGGAGCCAATGTTGGAACAGAACAGCAAATAGCTGCACACAACTTATCTTCTTCTCGAAACGTCTGGAGTAGTTTGATGACATGATCATCTTTCCAGTATGCTTCGGTATCAGACATATTACCTGACACTACAACCACAGCATCGAACTTATCTGTCTCGGTTAGACTCACATCCCAGACTTTTCGTGCAATGGTGTTAGGCTGTAGTGTTAGTTCGTTCTTGATAAGGGTGTCTTGTGACACAACCTCAAATGTATGACCACGCTTCTGAACAATACCTAATAGGGTGAACAATTCATGCCCGTTGAACCTTTTTGCACATATTACGAGGAGATTAGCCATGCTGTTGCACGCTCCCTAGGAGTTATGGTGACCTCAACGATATGTTCACCTTTAAGTTCTACGCACCACATATTGTCATCACCCCCACTCCGCAATTTCTCACGGGTCTCTGATGGTTTCAGATTGCCAAATTTCCTAGCCATAGACAGAGCGTTTCGAATATTGTTACCAGTTGCACCAATAACCATATTGACCTCCTACGTTGTCGTCTTATGCTTGTCTTCTTCGAACCGCTTGGCTACTTCGGAAGCATCGAGGGGTACTGGAGTCTGATCACGAAGATGGCCAGCAGCACCTTCTGTAGCCCGCTCTTCGTTCTTGTAGCCTACAATAGGTGTACCATCGTTGTTAAGGTCTAGACGCAGCAGATGAAGATCACCACCAGCAGCGAACAGCTTGATTGGCATATTGTGGGTCTTGATGTATGAGGTTAGAACAGAACGAAGGTACTGAGGATTTTTATCACCAAGACTCTCAGGATCGAGCTTCGACACTTTGACGTTGCGCTCCATGAAGCCCTTGATGATCGGATATGAAACACGACCACGACGACCCGAACGTGATGTATCGATCTCAGACGGATCGATGTCGATAAAGTTTACCATGACTTTCTCCTTATGACAACATAATTGTTATCATTTAGATCTTAAAACATATTAAAGATGTAATCAACTAAAATTATATAGTCATCATAAAATAATTATAATCCTATATACCCTTCATGGCATTATATTTCCGATCGATCACAATCTGGGCTTTATTCCCAAATCGATTCTCAAGGTCAAACCGAATCCACTTCTCGTCTACATCCGTAGTGGCTACAAACCAACCATCCGACCCCATTGACCGATCTGCTGAAATTTCCGACTCAGCAATCTTCCAAGGAATATGTGGAATCTGACTCTGTGCACCCTTTAGCCAGTATCTAAGCTCTGACATCCGCTTTGGTGTGACTAAATCTTTCGTGACCGAAATATTTTGGGCCTTATTGGTATATTGGACTCTAGGCATCAGCAGTCTCCTGCATAGATGTTCATATCCATGACATAACCGTTGAATTCAGTGATTTCTTCAGGGCTAAGATCAAGTTCCCCACTCTTAGACTCAATCTTGAACATGCTTGTAACCTCATTGACGATGTCTTTGATCGTTTCCTCCTTATACAACATGTAATGAGAGGTTAGATCAGATGTTCCGAAACAGCGAAGCATCTGCAGATTGACTCGTGTACAGGACATCTTGTTCAGTTCTTTCAGGGAGATCATTTGCTGTTCCATATTTTGTCCACTTCTTGTTTGGCTATTTCTAGTTCCGTTAAGACCGTTTTTGACATATTGTACCAACGATCCATCTTCTTCTGTGCGATCTTGAGTTCCCTATCCGCATCTCTACGTTCCTTCCAGTCTTTGGTATTGTCGAAGAGGAACTTGAGGTACTTATAGTTCTCGTAATGTTTCCGCCATTGTTTGACTGGATCAAGATTATGAATATTTATTGGAGGTCCAGTATAGATCTGCTCGGTGTCATATATGATGGCCATTTGAGTCCCTATTCTATTTTATTATTCCATATTATAATATAACACAATAAAGGAATCAAGAGTCAAAATTAGACCGACAATAAAATAATTTAGACCAACAAAAACCCCCACAGCAGAAGTTATCTGCCAATGAGGGTTTAAGGGGCTTTTAGGCCTAGCGGAGTATTGACAGTGTTTCGGCAAGAGGCCTGCGTCCAACGAGCAGACTTTACGATCTTAACAATACTCCTATCCACTAAGTCGCTTTACCTAGGATGCCATCGGAATTTCACCGAGACGACTTAATGGAATCACTCTTTACTAGGATAGATGCGCCCATTCGTACGAGAGCTCGTCACTACAGTACAGTATTACAGTTTATCCGGATTCTGGACGTCGAAGCTAGGCTCCTGTATCCTTACTACCTTACCGTTCACTGTATGCTCCATAGTCTAGCATCTAACCCAGTAAAGAGTGGAGTGGGCAACATCCCTAAGGACATGCAACTAGTGCGAATACCCACTCCGACCGCCTATGGTATCTAGATACCGATCTTACCAGTGGCTTCTCAAGACAGGAAATCGTACTAAACGTGTTTCCCGAGATGCTTGCCTAAAGTCGACCCGATCTCATGTTGGCGGTATTAGAAAGAGGACCCCCTAGAAGTTAATCCAGAGATCCTCTTAGCCTTGGGAGGCTTACGAAGCTGCTTCAGCAGTGGCGGGAGCAGTTGCAACCTTATCAGGACCGCCTTCCAAACCCTTCGTAGCCTGGAAAATTACCTGATACGGGACGGCTTTCGAATCCGGACCAAAGGTATTTGCAGTCAGCTGATTGACTTCCTTGGTGATCTCACCGCGCGAAGCCTTCTCCTGCCACCGACGACGAATGTAGTCAGTACGCTTGACCGAGGTACCATCTTCCAGCTTCAGAAGAATCGAACGACCGTCCGAACCTCCTGCACCACCAGCAGCGACCTGCCCAGCAGTCTTGACTTCCTTCGGCTTTGCAGCTGCTACAGCAGCGGCGGTTGCATCAGTTGCAGCTTCTTCAGTGTTACGTTCCTTAGCCATTTTGGCCTCCATTGGCAAGATTAAGTCTTGTTAAGTTACGGTTGAATGGCGTAATCCATATATCCATCCAATATAAAGATATTATTGCATCTCTTGTAGTCCTTCAACGAAAAAATGATGGTCTCCAAGATTTATTTTATGTTCCACCAGGTGCTCCCAACAATGGCTTGGTTACTGGCTTAGCGAACTCATACATTTTAGGCGGCATAAGGATCCTATACCACTGTTTGTTGTTCTTCTTACGAGACTCCTCCATACCTACGATCATGGCAAGGTTATGCTTGTTAGACTGCATCCACTTACCTAGGCTTCTAGAGCTGATCAAGGTCTGATTCTTTTCAAAGTCCTCGGTACTCATAGCCCAATTTGCCATCTCCTGGGTTGAGAACTCTTTCGTTTCCCAGCCGGCTTTAGACCGTTGTGCTGCAACCCATTCAAGGAGACCTTCAAGCACCCAATCTGCTCTACCAACAGTTGAATTGTTCTGATACATTAGGAACTCGGATATCCAATTGTTCTCAATGCCGAACACTTCAGCCATCAACATGAGTGACTGCTCAAAGTTTACAAGGCGATGCTTGGACTTATAGTTGTTATCCCATTTCTGTTCTACCAGTTTAAAGAACCTCTGCAGAACATTGATATGGTGGGCAACCCAAGCTACTCTACCTCCATAACGGGAGATTTGTGTATCCTTCCAATGTGAATCGAAGCTAAACGTTCCATCTTTTAGTTCTTTGACCGACTTATCTAGGTCCATAACAAAAGCACGTTGCAACAAGTCGGCATTCAAGAATGGTTGGTGAATAGCCGTAAATGCGAACACAGCACTAATATGGATAACACGAATGTCAGCCTCAGTATAGTATTTCCGCATTTCTACTCTAGGTATTGGATCGGTTACTAGCCTGCAGAGTTCATCCGAGATCCTCTGCTTCAAGGCTTTGTCAACAAGATGGACGTTATCTGTAACATGCAATCCGCCCGAGTTTGCAATAGCAGCATTCCACGACTTGAGATCTTCCGGAATGTTGCGTAGTTTTGCATCTCCAGTCAGAATGTTGAGCCGGATCTCCATCAATGTAGACTTACCAGAACCAGCTTCACCACATATCAACTCAACAGGTAGCTGTGTACCTCTCCACCTATTCAAATATGGTGACATGTAATATAGCAAGGTAGCAATGATTGCAGACTCACCACGATCCTTAAGACGAACACCCTTAAAGACCTCCTGCCACCAACACTCTAATGGCTCTCGTTCCCGTTTAGCCAACTCATGCCGCAATTTCTGCGCATCAAGAGGCTCTACGTGATCACTTTCAAACAAGATACCATTTGTACCGTTGGGAACTATTTTCCATCCATATGCTCCGACGGCGATATACTCACCATCGTTGATTTGGAGTCGGCAAATATCTTCTCCAGGTGAAGGCTGGCAGATGACCCTCTTTGGATCGACATCAGCGACGGGATCTTCTGCAGCGAACTGTGAACCAAACCACTGCATGAGCCTGTTGTCTGCGCTGGGTGAGATTCCGTAGTCTCGATAGAGTAGTCTACCAAAGCCAGTCTCCTGCATTGCTTGTAACTCGCCATCATTGACAGTTACTTTCATAAGGCTCTTACTAGTACCATCAAAATAGAACAGCTGCTGTTGGGCTTTGGAATACATACGCTTTCCACGACCATCCAATTCGGTTATGACCGAGAGGGAAAGATTCTGAGTCTGTTTCCGATCCAGCTTAGGTTTCTGTAGCTGTCTATTGATATGTTCTCTGATGTTAGGATGTCGTGGAAAAGCACTAGGTTTAGCCAAACATTCCTTTACTAGCTCTGCAAGGCCATCAACGCCACCTTCTGAACTCATCAGGAAGTCATCAAGTCCTACTTTGATTTCGTCATAGTTGTCGTCATCTTCTAAGTCAGGCAAAACAATCTGCCTAATCTGTCCAATATTAAAGCCCCGATAGCGCAACTCGTAACCGAGCCTGGCTGCAGCGCGTTGAGCCTGAGAAGTAAGGCCTCTGCCTTCGGAGTCATATATGATATAGAACGTAGTCTTCTGTTTTAGACATACATCCAACAGCTCCTGAAAGCCCATAGCCAGAGTTGACATATTTGCTTCATCAAACGTTGCCGAGGGAAGTTTGGCAGCAACCATTGTTCGATTATGTGAATATGACGTAATTTCAGCGGTCTTAGGTAATAGTAGTATCTTGTTTGACCAAGAGTCCACTCCGCCGAAGGCAACTGCTGGAAATCCTAACTTACATGCTAGAGCTGCCTTCTTTTCACCTTCCGTAAGAATAAGCATCTTACCACCAGTCCGCTTAAACACTTCACGGAACTTAGGTGGAAAGTAAACATGGTTAGGAGTAGACTTTACCTGACGATATTTGTTTTCGCCTGTAAACATCCTTGCTCGATAATATGGCAACATCTTACCATACATGTCATAATATGGGATAACATAGCCTTCACCACTACCAACTACTCCCAAAAGGTTCTTTTCAGGAGCTCCCATAATACGTGTGAATACGTCTTCAAACTTAAGCCCACTCTTGGCCAAATCTTCAGTCATTAATTGCAACGATGTATTATCCGTCATTTACAGTCTCCTTAAGACTAATGATTGTATGAGACTGTGATCGACCTTTAGCACTCAAGTCTGCAATATGGTCAATCGATATGATCCCCCTAGATACCATATCTTCAAGCACCGGACGCCAAATTTTTGTAGGCATACTGGATCCAATACCGATATGAAGCATAGATGGACTAATTCGAGGATATACTTTAAGGACCGAAATAATACGGTCTTCTACATCCTTCAGATATGTTGTACTATTTTCCACGACGCACCCGATGAATCCACATGAGCAGCATAATTATTAGGGAAATTGGAAAGAATATACAGATCAAGGTTATAACCACTAGATCTCCTACTTCCTTTATATTCCCATCTGTGGCGACCATCATTAGTGTAGTCCACAGGTAGATAATAGATGCACAAAGTAGGTATGCACTAAAGTATGTCAAGGTAATCATTATAGATCCTCTGTTGAACGGAAACCTAGGCTGCGGTTATAGATCTGAAGGATCGAGATATTTAATAGCCATCTCTAATAGGGCTATGTCGTGTCTAAAATATCCCAAACCTTGATTACATCTATTGCATAAAAGTCCTCTTACCCTCTTAGTGTTGTGGCAGTGATCTACTGACAGTCGCTTATCTCCAACTTTAGGTATTTCCTGGCAAATATAGCACTTACCCTCTTGTTCTTTATGCATAACATTATATTCATCTATAGTAATGCCGTATAAGCTTTTGAAGTTGCTATTCCTTCGCGCATCACCATAAAATTTTCCACCGTTACGTTTCATAGCACTTTTAATATGGTGATTCCTACAGGATTGGCAATTCTTAGTTTCTTTACCTGTCTGCCTGTTTATGAATAAGTCGATATGTTTGCTTACTTTACATTGACTACATATCTTCTGCATGTCTAAATCCTAAAAAAATAGGTGATCTCGGTTTATCTTTTGAGCCCGACGCCTGATATTTGTACTTAATAAGCTTGCCAAGATACGCATCTCTATTTCGCCATACGAGATCTCTTGTAGCGTCGTCGAGTCCTGAGCCACATTCGAATTCCACTCCAGTCCATTCTCCATTAATTCCTGTAACAACAAATTTTCCCAATGTGTTAGCTGCAAGCTTTCCTGCAAGGTGAGCACTGCGTTTCTGGTATCCAAGCTTGTCGATTGTAGGCTCATTTGTGTTACGCTTGAGCTCCTCAAAGCCGATAATCCTTGCCTCAGCATCTATAAACCTCTTGAGCTTGATCATTCCCTGTTGTAGAAACGTGCTTCGGCCATTCTTATAGCCAACTGCAGGATGTCGCATAATGACACCTTCATAGCCCAATGAGATCGCTTCAGCCTCAACCTCTAGCAACTCTTCAATAGACATCACAAGCTTCTGATGTAGCCACTCCACATGAAAAGGTACGCCATTATATTCCTGACTCATTCTAGATTCAAACTGTTCTTTCAATAACCTATTACGGTAATCAAAACGCTTATCAGGAAATGCTACAGTATCGAAGAGACAATAGGTAAATTCTCTTGACCCAGCTTCCGACATGATCTGACTCTGACAGTCATTATAGCCGACAAAGTCTTCTATCTTACCTGAGATCAGCTCTCCATCATTATATTCAACCAATGATCCTAAAGACCTAATGGTCTGTTGGATAAATCTGTTAGGGATTGGTTTCAGTGTTCGGCTTACCAAGCCTAATGACGGATGATTGACTGCTCGAATCCCATCCATCTTTGGACTCACCAGAAATCCTTGAGACCAATCAAGTCTCTTAAGATCCCTCATTACCTGTTCATCAGTTGGTACATTGGCCTTTGAGCTAGGTAACGATGCACTCAACATAGGCCTAAACTGTTCGATGTTGTTTATTGGTACTGACATGGAGACTCCTTTATTCAATTATATTATATAGTATTCCTTTTAGGAAATCAAGAGTCAATTTAAAGTGGCTGAAAAGAATGTTATGGTCATTCCAAACCACTTAACAGACAATCTCAATCTACTCCCAGGTATACCAGGTATTTCCTCTATATGCGCATGAATGATACCTACTCTGAAACATTCTCCTAAGGCATGCCCTACCAGACTATTTAGCTGTGCTTGTGTAATATTCATCGACCAAACTTCCTCTGCATAGTTTCTAAGTATAGGTGAGATACAGATCCAACAAACTGTGTAGGAATGACTTTATCTGCGTTGGATCCAGCTTCTTCTAGAGCCTGTACGATCATCGCCCACTGCTTATCCTCTATTAGTTTTGGCGCAGGAGGTGCTAGATACGTGCTATAATAGTATCCAGCTGACTTATTTACGTGTGGCACATGACGCGTTTCTCGAACTGCTTCCTTAAAGGCTTCAGATGCGCCAAATGCATGTCTAAAGTTAAGGGTTGCATGTTCAAACGATTCTTCTGGAGCAGTTAGGACAGCTTTGATGAATTCTACATCATTAGAATGTGTAACCAGCTGCTCAATCGACATTTGAGCCTCATAAATGTTCTTGATTGTGCGATCTTCTGTCAGATCCAGCTCCTCAATGACATTATATGTGAATTGAGCAGGTTTATCTGGAGGTAGATCATAAGCGCGCATTCCTCTGAAATATAGATGTCCAGTCTTTCCTGGAGATACATTGGCAATACCTTCAGAATGCGAAATAACATTCCTATGCAGCTTATCCAGGAAGATTTCATGACGTTTCTCAAAGATCCTAGCAAACTCTTCATGCTGGATACAAATCAATGTCCGAGCAGGTGTACTCTGACTTAACTCGCTGGGACTAAATAAAGATGATCCCATTGGATCAGAGTCATCAGACTGCCAGCATGCACCATTCTCGTCGATAGTATTGGCATACAGTTCACGAAAGGCTTGCCAGATCTCCCAATCTTTGCCATATTCAGTAGTATATGGCAATTCTTTCTCAGCCCAGGTTTTAAACCAAGCATTCTCTTTACGATACCATACTTGCCAGAAGGTCTTATCTCTGAATTCTGTCGGCTTGAGAAAGAACGTATAGGTATCTCCATTGCAGAAGAGCTTGATCTTAGCACCTTCACGTAGGAGAATGGCAATAGCATATTTCAGACCACTACCAAAGCGACCAATTGGATTGCCTGTCGATGGTTTGGCAGACATACCTGTAATCTCGATAGATCGTAGGTCAAACAGTGTAGGCGTTTCAAAAATCGTGGTGAGCATCTTCCACTCCATATCGTTCGGCGTATGTTTGCTTGTTTAGGCAATTCGGATCCCAAGGTTCATCATGATAGATATGTTTGTGCCACTTTTCCAAACAGCTAAACAGGTGTTCTGTAGATCCCTCAATTACGAGTTTGTTCCACCGTTCATCAATAGCATACCAAGCATTACCAATACATTTTTGGTGAATAATGTCACAGTCTGTAATAGTCTTATCCACACGCTCCAACGGATTAGATGGTAACGGGGTATGTGATGCAAGATTTGCACTAATAGCCCAATTCCACGGACCATATTGATCAATATGTTCTTGTGTATACCACTTGCTAGAGATGTCTAGTACTATCGCTCCTCTACCATTCCGAACAATAAACAAAAATCCTGGAGTACTCATTCCATATTTTCGCTTAGACTTGTCAGGATCATTTTTCCAGTCATATCCACCGATGAACTTGATCTCTCTGACATAACTACTCATCGAATTCTCCTGGCTTATCTGACCCAACAAAAGGCTGATCGGATACCATTATAGATAAATCACAATCCGGACTCCAATCCATTCGAGTATAGTAATCCGGATTAGAGTATGTACCACCAGCCACATCAAGCTTGAAGGTAGTTTCGAGATGTTTACGGATGATCTTCTCAAGCTCATCCCTAGACAGTTTAATTAGCATATTCATAGTATACACTCCCTAAGAATGCGCCAATCTTTCAGCATGTTGCTTTCAATTGTGACTTCAACTGGAATACCTTTAAGTGCTTGGACCCAACCAACCTTAGCATCTGCGAAGACTCTGTAGATCTTAGTGAAATGGTGTGCTACAGTCTCCGCATTATCAAACTTAGTCGTGTATATTCCTATAAACCATTGAACTCCCGATCCCTCATCATACTTGAACTCTAACTGGAGACCAAACTTGTCTCCATCGTATATACCAAATTTGGCATCCTTGATGACGCCTAGAAATTTACCATTCATTAAGACAACTCCTCGATAAGATCCAAGGCTTCCTGATCTAGATCAAAGATGTCAGATTCAGAGAACAGCCAGCGAACATATCGTACATCTGAACGAATCATGTTCTCAACACTAATACCACGATACTGTCCAAATGGCATCGGATCCTGAAGATTCAGTGTACGATGGTTATTGTACGCGTTGACAATTGCAGTCAATCGAACATTGATGAGCTGTGTTGTAGGGATACCACGCTCATCTGCCATTCGTTCAAGTGATGGTATAATTGCTGGATCAATTACGACTCTGTCAAGTTTAATATCCAGAGCCTTCTCGATCATACTACGCTTTGGTTCCAGTTTTTTACTTGCACGTGAAAACATTCCCATCTCTTCTCTCCTAATCACAGAATGGCTGAACGATATAGACTTCCCAAACGTCAGATACTTCCTCGCCAGGAGTATAATGCCCTACCTCTGATCCATTTTTAGGATCGATAGGTATTATATGTTTGATGAAGGAATTTAGACCATGCTTTACATCCTTGGCAAATGGTAGATCCTTACCAATGACACCAATTTGTCTAAGCCTCATCTCGGCTATTTTGGCATTGAAATACATTGGTATCCAAGGAGTATCGGCCATCTTTACCTTTGAGCGATCATGGGGACTCCATTGATGGTTAGTTTTTTCGAAATGTACTCGTGTGATAATTCTTGTGTCTGCATAAGGTCTTGGTTGACCAGACGCAATATAGTCGATACTAAACCGTTCTCTCACTTCAATCTCCTGTCTTTAATTTTTTGTCTGACCATAAGACCGCGTTCTCACGGGGTCGCTGTAATGCGAAATCCCATTAAACAGGGTCTATATTACCAAATAGTTCATCGTCGGTACCATTTATTTCTCCTCATATTCAATCTTAGGTTCAAGTCTCTTCCAAGCATTATCTGGACCTCTAGATCCTGAAAGCGTGAAGTCATTTGGCCACTTCTTCATTACCTCATCAATAACAGGCCACTGATCCTTATGAACTTCAATTCCATTGAGGGCATGAGTCATATCATAGAATTCCTGCATCTGCTCAATGAGTGTAGGTTCTCTTACAGGTTTCTTAGGTGCGTGATCGACTTTAGGTCCCCTAACATCCATACGACCTGTAACTGGATTTTGAACCAACTTACGTCGATATGCCTCCTGATATAGTTTACCGTAGATTGGGAATACCATATGAAGAAAGTCTTCATCAGGTATCTTGTCCAACTTTTTGACCTCTTTCATTACATCTTCGGAATATTCCTCAAGTTCGTCATCCCTAAGATGGTCAAACAGCATGGATGCTGCCGTAACTTTTGCAAGATACTTAACAGCAATCTGCATCCTATACTGCTTCACCCGCTTCTTGATGAAGTCAATGATGTTCAACAGATGGCTATCGGTTAGATTCGGAATAGCAATCCTACGACCATCTTTTGTAGTCCAGACTTGATCCTTAGGGAATCCTGAAGCAAGATCAACTCCCGAATATTCCGATAGCTTAGTTCGATCCGAGATTACCTTCGGAGGAGTATTGCCTAATGTGACAACGAACTCACCTTTGGCATCCTTGTAAATATCAGTCATCGATATTGCCCTTCTTGGGATCCCAGATCTTGCCTAGATGTTTACGGATATCATCTTCAGCCAAGACTTTATTGCTTCGTACATGTGTTCTTCGTAAACCTTCCGGAGAGATTCTAATTCCTCATCCGCAGTGGTTTCGAATGATTCAGGATCATCCTCACGAATCTGTATCATATCCTTGTGGATCTCTTCGAGGAATTGTTCGACGGGATCTGAAGATATTCCAGGAGCTTGCGAATGTAATGATTCGATAAGTTGTATGCACAGATCTTCGACGGAATTATTGAATGCAAGATACGCTATGCAGATCTGCTGCTTCTGTTCGGGTGTCATTTGTTTATCCTGTGTTCTATGTTGAATATAATATAATACAATATTTTCTTTATAGCATCAATAGTCAAAATTCGACGGAATATAAAATAAATTTGACGGGTTTGAAATGTAAAAAGCGGATTTGCGGATCTAAGGGTGGTTTGCGGATTTTAGGATCGAATTAATAGGGGCAAAATGTAAATATCACCTCAATTAGTTTTTATTGCGCCTAAATGTTGTCAACTAATAAAACTAATAGGCTTTTAGTGTACTCGGATCGGCGGAAGCTAGGTCGACACTCAGTTTGTAGAGAAATGTGAGTAATTAGTGACTAATTATCGGGAATTGTGGGTGTTTGAATTTGGAGGATCGTGGGGAAATCTAATAAAATCAATATGTTAGATATATATCCTATTAATGTACTATTACTTTATTAGTTTAATTAGTTTATTGGAAATATATTTAAATACTGAAAAAGCAGGTATAATGGATAAGGGAAGATAAGGGAAAGATAGGGAAATATAGTAGGGAAAGGATGTCTATTTTCTAAATATATATATGTAAGCAGAAAAAGTAATAAAACTAATAAACTAATAGGCCTTTTCGGTCTAAAATATCACGTGCACTTGAATTTGGGAGACCTAGCGCGACTTTTCACCTAAAAACAGGCGCTCTTACGAGCAATGTTGACGGTAGCGATTTAAATCGGGCGGCAGGGCTAGCAAACATTCGGGCACAAGCGCGGGCTCTAGCGAAACAAGTCAGCACGGTCCCTTGGTTAGTAAAAGAAAAGGGCCGAAGCCCTATTCCCTAAATATCTGAATATTCAGAGTCTTGTCGAGCCTTACGGATCTCTTCAGCCAGTTCCTCCAGTTTCTCTGGGGACATGAGTTCTAGGATCATATCAGCCAGTTCTCTCGGTTCGTTACCGTCGATCAGGTACTCGACCATATCGACTGGATAGATCTTTTCTTTGGGCATTACAGTTCTCCCTGTGAGAGTTCCCAGATCCGATTCGTCCAACCGAGAATACCATTCCATTGAAGGTAGGTATCAAGACGTTCCTTAGGCGTATGAGACTTGATCATGAGCTGAACCTTCAGATCGATATGAGTCTCTGCCGACAAGCCTGTTTCTTTGGCCTTTGCGGCACCGAAGATGTTCAGTTCATCCTCGTAGAAGCCCTTGTAGGCCTCGATCAAGTCGTTACCGATTTGCATTATACGTTCTCCTCTGCTTGGCAGACCAGCTGGCCATGTGTGATTGTTTCCGTTGTGTCGATCGAAACCGACTGTACTCTTGTAGATATGGCGTAACACTCCTCCAGAGACATATTGACCTTAAGAGTCTCATGTTGGATTTGACCCCCTACTAGAAGATAGACAATGAGTGCGTACGTAGTTGTCATTTGATGTCCTCTGGTGTCGTTATTTAATTATACCCATAGTATATCATAATGTCCTTATGTCATCAATGGTCAAAAGGGGGATGGGCTTAAAAATAATGGGACCATCTAAAATTGGTCATGTCTTACTAGGAAAGAGCGGCACACTGCACGGGCCTCGCGAATAGGCATTTACGGCCTGGCAGAATTTGACGGGTTGCGGATTGCATTTGCGGTTTTGGAAGGTAAAAAATAAAATGGGGACGGTTGCATTTTGACTATAGATTTGACCTAATTTTTGAGTGATTATATATTTGTAAGGTGAATCAAGGTGAAACACCAGATGACAAAGACAAAGGAACATAAAATGGCAAAGAACAACACCGCACGTGTCCTCGAAGAGGTCGTGGAAGCTCCGGTTGCAGAAGTCGTAGCAGTCCAGGTTGACGACAAGGGACTGAAGTCCACGGTCGATCTTTCGATGGAACAGGTCGCTGGCTACGGCTGGAAGAATACGTCGCAGACGATCCGTGGTCTGAGTGGATTGGGCTATTCGCGGTCTGCGATCGCTAAGTTCACTGGCAAGCGGTATCAGCATGTGCGCAATGTGCTGATCACACCTTTGAAGAAGTCCTGATCCATAGGCGGTGAAGTACTTCCTGTTGGGGGTAGTTATATCACTGATAGTCATGGTGATCTTACTATAGGCCTTCGGGCCTATTTTAAGTGCTAGGTTGGACAGGGCCTTTGGAAACCAAAATGGCGGGCGAGCGAGCGAACAAGCAAGCCCTAGCGCGCGGTCTAGCGACCTACAGGTCACTTAGTTAATAGTAATAGCTCTCACATGAGAGCTACTACTACGATCATTATGATCACAATACCAAAGATGAATGATCTCATGTTCTA
>OFRG01000277.1_pt1 | contig 21672 bp, 26 predicted proteins | sample 1543071 | NCBI WGS metagenome assembly OFRG01 (sample SAMN07774222, study PRJEB24372) | wastewater metagenome | isolation source: WWTP Verbania (Effluent) | place: Italy: Verbania | collected 2015-12
CTGACCGCGCCGACGAGCATGGCGGCGATGGCGACGAGGAACGCGCCGCGGGTGAGCCATGACGTGTGGAGGTCGAAGAGGTCGACGGGGTCGGCCCAGACGCCGAGGGCGAACACGGTGGCGAAGACGAGCGGGGTCCAGATGAGGCCGATGCGGTCGTCGAGGTCCCAGCGCACGGCGATCAGCGACCCTTCACGAGCGCGGCGTAGATGATCCACGCCCAGGTCTCTTGGTCGACGATGCCGGTGACGGGCAGCCCGAGGAAGGTCTGCACGCCCTTGACCTTGGCGCGGGTGGCGGTGCCGTAGACGCCGGTGCGGGTCATCCCGAGGAGCTGCTGGAGCTTGGCGACGGCACGGCGGTGCGGGTGGCGTCGGTGACCGTGGCCCAGCTCGGGGAGCACGCCGGCCTTCTTCTTCGCAGCGACGAAGATCAACGCCTTCTGGTCATCGGTGAGGGGCGGCGGGGATGCGTGGGTGACGGCGACCCGGGCGCGCCACTCGTTGCCGTCCTGGGGGATGCCCGGCCCGGCCGGGTCGATCTTGCGTGACGGTGCCCACTCGCGGTGGTAGCAGACCGTCGAGGCGTTGAACCCGCCGCCCTCGCACATGGCGGCGCAGAGGCGCAGGTAGGCGTCGATCTGCACGGCGGGCCACGGTTCCCCGACCCCGTTGTTCTCCGCTTCGATGCCGAGCACGCTGGTGTTGCCGGTGAGTCCCTTCCAGCCGCCCGTGCCGGCGTGGTTGGCCCTTCCGCTGGCGACCACGTAGCAGTCGCCGTTTCGGGCCAGTAGGACGTTGCACAGCGGCCCGGCGAGGTCCGAGCGGCCGTTGGTGCAGATCCCGAGGGCGGGGTGGTCGGACCCGGCGTGGGATGCCGTGTGGTGGCAGACGACGCCGCGGGGATAGAACACGGACGACCCGCGGGTCTGCCACCCGTCGACCTCGTGGACGACGAGCCCGAACGTGCGGAGCTTGTCGGGGAGCCAGAGGGCGCGGCCCATCAGCCTGCTACTCCACCCTCACCGGGGACGTCCAAGAGGTCACCAGGGGGGCGGATGAGCCCTTCGCCGGGCGACGGCAGGACGGACAGCCGCCAGCGGGCGAGCTGGGTGACGGCGTTCACGACGGCGGACAGCCCGGCGATCGCCGCGACCTGCAAGGCGTCGATGTCCATGCCGATGAGGTTGGCGCCGACGAGCGTGCCGCCGAACGCTGAGACGAAGGTCCAGACGAGCCGTTCGGCGGCCTGGTTCCAGGTGAAGGTCACGGTGCCGACCCCCGGTAGGCGGTCGACACGCACTCCGGCGGGTCGCCTCCCTCGGCGAAGCAGAACGCCCGGTGGCGGGGGGCGCACCCGGCGACGGCCAGAACAACCGTCAGAGCGGCCAGGACGGCCCACAAGCGGCGAGACAGAGACATGGCGGGTCCTTTCATGAGTCGGCGATGTACTCGGCGGAGAAGAGGCTCAGGTCGTAGGGGCTGACGGCCTGGGAGACCTGCTCGACGGTCACGCAGTCGACCGCCACCACCGCGTTTCCGCCGGACTGGTTGATCACGGACACGAACGGCGACACCGCCCTGGTGCCAGCGTCGGGGGAAGGGATGTTCGTGTTGAGCATCCACGGCCCTGACCCGTCGACCCACATGGCAGCCCACTGCCCGCCGCGGACGAGGACGTCGATCCACGTCGGCGGCGACGGCAACGAGACGTAGGACTCACCAGTGGCCACCGTCGACGTCGAAGTTCCCGACGTGGACGCCAGCAGGTTCGAAGCTCCGCCCGAGACGTCGAGCTGGGCGTACACGGCAGCGTCGGTCGATGTCGCTGCTGTGCCGTCGTCAAGCGCACGGTCATCCGCCAGCCCCACCCGGATGAGCGGGGTGCCTGACCCTCCGGCGAGGCGGGCCGAGAACCAGAACACCCGGTCATCGGACAGGGCGATGGCCCGGTCTTTCTTGCGCATGTAGGCCCGGTTCGGGGCGGTGTTGAGGAGCTGGATGGTGCCGGCGAAGTCGATCTCGTCAGAGAGGTATGCGAGGAGTCCCGCGTTGTTGACGATCCACCCGTCGACGTCGGTGGTGGTGTAGACGGGGGTGCCGGTCCCGGGGGAGCTGAGGGAGTACCAGAACGACGCCCGGACGGCGTCGTTGTTGGCGAGCGCTTCGGTGAAGATCTCGGCGCCCAACGGGTTCGACGCCGGCTGAGCTGCGCCTTGGAGGGTGAACTTGTTGGAGGCGGACACCCGTGGGGCGCCCACGTACTTCTCCGAACTGGCGGAGGAGTTCGTGATGACGCCGGTCCCGGCGAGGTACGCCCCGGTGGCCATCCCCGTGGAGAGCGGCAGGCCGATCTCCACGGCCTGGCCGGCGGTGCCGGACCCGGTGACGGCGAGGTCGAGCTCGACGAAGCAGATGTCGTCCATGCGCCGGTAGCGGGCTCGGGTGATCGTCTTCGACACCGTCGCTGATTGGGTGAGGGTGGGGGTGTAGTCGGTCCAGGCTTGGAGGGTGTCGACGGTGGTGACTTCGCCGATGCCGAGGAAGTCGTCGTGGGCGAGGGTGCGGCGGTGGCCGAGGGGGCCGAGGCACACCCAGTCGGGGCCGCCGTCGAACAGTGCGGAGGCGAGCGGCCAGGGTGGGGTGCCCATGAACCCGGCTTCGATCTCGGCGCCGGACTGCAACAGGCCGCGGACCATGCCGGTGCGGTTCCCGTCGACGTCGAGGTAGTCGCGGTCGATGCCGAGGACGACGCCGGGCTCGATGCTCATGCCGCTGCGACCTGGACGAGGCGGGACAGGCGGTGGGTCATGGTGCCCTCGTTGCCGCCCGACGAGCGGAGGACCATGGACCAGGAGCGTTCGTGCATGGTGACCTGGTCGCCGAACTCGGGGTCGTCGGCCAGTTGGATGCCGACGTTGTCGTAGGCCTCGTGGGCGGGCCAGGCGAGGGTGTCGAGGTCGAACGTCTGGTAGGTCGCGAGGCGGCGGAGGAGCTTCTTGCGGGCGCGGGCTTCGAGGGCTTTCTGGCCGGGGGCGACCTTGACGTCTTCGACGACGTCGATGTAGCGGCCGATGACGCCGTGGGAGATGGGGTGGCCGGGGACGACGACGTCGGCGTCGGCTTTGGCGACGCGGAGGGTGCCGTTGCGTTTCTGGGCGCGGCACCAGACCCGGTTCGCGAGGCGGCCGGGGTCGTGCTGGGTTTTCTGGGGGGAGAGGAGGACGCCGTCGGCGGCGGTGTTGTAGACGACCTGGGGGTCGGTGGTGTCGAGCGCGGAGGCGGGTTGGGCGCGTGGGAGGCCGTCGTGGTCGAACCAGAGGGAGGAGTAGCCGATGGAGTCGAGGAGCTGGTCGATGATGGAGAGCCAGGTTTCGGGTTCGGTGTCCTCGGTCGTGACCCGGGTGCCGGACGGTGAGAGGCGGGCGGGGACGGTGACGGCGTCGCGGGTCAACGACCAGGTGTAGAAGGCGCCGAGCCGCTCGTCGGAGGGGGCTATCCCGTCGTTGTCGACGATCCCGTTGCGGACCAGCACCCGTCGGACCACGTCGGTGACGAGCTCGTCGGCGTGGGCTTTGAACCCGGCGCCGCCCGGGCCGGACATGTCGAGGTCGTGGGTGCGGTCCCCGAGGGTGAGGGTCCAGTCGTCACCACGGCCGCCGGTGGCGGGGGCGCCGGTGATGTCGCGGTCCGGTGGGTGCCACACGAACACCCCCATGGGGAACGTGGCGGTGCCGCCGTCGGGCATTCGGAGGCACCAGTTGGGGCGCAGGTAGTAGCGGAACCAGGCGGTCGGGAAGTCGTCGATGTCGGGGAGGTCGTGGGGGGCGACGGTGAGCTTCAACGACCCTTTGACGGCCCGGTCGACGTCGAGGTCGACGACGGCCTCGGTGATGTTCTGGGTGAGGTCGCCGATGACGTTGAGGTCCCGGTCCAACACGTCGCAGGTCATGGTGTCGACGGCGGCGGCGGAGCGAAGCTGGGCTTCGACCTGCTCGGCGGTGTAGGTCCCGGTCGCGAGGGTGCGCATCAGGTCTCACCGCGGGACAGGTCGGAGAGCCGCCAGGGGACTCCGATGGACAGGGGGGATCCGACGAGGGTGGCGGTGTGGCCGTTCCCGGAGAGGTCGGTGACCGAGGTGTTGACGCCGTCCCAGCAGCGGTCGTCGGCCAGGTGGTAGAGGCAGGTGGGGCCGGCGGGCATCCGGTAGGCGGGGAACCCGAGGAGGTACCGGGAGGCGTGGAGCGCTTCGGTGGCGGTGAGCGCCCTCGGGTAATAGGCCCACCCCCGGAGCGGGCTGAGGGGGGCGTACGCGGGGCCGGGGGTCCACCCGCCGGCCTGGAGTGCGTCGGAGTTGGAGACGGCGCCGTGGGTGACGGCGTCGGAGTCGACAAGCACGCCGTCGCGGTAGAACGCCTGGGCGGTGCCGGTCGACGTGAAGATCGCGACGTGGGGGCCGCCGTCGAACCAGTCGGCGTTGGTCTCGTGCATCGCGACCCCGTCCGACACCCCGTAGATGGCGACGGTCATGGTGTTCGTGGTGGAGGTGGTGACGAGCATCCACCCGGCGGTGGTCGCTGCGTTCATCTTCGACGCCCACGGCGCGCCCGCGGCGAAGGGGATCTGGGCGGCGCACACGATCACGGTGAACGCCCCGGACCCGGGGTCGAGGGAGGCGGCGTCAGGGGTGTTCGCGTACTGGGTGGTGCCGTTGAGGATGAGCCCGCCGGGGAAGTTGTCGCCCGCGACCGCCGAGTCGGCCCCGGTCACGATCAGCTCGGCGTCGGTCGGGAGGACCGGGGAGGTGTCGTGGGTGAACCCCGGGGGCGACAGGACCCCGTACGCCCGGTCGCCCCTCGAGGTGAGGAGCGCCATCTGCCGGCCGGACAGCGCGGCGGCCTGGTGGACCCTGGCGGCGTCCTCGGACCGCCACCCGAGGTGTCGCCACCCGAGCCGCCAGCGGCGCACCGGCCGCTCCGCCCGGGTGCGTGCGACGGCGTCGTCGCGCCCGGCGACCTCGAACACCCGGGTGCGTGACGTCGAGTCGGACGCCAGGCGCGCGGCCCGTTCGAGGGGGGTGTTGAGCCAGGGGGCGGCGTTGCAGGTGAGCCACACGGCGGTGTCTGCTTCGACCTGGACGCCGGTGGCGGTGACTGCGCCGATGGCGGACTCGAGGCCGGAGGCGGCGTCGACGACGGTGACGGCGTAGTCCCACCCGTCGTCCCACGGGCCGGCGGGGCGGCCGGTCGACTCGAGGCGGGACACCCAGCCGGCTTCCTGGTCGATCCACACGAGGTGGCCGGCTTCGAAGTCGGCGGGGTCGTCGATGGTGCGGGGGGTGATCTCGGCGATGAGGTGCCAGGGGCGGGCGACGGCGCGGGTGGGTCGCCGGTAGATGCGGTAGGCGCCGAACGTGGCGCCGACCGACGTGGCCGCCCAGGTGAGGTAGACGCCGGGGGCGGTCCCGTCGACGTGGAACGCGGTCCCGACGAGGTAGGAGGGGGCGGCGGGAACCTCGCCGCTGGTGCCACCACCGCCGCCTCCACCGGACCCTCCGCCGCCGGCGGTGGCGACCATCGCCATGGGGAGGTCGTAGCGGTCGTCGGCGGTGCCGTCCACGACGTAGGAGTCGATGGTGCCGCCCTGGGTGGCGTTCTGGACCTCCGAGGCGGTGGTGCCGCCGCCGGTGGTGACCAGGTCGGAGCGGGAGTCGAGCCGCCACATCTTCCAGCCGCGCAGCGGGTTCGCGGTCGATGACACCAGCAGGTGGTGGAGGGTCGACACCGACGCCGCGAAGGGGGCGTCGAGCTCGACGAGGTACTGGGCGGGCCCGGCGGTGGTCTGGTCGGGGCGGAGGGTGCCGGTGGCCTTCAGCGTGCCGCCGCCGGTCTCGGCGCCGGCGCCGGTGCGGATCTGCACGATGAGGGGCTGGTCGGGGCGGGTGTTCGGGTCGGCCCATTCGACGGTGAGCTTCACGCTGCCGAACGTGGCGGTGGGGTTGGGGGTGGTGACCTGCTGGGCGATCTTGCGGGTCTCGAACGAGTCGAGAAACACGGGATCGATGTCGCTGTAGGGCTGGGACTCGGCGTGGATCCCGGCGCCGGTCTCGGCGAGTATCCCCCACATCTGCCCGGGCCGCTCGACGGTGGCGGTGGGGACGCCGCCTTGGCCGGAGAGGGTGGTGTGGACGAGCTGGCGGGCTTCGCCGATGTCGGCGGGGTCGGTGTCGACGATGAGTGACGGGTCCTTGACCATGCCGACCTGGAGCCAGTCCGAGGCGGACCCGTTGAGCGCGTAGAGGTGCAGCCAGTAGAAGGTGTTCGCCGAGGCGGCGGAGGTGGTGCCGAGGACCTGTTCGATCCACCCGCGGCGGGGGGCGGCGGAGGTGTAGACGGACCCGATGCGGTTCTCGGCGCAGTGGCCGATCTTGGCCCACATGCCGGCGACGCGGAACCCGGTGGCGGCGAGGCGGCCCTTGACCCTGACGCCGAAGGTGTCGGCGTCGGCGGCGTCGATGATGTCGTCGGCCTCGGCGACGGTCCAAGGGAGTCCGGTGGCGGGGTTGAGGTACCAGGTGTGGAGGAACTCCTTGCGGTCGTACTGGACTTGGGCGTTGGTGTGGCGGGGGGCGGCGAGGTAGCCGGTGCCGTTGAGGACGAGGCGGGCGGCGATCTCGGCTTCGCGGGCGTTGCCGGTGATGTCGCGGAGCTTCACTTCGGCGCCGACCCGGACGTAGAGGACCCGGTCGGTGCCGAGGTTCCCGGCGGCGTTGCCGCGGAACTGCATGTCGAGCGAGGCGGAGGCGGACTGTGCGGAGGTGTTGGTGGCGTAGTTGGTGCCGTCGTGGTACTCGGTGTCGACGTCGGTGTAGTTGACGGCGCCGGCGGAGGCGTCCTGCCAGCCGGTGGTGACCTTGCCGGTGTCGGTGCCGGGGAGGTAGGTGGTCTCGGTGATGGTGGGGGTGAGGGTGGTGAGGACTTCGAGGGCGAGGCCGGGGGTGCCTTCGACGGCGCGGAGGAGGGGGTGTAGGCGGGTGATGGTGACGGCGCCGGGCCGGATGCGCTGCGCGATGCCTTCGAGGGGCGAGTTGAGGGTGATGCGCCTCGCGGTGGACGGCTGAAATTCGCTGCCACTTATGTCCGGGGAACGGGGGTTGAAGTGGCCCATCAGATCCGCCCCTCGAGGAACGCGGCGGCTTCGGCGCGCTTGCCGGCGTCGGGCACCCGGGCGAGCGCCTGGTCCCGGTCGGCCGCGGCGATGAAGTTGTATTCGACGTACGACGTGGCGGGGCCGCCAGCGGCGGCGGCGATGGCCCCGGTGGTGGTGCCCATGGACGCTGAGACGGTGAGGCTGTCGGTCATCTGGCCGAGGGTCTGCTGGACACCGACCCACCGGCGGCGCATGCCGTTTTCGAGGCCGTCGATGATGGCCTCGCCGATCGGGTCGAGGAGCACCCGGTCTTTCTCGATGGGTCCCTTGAGGCCGGCGATGGTCCCGCCGAGCCCGCCGAGCCAGCTGGTGACGGACCCCCAGGCGTCCTTCATGCCGTCCCAGAGGCCGTCGATGATCGCCCGGCCGGCGCCGATGAGGATCGACCCGACGGACCCGATCGCCCCCATGATCCTGAGGGGGATCGTCGCGAGGAACGACGCGACCGACCCCCACATCGAGACCATCCCGGTGTAGAAGCCGCGCATGGCGGAGATGCCGAGGTTGAGGAGCGTGCTCGCGAGCCCAGCGAGAGCGTTGACGATCCGACCCGGGAGCGCCGCCCAGAAATTCACGACGATCGTCAGCCAGTTGGACACCAGGGTCGCGAGGGCGGAGAGGGCGCCGCCGAAGATGGCCTTCATGGTCTCCCAGGCGAGGCGGGCGAGGTTCTGGATCTGGTCCCACACGGCCGAGAGGTAGGTCTTCATGCCGTCCCAGGCGCGGGACCAGTCGCCGTTGATGATCCCGAGGACGATGTCGATGATCCCGGAGACGGCCTGCACGGCGTTCTCGACGAGGCGGACGATGAAGTCCCAGGCGTCCCCGGCGAGGTTCATGAGGTCGTCGCCCCACGCCTGCCACACGGCACGGAGATAGGCCAGCCCGGTCTCGACCACGGTGCGGACGACCTCGATGACGTGGCCGATGGCCTCGGAGATGGCGTCCCAGTGCTCGCGGGTCCACTCGACGAGGTGCTGCCACTGCTCGGCGACCTGCCCGGCGAACTGCTGGATCCACGGCCAGGCGGTGTCGACCAGCCACGACACGACGGAGTCGACGACGTCGCGGAACCCCTCCCAGTTGGTGTAGGCGTAGTAGATGCCGGCGGCGAGGAGGGCGATCCCGGCGACGACGAGGGCGACCGGGGACAGCAGCGCGCCGAGCGCGGACGCGACGCCGACGATCAGGATGCCGAGCCCGCCGACGACAAGGGCGGTGGTGAGCCCAGCTACCGCGACGGCGACGAGCTTCATGGGGCCGGACAGCTTGTCGAACTTGCGGGACAGCATGTCGAGGGCGCCTTGGATCCCGCCGTTCGAGAAGGCGTTGGCGAGCTTCCCGACGAAGTCGAGGACCGGGCCGGCGATCTCGGCGACCTTGGAGCCGATCTCGACGACCGCGGTCGCGAACCAGGCTTTGAGCTTGTCGAGCTTGAAGCGGATCCCCTCGGTCATCTGGTCGTAGGCCTGGTCGGTGGCGCCGGCCGAGTCGCCCATCGCTTCGAGAGCGGCGGCGAAGTCCTCGGCGTTCCCGCCGGTGAGCCCGAGGACGGCCTGGCCGGCCTCGACGGAGCCGAACATGTCGGCGATCGAGATCCCGGAGTCTGCGGCCTCGTCGGAGAGGAGGTTGAGGGCCTCTTGCATGGTGCCGCCACCGGCGATGAAGTCCCGGAACGTGGACCCCGAGATGTCTTCGAAGGTCTGGCCCACGGCGGAGCCGGAGTCGGACAGCTCGACGAGCGCCTGGCGGATCTGTGTGGCGGCCACCGACGTCGGCACACCCTTGGAGGCCAGGGTCGACATGGCCGCCGCGACGTCGCCGAACTCGATCCCAGCCGAAGCCGCGATCGGGTTCACCTGGAACAGAGCGTCCGACATCTCCTGGACGGTGGTCTTGCCGACACGCACCGCGGTGAACAGCACGTCCGAGGCGTCAGCGGCGGAGAGGTTCTCCTGGCCGTAGGCGTTCACAGTGGACGTGAGCCCGTCGACCGCGGTTTCGAGGTCGGTGGCGCCGGCCCGGGCGAGCTTCTGGGCGGTCTCCAGGAAGTCGAACACGTTCCCCGGCGGCACCCCCGCCGAGATCGACTGGTACAGGGCCGGGATGACCTTGTCAGGGAGGACCCCGAACTCGCGGGCGAAGTCCTGGACCTGGCCGGTCATGTCGTCCATGGCCCCCTGGGACATGCCGGGGATCAGGGTGAAGATCTCGTCCATCCCGGCTTCGAAGTCCGAGAACTTCATCAGCGAGTAGACGGCGCCGCCGGCCATCGCCGCACCGACCCCGAGAGCGGCGGTGCGGGCCATCGGCACCAGCGACGACATCCGCCCACCGGCGCCGGTCATGCCGGTCTCGAACGGCGTCGAGTCCAAGCTCAGGAGAGCGGACAGCTCACCAACCTTGAGGCTCACCGGTCAACGCCCGATCTTGTGGAACGCCGACAGGCCCTCTTCACGCGAGAGCATCCGGCCCGGCCCGCCGTTCTCCTTCGCGTCCAACAGCAGACGCGACCGGGGAGACATCCCGCCCACGAGCACGAGGAACCGGCGCCAGGACATGGGCGTCCAGACGCTCAGATCGACCTGGTACTCGCGAGCGAAGTCGGCCTCGACGAACGCCCACCGCTCGAGGAGCCACCCGGCGAGCCGTTGGAGTTCGCCCCCGTGGGGGCGGACGCTTCCGGGAGCCCCTCCTCGACCGTCGTGAGCGCAGCCGACGCCACGTTCCACTCCTCGAGGACCGTCTTGAGGACCTCGGCCAGGTCGTCCAGCTCGAGCCCCTTCGCGAACCAGGCGCTCAGGGTCTCGGCGGGGATGCACGACTCGGCGATCTCGGCGACCGTCCCGGGGGTGAGCTCGAGGGAGTTGATGTCGATGTCGCCGTGCTCGTCGGCGAGGTCCGCGAGGAGGCGGGCGGTCACGAGGACCGTCTGCGCGGGGACCGTCGCCGGGAGGGTCCACACCTGACCGAACAGGGTGATGGTGATCGGCTCGGCCTTGCGTTCGGCGCGGGCCGCGTCGAAGTCGAAGTGGCGGCCCACGTCAGCTGGTGGTGATGACGCCGGAGGCGGTGATCTCGACCGACCACTTCGACATGTCGTTGTTCCCGCCACCACCCTTCGTGACCGAGCAGTGACCGTCGAAGGTCTTGACTTCACCGTCGGGGGCGGTGAACCGCCAGGCGCCCAGCGAGTCGAGGCCGAGGTTGTCGTCGAGGTCCTCGCAGGCGGCCTGGCCGGCGTCGCGGGACCCGTCGGACACGTCGGACTTGAGGAACCCTTCGAGGGTGAACGACTCGCCGGTCTCCATCTTGAGGGACTCGGAGCGGCCGTCGGAGTCGAAGTCGGTGGTCTTCGTGGTCTCGTCCGACTTCTTCGGGGACCAGGACGTGATGCCGCCGATCTCGACGTAGGCGGTGCCCCCTGCGGGGTCGACCTCGAAGGTGTAGTCCCGGGCGGGGATCTTGGTTTCAGCCATGGCAGGGAGCCTCCTCAGACTCGGTGAGTGGACGTCACGCGGTGATGGACCGCGAGGTTCTGGGTGTACGTGTGGCGGCCGTTGTCGTCGGTGCCGGGCAGGTGGTACGGCTCGGACTGGTCCGAGGTCACGAGCACCACGTAGGCCTCGTCGACCGTGTCGGCGGCGATCGTCTGCGACGTGATCCCGATCAGCTCGGCGAAGATCTCATGGGCCAGGTCGTGAGCGTCCCGAGTGAGCGGCGCCCTCGTGAGGATCTGCACGACCGGCTCGTCGTAGGCGTGGAGCGCGATGCCGTCGATCTCGTTGGCCCGGTACACGCCGAGCATCACCGCTCGGTCGGGGGTGGAGGGCAGCTCGTCGAGGAACGTGTCCCCGCCCGGCTGGTTGGCCCGGTAGTCGACCAGGCCCTGGGTGGTGAGGTGGCGGGCGAGCGCGGCGGCGATCATCGCAGCACCGCCCCCAGCCGGGTAGCGAAGAACCTGCGCACGTCCGACGCCCGCTCGGTGACGGTCAGCTCCAGCCACTTCGCCCGGCGGCCCGGGTCGTGGCTCAGGGAGGTGTCCTCGTGCTGGCGGGCGGCGTACGGGGTGTCGTAGTACACCGACGCCACCCCGGCCGACGCGTCGACGTCGGTCGACCCGGACCCGGTGAGTACGCCCTCTTCGATGGGTACGGTGCGGTTGGCCTCTTCGAGGATGTGCTCGGCGGCGTCGGACAGGGCGTCGCCGCACGCGGCCCTCACCCGGGCGACCGCCATCGGGCGGAGGTCGATCTTCCAGCGGACCGTCGCGGACATCAGGCGGCCACCGGTGCCGGGGCGAGGACGAGCTCGCGGTGCGTGGGGCGGGACAGGCCCTGGCCGACCTGGACCTCGAGGACCTCGTACACGTCGGCGTTGACGGTGAACCGGTCCTCTGCCGCCGGGGGGCGGGACAGGACGCCGACGGTGACCTCGGGGCGGATGAACGCCACCGCGGTGGCCACGACCTCGACGCCGTTGAGGCGGGTGATGCGCCGGTTGCGGGCCTCGACCCGTGCCCGGACCGTGACGGGGCCGCCGAACACGGCGCCGCCGTCGCCGGCCTGCCCCTCGTAGGGTTCGATCGTCGCGACCTGCCGGAGCGTCGAGTGCGGGATCCGGGCCACGGTCAGCCGACCTGTGTCGCGAAGAACTGGTCGGACGTCGACAGGCCCAGGGCGGTGTCGAGCAGCCCGGCGAGGCGGAGGATCCGCTTGGCCCGGGGGGCGAGCTCGGGGGGCATCCAGCCGACGTTGAGGTGGCCGACGCCGAGGGGCCGGTCGAACTCGCCGCCGATGTCGGACTCTTCGCCGACCTCGACCCAGTACTCGACCTGTGCGCAGCACGCCTGTTCCATCGCTGTGGCGACGTCAGGGTCGGTCGGGAGGGACGTGACGGTGTCGACGTCGAACGGGCGGCGAACGCGGACGTCGAGCAGCTCGGAGGCGCGCTCGAGCATCCGGTCGGCGCCGTCGGGGGCGGCGGTTCCGGTGAACGCCGCGAGGGCGGTGGTGTCGGCGTAGGCGACGGTCACCCGTCGGCCTCCTCCGGGTTGACCTTGCCGTCGGCGTGGGCCTGGTCGATGAGCGTGCAGAGCCCTTCGACGAGGGTGGTGCGGTTCTCGGCGGCCTGCTCGGACGCCAGGACGACTTCGAGGGTCGCGGCGTCGAAGTCGGACACGTCGGAGAGGACCTTCTTGACGGTCTGGGCGAGGAGGCGGGCGTTCTCCGGGTCCCCGGCCGCCTGGTCGTCGGCGGGCACGGCGCCGCGGGCCAGGAGGCGCCGCTCGCGCGACGTCCCGGGCTGGGCGAAGCCCAGGGGGACGCCGAGCGGGGTGGTGTAGCGGGGTGACATCAGCTCAGGTCTGGAAGGCCTGGACGGTGACGGTGGTCACGGCGGAGAAGTTGATGTCGACGAGGTTGTCGGCCTCGTCGGTGAACGATCTCGGGGGGAACGGGCCGATGATCTTCTGGGCGCCGTTGGCGATCGTGACGGCCTCGTCGGCGATGGCGAGGCCGTCCTGGGTGCCGGGGGTGACGGCGGTCACGGTGATCGTGGAGCCGGACCCGTTGGACACGAGGAGGAACACGTCGCCGGTCCCGGGGATGGTGTGCCCGTCGGCGTTCGCCGCGGCGAGCGACACGGTCGCGCCGGTCGAGGCGAGGGCGGTGGGGGTGAGCGCGGTGCGGGCCATCTCAGGCCTCCTGTCCGTAGGTGTCGATGAGGTGCTGCTTGGTTGCTGCTGCGATCTCGTCTTCGTCGCCGCCCTGGGCGACGGCGTAGGTGCGCCAGTCGTCGACCTTCGCCGACTTCGCCGGCGGGCCCTCGAGGTCGGGCTCGGGGTCCGGCACGGGGGCAGGAGCCGCCTGGTCGTCGTCGGGGGTGACGACGACCAGGCGGCCAGCGGCCACGGCATCAGCGAACGCCGGGCGGAGCGGCAGGTCGTACAGCGTGACGGTGCCGTTCCCCGCCCGGAGCAGCACGGTGCCCGTGGCCGTCATGTCAGGCCGTCCGGGGGATCCGGTAGGCGGTGACCGTCCCGGCGAACGACGCCGCGAGGTCGATGTTGATGTCGCCGTTGTCCTGCGCGAACCGGGCCGAGGACAGCGGCCCCACCCACTTCACACCGGACGTGGCCGGGACGGTCACCTCGAGGTTCCCCTGGCCGGCGGCGTCCGCCGGGGGGTTGTCCCCAGCGAGGATCGTCGCGACCCGGTCGGAGCCGTTCGTGTTCGCGAGCCGGATCAGCAGCTGCTCACACGGCACCCCGGAGATGACGTGGTCGTTGGTCGGGTCCGCCGTGGTGCCGGCGGGCTCGGTCGTCGCGGTGTTGGCCGTGAGGGTGGTCACGGTGACAGCGGTGCGGGCCATGGTGAGGCTCCTTTTCTCCGGCTAGCCGGGTCAGGTCTTCGACGCCACGACGGACGCCGCGGCCGAGGGGCGGACGAGCTTGGCGCCGTAGAGGTGCAGGCCCTTCACGGCATCCGAGAAGCTGGACTCGGGCCGGTAGGCCTCCGTCTTGTTGATCTGCTCGGCGTACGACAGGGCCATGGGGTGGCCGGCCACGCACCGGTAGTCGTCGCCGGTGATGAGCGGCGCGTTGTTCGACACCTTGATGTCGAACCCGGCGGCCCGGCCCACGAGACCGTTGCGGAGGGCGGCGCCACCGTCGGCGGAGGCGGAGGCGTCGACGAACTTGTTGTCGTCGAGGAGGAGCCCGTGGTACCAGGGCGGCACGACGCACCAGCGGCCCTCGGTGGGCACGTTCGCCTCGTCGAGGAGGACCTTGAGGTCCACCAGCGTGCTGTAGGCGAGAGCGCCGGTGGTGACCGCCACGGTGCCCATCTCGTTCGCGGTGGCGATGTCGGCGTAGAGGCCCTCGACGTACTGGTCGGCGACGTCACCCAGGGCGTACGCGGCTTCCATCATCGCCTCGGGGATGACGTTGCCGGCGGCCTGGCGGGCGTCGACGTCGTCCACCTCGAACGCGAAGTACTTGGCCTGGTCCACGATCAGGGACCGCTGAGCGGTGGTGAGCTGCTCAGGGGTGATCGTGGTCGAACCAGCGGTGTAGGTGGCCACGGTCGGACGGGAGATCGAGTTGATGTGGACGGTGTCTCCGGCCTCGGAGATCTCGCCCTCGTAGTCGCGGTTCACGACGCCGGGGGCGGCGTACACGAGCGCCTTCTTCAGGGAGCTGAGGAGCTTCTTCGACCAGATCTCGGGAACGAATGTGTCGACGGAGCCGGTGTCGGCGGCCAGGTTGGTGGCCACGAACCGGAGCCGGTCGAGGAGGCTGCCGAAGCGGTGGCGGTCGGGGGCCAGCGTGACGCTGGCCAGGAACAGCACGGCGATGGTGGCCATCACCGCGAGCGGGATCAGGGACATGGTGTCCTCCGGGGATCGATGCGGGCTTGTGGGTGGTGCTGCTCCGCTTACGGCCCGTCGGCCCCGGTTAACGCCCGTCGGCGAACCCTGATGGGGGTTAGTTCACGCGGCCACCAGCAAGGGCGGCGTTGATCTCGTCCTCGTGCTTCTCGAAGTCGGCGACCGACATCTTGGCGATCTCTTCGCGGGTCCAGGTCTTGCGGTCACCGTTGCCGTTCATGCCGTCAGACCCGGACGACCCGGACGGCTTGGCGGGCTCGCCCTTGAACTCGGGGACGTCGGCCAGGGCCTTCGCTACGGCGGCCTTGATGGCGTCGGTGTCGGGCTTGCCGTCGGCGGTGAGGTCGTCGCGGTCGGTGAGGTCCACGAGGCGGAGGAACCGGTCGACCCGGTCGGGCTTGACGCCCGCGGCGATCGCGGCGCGTTCGGCGGCGGTCTCGATCTTGGTGGTGAGGATCTCGGCGCGGGCGGCTTCGCGTTCCTGCTCGAGCTGGGCCTTCTCGGCCTTGAGCCTGTCGGACTCGGTCATCGACTGCTGCTCGAGCCAGGTCTTGAGTTCCTTCTCGGCGGCGGTCTTTGCGGTGCCTTTGGCTTTGCCGATGAGCTTGTCGATGTGGGCCTGCTGGGCGGGCGTGAACGCCACGTCGCTGGTGTCGCCGGCGCTGCCGGTGTCGCCGCTCTGGTCTCCGGTGTCGCCGGTGCCGCCCTGTGCGGTGTCGTCACCGGTGCCGGTGTCGCCCGCTCCCCCACCGCCGGTGCCTTCGTCGGCGAAGAACCCGTGGCGGAACATGGCGGCGAGGCGGAGCAGGAATCGGATCCTCATCGATGGTGAGTATGCGGACCGGGTAGGACATGGGCGCCGGTCAGTGCGCCGAACCCACCACCTCGCGGTAGCGCAGACGCTTGCCGCGGGTGCCTGATGGGATGTCGGCGGCGACCCGATCCCACCGTGCAGCGTTCGCCTTCGCCTTCGGGTGCGATGAGAACGGTGGGTTTCGCCAGAACTGGGCGCGCTGCACCGCATAGGCGTGCCGGTCGTCCGTGATGAGCTTCAGCTGGCGGTTCATCGCCGTGATCCCGGAGCGGTACGACGCCCTGGTCTCGTCGTCGAGCGCCGCCGACTGCATCCGCAGCATCTTGCGTTTCTCGCGCTCGAGCATTCGCTGCTCCTGACGGATCTGCGAGCCCGACGGGTCGGCGGTGCCGTGCATGGGGCGGGTGAGGCCGGGGACGTACAGGCCGAGGCGGTGCCGGCAGTTGGCGTGCTGGAGTCCCGCTCCGACGGCCTCGGCGACGGTGCCAGACACGGCGATCGACCCGTCCTTCGTCCCGGTTGGGGTGCGGCCGGAGATCGACAGGACCTTGCCTTCCCACGGCCGACAGATCGGGCATTCCTCGGGGGCGTCCGACACGATCACGAGATCCTTCCCGGCGGCCTGGTAGCGGTCGAGGGCGCCTTGGACCTGGGCGCGGCCTGCGGCGGTGCGGGCGGTCATCTCGGCGTAGGTGTCGAGCTGCCAGTTGCGCCCGGCCTTGTCGACGAACCCGGTGATGCCTTGACGGGCGAACCGGTCGAGGATCCGCTGCGACACCTCCCGGCGGGTCGCTGTCCCGGCAGCCACCTGCCCGGCGTCGGACACCACGGCGTCGCGGTAGGCGTCCATCGTGGCCCGGAAGATGCGGAGGTGTGTGCCCTCAAGGTTGGTGACGGCCTGACGGACGTAGGTGTCGACCACGGCGGTGTTGGTCCGCCCGAACCCGGTGTTGATCCCGATGGTGGCGAGGTCGGCGTCGGCTTGCGCTACCCCCGCCGCGTGAGCGTCGCCGACCAGGGCCCGCACCGTCGGCTCGAGGTCGCCCTGGAGCTGAGCGAGGCGTGCCTCGGCCTCGGCGCGCAGCGCGGTGATCTCGGCGAGTTTCGCTTCGGCCCACCCGGGGCGGTCGATGCCGCGGGCGACACGGCGGGCGACGGCGTCGAGAAGGTCCGCTTCGGCCTGGGCGTACAGGTCGACCAACGCCTTCGCGAGGCGGAGGGCGAGGTCGGCGTCGGCCCCGGCGGGCACCGCTAGGAAGCGAACTCGGCCATGACGGAGAACAGGCCCACGTCGCCGGCGAACGTGTCCGCCACGTCCTCGGCGTCACGTTCCACGTCGACCCTCAGCACCTTCGCCGTCGCCAGACCAGGGATCGACACCGGCACAACCCCCGACGCCACCAGGTGCGCGCCCGGGACGAACCTGGTTCCCTCGGAGACCGTGATGGTCTTCTGTACCACGGCGTTCGGGTAGTACGTGATGTTCCACACGATGTTCCCGGTCCCGCCGACGTTCTGCGCCTGGCCGATGTACAGGTTGAACGTCTGCCACACCCCGGGGATCGACAGGACGCAGGTGCCGGCCTCGTTCGCGTCCGGGTCGAACCAGGACATACCGTCGACGTTGCCTGGCAGCGTCGCGCCGGTCTTCGATCCCAACGCACCGCCGGACATGACGACGCTGATGTCGGGGGCGGTCCACGTCAACCCGTCGGGGTCGTCGGGGTCGCCGGTCAACACGTACCCGGCGGCCGGCGGCCCCAGGTTGTCGAGCGCCTGCGTCCTGCGTTGCCGCTTCGGGGGTGCCATCAGTCCAAACCACCTTCGTCGGGACCGGCAGGCGGTAGCCCGCCAGTCGGGTCGTTCACCATCAGACCGTTCTCCGCCTGGATGCGGGCCACCTCCGCGGCGAGCTCGTCGCCCTCCAGCTCCGGGGACCGCATCCCGACCAACGTCAACGTCGACGCCGCCTGCGCACGGCGGAGCAGGTCGATCGTCTCCGCGGTGCGGTGAGCGTCAGAGTCCACGTCGTCGCACAGCTCGACCCTCGGCCGGAACAGCTTCAGGCTGGGGGTGAACTCGGCCCGGTCGATCACCAACAGGTTCCACAGCACCGCCTCCAACGCCGGTTCGAAGTAGCGGCGCTTCCTCGCGGCGGTCCTCATCGTCTTCCCCTCCGCCGCCCTCACCTCCGTCGCCGTGCGGTCCCCCCCGCCGGCGCCCCGTTGCAGCCCAAACGTCTGCGGGCTGTAGCCCGCGGTCTGCACCACCCGCTCGATGTGCGCCTCCGCCGTCGCAGCGTGCTCCTCGAACCGGATCTTGAACTGCACGTCGGAGATCCCAGCCCGCTCGGTGTGAGCGGGGTCCATGTCCAACGGGGTGAAGATCTCCTGGTCCAGGTCGAACGCTGAGCCTTTCCCCCGGCCGGCCTTCTTGAGGAACTCGTCGGGGACGATCAGGCGGGCCTGACCCAACCGGATGTCGCGCATCCACGACGTGAACGTCTCGTCGAGGGCGTCCATCACGGACTCGGTGCCGGCGCAGTCGGAGCGGCCGATCGGGGAGGTGCGGTGCTTGCGGTTCGGGAGCGTGTTCGGCACGTACCGCACAGCGAGGCCGTCGATGCCGTCGGGGAGGCGAAGGGCGCCGGTCTCGTCGAGACGGTCGCGGAGGGCGCCGGTGGAGGCGTCGTCGGCCATGTCGACCTTCACGCCGAGCTTGTCCTTGCTGCCCCGGTAGAGGCCGTGGAAGATCACGCCGGGCTCGTGGCGTTCGAGGTGGCGGACGACCTGCGAGTTGTCCTCGGACACGACCCGCCAGAACGTGACCGCGGTGAGGATCCCCCACCGGAACTCGGGGACCGCGGCGTCGGCGTGGACGACGTCGAGGAGCGGGTGGTCGGCGACGTCGTGGTCCCACCCGGGCCGCAAGTACACCCCGCCGATCCCCGCGGCGATCTCGGCGGCCTCGAGCATGGTGTTGGTCAGGCCCAGCGTGTCAGCGAGCTGGTTGAGGCGCTCCTCGCACGCCTGGGCGGCCGGGTCGGGGCTGTCGCCGTGGGCTTCGGGGACGGTCAGCTCGGGGTCGTCACCGAACAGCAGGTCGGCGGACGTGGCGGCCACATCGGCGGCGAGGGGGACATGGATCCGCTGTCGGGAGTCGCCGGCGGACGCCGAGCGGCGCGACCAGAACCGGGAGAACCTGCCGCCGGTGGAGGTGCGGGAGGTGGAGGCGGCGCCGCCGTAGAGGGCGCCGAGCTCGGCCGGGTCGCCGGCGTACCAGGCCGCCGCTTCTCGGGCGTCTTCCTGGAACGGGGCGTAGTGGCGTGGGGGCCAGGGTTGGCCTGGGTCGGCGGGGAGGGGCACCGGCGCCCATGATGCGGAGCGGGTAGGACACCGCCCCCCGCTCAGGCGGCGTGGAGTGCCCGCTCGCCGATCCAGTGGCGCCACACCACACGGGTACCCCGGATCCCGTAGCGCAGGGCGTCTGGGAAGTGGTCACGCTCCTTGAGCGGCTTGTCCTCGCCGCGCTCCTGGGCCTTGGTCGACCAGACGTAGCCGACCATCTCGTCGATCCCACCCTCACACGACCGGTGGATCTTGAGCCGGTCAGCGGCGAGCAGCGACGCCACATCCCTCAGCCCGTCCTCCACGGCGTTGTCCGCGCCACGCACCGACGACCACCCGTCACGGTGCAGTTGAGCGATGAACGACGCAGCGGAGGGGTCGACGAGGATCCGGTCGGGTGTGCGGCACCCGGCCCACGCCTCGCGTCCCTCCTCGGCCAGGCCGTCGAGCCAGGCACGCAGCCGCTGGGAGTACTCGAGGTCGGTCAGCTGGCGGCGCTCCACCGTGGAGTCCCACCGCCACTCGCGGGCGACGTACAGCCGGTCGTCGACGCCCTGGCCGATCAGCGTGGCGACGAACGGGTTGGTGGTGCCGTAGTCGATCGAGACCCACCAGTCGATGATGTCGGGGAGTTCGTCGACGACCTGGCCGGCTCCGGGGTCGGGGTCGAACATGTCGTAGATGGCGCCTTCGGCGAGGACCCAGAGGCCTTCGACGAACCGCTTGTACCAGAGCCCGGTGAACTCGGCGGACAGCGCGGCGATGTACTCGGCGGAGAGGGTCGGGTTGTCGGTGAGACGGAAGCTGAACCGGGCGAGGTCGAGCCGGCCCTCGTCGTTGCCGTGGGTCTCGAGGCGGCCGTCGCGGCGGAGCCAGGTGCGGGCCCGGGCGAGGTACCGCTTGAGGAGCCAGTGGTTCGGTGAGTCGGGGTTCGTGGTGGCGAACAGCTTCGCTCCGTCGACGGAGAGTCGTGTGAGGAGCATCGACCACATCGACTCGGGCATGGTCGAGGCTTCGTCGACGTAGGCGCCGGCGAGGGTGAGGCCGCGGATCTTGCCTTCGGCTTTCTCGTCGTTGGCGCCGGCGATGTAGATGCGGCGGCCGGCGATGTGGACTTCGCCGGCGCCTTGGACGTAGCGGACCCGGTCGGTGCCGAGCATCTCGATGAGGGGGTCGATGATGTTGCGCTTGAGGGTGCGTTCGGTCTTGCCGATCATGAGGAGGTTCCCGGCTGGGCCGGTGCGGACGAAGCGGAGCCAGGCGAGGAGGCTGGTGATGGTCTTGCCGGATCGGACCGACCCCTCGAACACATTCAGGCGGTGGTCGGCGAGCTGGACGGAGTGGCGGGCTTTCCCGACCAGGGGCTCGACGTTCACCCGTCGGCCCCGGTCATCGCTGCGAGCCACTGGTCCATCGCCGACACATCACGCCCCCCGGCGTTGTCATGCCGGTCGATGTCCAACACCGTCCGCATCAGCGTCGACATCGCCTGCGCCCGATCTTTCTGCCCACGGGCGTCCAGCTCGACCCGCACCACCACCGGGCCGTCCGCGCTGCCGGACACCACCGGCTGGCGAGCCTCGAACTCGGCCAGCAGCTGGCGGGCCCGTTCGAGCGCGGCCGACGCCACCTCGCCACGGGCCTCCGCCGCATACGCCGAGCGGGCTTCGTGTGCACGCGCAAGGTTCGACTCTCCGAAGCGGTGGCCTTCGGCGGCGGCGATGCGGCTGATGGTGTCGTTGGATCGGTGGACGGTCTTGGCGATGTGTCCGCAGGTGTGCCCTTCGTGGAGGAGCTCGATGATGCGGGCTCGTTCGTCGGGGGTGACGGGTTTGGCCACGGGGTCATGGTGCGGGTCGGGTAGGTCATGGGTGGTGGTACCAGTCGGTCCAGATGTTGGCGGGGTGGTAGTCGAGGCGGATGGCGAAGTTGTCGGCTTGGGTTTCGGTGAGGCCGTCGTGGAGGAGTCGTCGGGCGTGGCGGTGGGTGATGTTGAGGCGGTCGGCGAGGTCGGCGAGGGTGTCGTGTTCGTCTTGGGGTTGGTGGCCGCCGTTGGTGTGGAGGGTGATGCCGAGGGTTTGGGCGAGCGGTTCGAGGGGGTACCGCCTGGGTTTGGTCATGGTGGCGGTCACTGTGGGCGGGTGGCGGTGTGGGGCGTGGGGGTGGTCCCCTTACAGGGACCACCCCTCACCCCTTCGCCCGGCGCTGGTGGTCTCGGGTGGTCTCCGAGGTGGTCTTGGCCTGTGTTGGTGGGGTTTTCGTGGGATGCGGGGTTGGTGGTCTCCCGGGTGGTCTTTGCCTGTGGATAAAGGTGGTCTCCGAGGTGGTCTCCGGTCATCGGGGCTGCTCCCGGCGGTGGCGGACGGCGTCGTGGACGAGCTCACGGGAGCGGCCCTTGCCGGCGTCTCGGAGGACCTTGACGGCGGCGTTGCCGGACCCTTCGAGGGGGAACCCGAGGTCGTCGAGGAGGTCGGCCACTTCCTTGGTCCCGGCGAGGTAGACGACGGCGCGGCGGTAGCGGAGCGGTTCGTTGGTCACGGCGAAGGTGACCTTCTCCTTGGCCCAGGAGATGCGGGACAGCTCACGCTTGAGGACGACGCCGTCCTCGGCCTTCTCGATCTTCCAGACGAGGTCGACGTCGTCGCCCTTGGCGGAGGAGCCGCGCATCCCTTGGCCGGAGTCCTTGCCGGCGTGGTCGAGGCGGACCCAGGTGACCTGGCGGCGCTTGAGGCGGATGCCGGTGAACCGGTAGAAGTCCTGGAAGGTGTCGGCGGCGTTCTCCTCGCCGTTGACGGCCCGGCCGGTGGTGTCGATCACGACGAAGAGGTGGCATCCGGGGTGGGCCTGCTGGACCTGGTCGACGACCTGGTCGAGGGCTTCTCCGCCGTGGGCGGTGTCGAGTGGGGGGAGGGTG
>OFRG01000279.1_pt1 | contig 21626 bp, 22 predicted proteins | sample 1543071 | NCBI WGS metagenome assembly OFRG01 (sample SAMN07774222, study PRJEB24372) | wastewater metagenome | isolation source: WWTP Verbania (Effluent) | place: Italy: Verbania | collected 2015-12
AACGGTAACGATGACGCTTTCATCGACAGCCTGTTTCCTTCCGATCCCCAAGTTCAGGACGCAGGCGTTGAACTTCCCGCAGGCGTGACCCCTGAAGAATGGGACGCCATGACCCCTGAAGAACAGGCCTTGTTCCAGTAATGGCCCCGACCCCGCAACCCACACTGACGAGAGAGCAGCAGCAGGCTCTCGCGAAAGCGAGGGCGCGTGCGCGCATCTCGACCGGCGGCGGCCTCGGCGCGACCAATCCCATGGTCGCTCAGGGGCAGGCTGCGCAGCGGGAATGGCGTGACGCTGGCGCTCCGCAGGCACCGCAGGATAATTCTGTGCGGATGGCTGCGCCGGCTGATCCGCTCGCAAAGCGATCAATTGAACCGCAGAAAGCTTCACCTTTTGCGGTCTCGCAATCGTCCTATGACGAGATGGACGCAACTCCCCAACGCAGCGTTGTTGGTGAGGCTCCGCAATGGGCCTCAGAGGCGCCGCTTATGGGCGGGCGCACCATTCAAGACGAGGGCCGCGAAGCGCTTCAGAGCGCTGGAACTAAGTTCCGCGTCAACACCTCTGGAACGCAACTGGACAACCGCCACAACGCCGATGGGCCAGACCTTGTCGGGGGCATTGGCGACCTGTTGAAAGCCGGTAACTTCGCCGTACGCGACTGGTGGAAAAACTCCAGCTATAAAGACAAGGAAAACCTTGCCGCGAGCCTGATAACCGAACCCACTGGGGCGCCGGCAATCGCTCGGCTCATGGATCACGTTGGCCAAAAGACCGGCAACGACGCGCTGCGCGACAAGACCGGATATTATCAAACAGACGCCAACTATGATCCCGTCGCTGAACTTGAAATGTATCTGCTTAACGCGGGATCGTGGTCCACACGGAACGCAGCAGGCGGCGCTATCAACCCCCGCGCCCAAGCCGCCAAGATCGGCCCGCAGCTTCCCGGTATGCGTCAGGCGCTGGCAAAGCCCGCTCTGAGCGAGTTCGCTACGCCTGCGGCGGATGTTGCCACCAACCTCACCATGGGCCTCAGCGATTTGACAGCCTCAGGCGTGAGGGGCGCTGTAGGTCTGGCGAAAGACCTGCGTCCTAAGCCGACGGCAGAGGTTCCGCCGGTCGGCGGCCCTAATGCGCGCGCCGGGACACAGACAGGAACGCCGCCGCCCCAACCTCAGCCGGGGCCGGCTCCTCAATCAGCTCCCGTCGCCCAAGCCCCCATCCCGCAAGCTGCGCCTAGGCCCGCTCAGGCTGGGCCGTCCGGTGCGGGGCAGGGGGCCGCTGCTCAGCCCGTCCTCAACGCCTCTCCCGTCGCTGCTGGGCAAAGCCCGGTCGCCATGGCCAAGAGTGACGCCCGCATTATCGGCCGCCTTCTCAAAGCCGGTGGCGTAGCCCGTAACGACGTAAACAACCTTCTGGCGGGACTGGTGCAGGCTTACCAAGGCAGCAACAGCTCGCGCCTTCCCCTCGCGTTCTTCGCTGAAGAGTATCTTCCGACTGTACTTCCGAAACAGACGGCGGATGACGTCATACAGAAGCTTCGCGGATTTGGCCGTGAACGCTACAGCGCGAATGGGCCAAAAGACACGTCGCGCTCCACCATGCGCAACACCGTCGATACCCTTCGGAGCACCCAGCAAGACAATCTCTCCGGCGTGATGGACGCCAATCTCTACAAGGGTAAGCTGATCGGGCAGGAGGACAAGCTCAACGCCCAACTCGAACAAAACGCCCGCACAGCATACACCACGGCGCTTGAGAACGCGAATAACCGCCTCCTGAATGGCAAGGCTACGCAGGCTGAGCGCGACGCGCTGGGCGAGATCCAGGCGCTGCTCCACAACGGAGCTTTCCTGAAGGAAGTCCCGGCCCATTTGCGCATCAAGGCCATGCGTGACGGGATCAATCTTGAGGATTACGTCCAGAAAGACCCGATCGCGGCGGCGCACTGGCTGCAATCCGAATTGCGTCAGGCCGTAACGGCTGCCGAAGGTGTCGGCGGCATGGCCACTTCGGAGTCCCGTCTCTATGGCGAGATGCGGACCACGCTTCTGGAGCAGCTGGAAAAGGTCGTTCCCGGCTATCGCGGCGCCCGCAAAGCGCATGGGGATATCTACGGGGCCAAAGAGGCAATCGAGTTCGGCGGCAATTTCTTCAAGTCCGCGCGTTCAGAAGTCGAGACGGCCCGCCTTGCCCGTCAGTTCAAGGCCATGTCTGTCCGCCAGAAGACGGCGGCGACCATGTCTATCCGAGACGCGCTGAAGAACGAGTTCCGCAACAAGGCCGAGGATACCGCAGCGAAGGTGACGCGGCTTCAGCAGGCCGGCGTTCTCGATGCGCTGGAAACCGTCCTCGGTGCTGATGGTAAGCGCGTGGCCGAAGCCATCCGCAATACGGTCAAGGAGAACGAGCGACTGCGAGCGGTTGATCAGTTGTCGGGTTCTCCGACGCACGACAATACCGTCACGGCAGAAGCGGCACAGAAGGCCGTTCGCAGCCCTCTCAATACCGCAATCAAGAACACAGCCGACAAATCCAATTTGCTTTACACCGCTGGTATCGACGCCATGCTGATGGGGGGCGGTCTTCCCCCATTCGCAACTGCCGGAGCGCTCGTCGGTCGCGCCGCTGACAAGTTCGGAAACCCGGGCGCGAAGCAACTCTCGAGCGTGACCAAGACGCTCTATGATCTGCCTGCGCAACCGAACGCACTGTCAGGGCCACCCAAACCGCCCAAAGTTTCCGGCCCGCGCGCACCCAAGCCGCCGCCTGAGCAAATCCAGGCTACGCTCGACGATCTGCTGAACCAGTACAGCGCCCTCGACCACAGGGCCAACCCGGCGGCCGGACAGAAGCTATTGCGCCAGATCGAACGGCTCAAGAAACAGCTTCCCACCCCCAACGCCCTCTCCCCCCCACCCCGTCCTCCTGTGAAAAACGGGTTTGGCTCCTCCTCTCTCGACATGTCCGAACCGGCGCGGATGCAGAGGGCGGAGCCGGGTAAAGTTGATATTCCGATGGCCGGTTATGCTGGCCATGAAGAAGCAGCTCGGGGCACGTCGCGTGGCTACAGAACGCTGGAGCGCAACCCAACAGCGTCAACGCTGAATCGGTTGGCCCGAGAGGCTAGCCGCGTCAACCCCAACAGCATGGCGACGAAGCCCCCAGCGGATGTCAAATTCCGCTGGATCAAAGATGTCGATGGTAACGTGTATATCGGTGACGCGAACACCAACCTTCACGATACGATGATTGAGGGCCTGCGCAAAGTCGGCGTGAATATGCCGGAAGGGCGCGGGGATGCGTGGCGCCGCGTCAACGCGGAGACCGACCCCGGCATGAATGCTGGCGGTATGCTGCGCTACGATACGGCGACCGGCAAATGGGAAATCCAATCGAGCGATTTTGCGTGGACGCCCTTCGACCCCTCTCAATCAGGAAGCAGCAAGCTTCTGGCTGGAATGGGAGCCTCACCAGAAGGCCTAGGCGCAGCAGCAGGCGGCGCGGCTGGCTATGTGCTGAACCCCACCGATGCAAACGGCGATGGCGTCATTGATGATGCTGACCGTGGGCTCAATGCGATGGGCGGGCTTATCAGCGGCGGCCTTGGCGTTAAGGCTGTTCGCTCTGGCGCCGGCGCTGTCCGCAATGCGATGATACCGCAAGCGCGGGCCCCCGAGCTTCCCCCGCTGACACTCCCGAAAGAGAACCGCGTCTTCGCGCCCGGCAAGCCCGACGATCTAGGCTTCATCACCTCCGCTGAATACGTCCTCGCCAATCCGATCGCGCGCTTCAAAGACGCTAAGAACCTGACGCCGGAACAATGGCGCAAGTTCATGCGTGAAGGTGGCGCATCTGCCGAGGCTTTCAAGTTCCAGATCGAGCCCGCGCTGAAGCGTCTGGCGGATGAGGGATACACCGGCGACATTCCGAAGGTGAAGCTGGAAGAGGCGCTGGCTCGGACGCGGGGGACGTTGAGCAAGCCGCCACCCACTACGATGCTCGAGCGTATGGAGCCGCAAAAGGGACGTTTTGAAGCTCCGTCAGAAACAGACTACAGCGAATACACTGCTCCCGGTAAATCCACCAATTACCAACAGCACGTCCTCATTCTTCCGCAGAACCAAGGGCAGGGCTATCTTTCGCACAACTGGCGCAGCAAGAACCCGGTCGGCCACGTCCGCACCACCAACCGCACATCAGCCAATGGTGAGAAGGTGCTGCACGTCGAAGAGCTTCAGAGCGATCTTCATCAGGAGGGCGCGAAGCATGGCTATCGGGCCGATACCGCCGATATAGCCAAGAAGGCATCTCGACATCAGGAGGTCTTCAGAGCGGCTGAGGCGCGATACAATGAATGGCGCCAAGCGTTGCCGAATGAGGCGCAGCAGACCACGCCCTCCGCGCAGTTTTTGCCGGGGCGGTGGGACGAAATTCGAGATCCGGTCGGGCGAGAGCTTGCGCGCACCGTCAAACATACCTTTGAGCAGATGGAGAGAGCCGCTAAAGAGTGGCACTCTATCAGCCCGCCCCCAGCTCCAATGAAGAACTGGGAAGAGCCCTTCATCCGCTACGCCTTGAAGCAGGGCGCGGATCAGGGTGTGGATGTCATCACGTTCCCGAGCAGCAAGACGTTGCACGCCTCGCTTCAGAACGAAGGAACGGCGAAGTTCTATGACGAGCGGTTGCCGCGTCATCTGGAGAGCGTAGCCAAATCGCTTGGCCTCAGTGTCGAGCGTGTTGAGCTTCCCCGCGCTTCACAGTACAGCGTCAGCAAGCTTCACGACCATGGCAGCGGCATGTGGGGCATCGCCAAGGAAAACGGCGGCTGGCTTCGCGATCCTTCCGGCGCGTTCAACGTCAAGGAGTTCCGCTCGAAGGCCGACGCCGAGGCCTTCGCGCAGACGCTGAATGACCGCTGGATGGCTCCCGCCATCCGCCTCACTCCACAAGCCAAGCAGCGCCTCTCCCAAGGCATCATCATGGATGCCAAAGACCCCGGACGCATGGCGTCGCCTCCGCCCCCCAAGCCCACCCAAGCAGGCTTCCTCCCCTCTGGATCAGGAAAGCCGGGAGCCAAGCCGCCGGCAAATGCTCTGGCGGGGCCGATCAGCCCGCGCGTTCTGGAAGATGCGGGCCGCGCCGCCAAGCGCCTGCCGACTGAGGTACGCAACAAGCTATCAGCGAACGCGCTGAGTGAGAATCCTGCCCCTGCTATGCAGGCGTCCGGTTTCAGCCCTGACCTGTTTTCGTTTGCTCAGGATGCGCGGACACCGGCGCCCGGCCCCGTCGAGAACGCCTTCAACCGGCTGACCCGCCAACCCAGCGCCAACGCTCTGGAAATGGGCTTGCGGAAGTCGATCGAAAGCGTAGCTGGCCAGCGTGGGCGCTCTGCCCTGCGCGTTGGTGACGAGAGCGTGCCTGACCTCCCGTTCGGTATGCGGATGGCCATGGGCGAGCGCAATGCCACCCGCAAGGAACAATCCCTCGCACGCCGCGCCTATACGTCTGCCGAGAAGAAGAACAAGCTGGATACGCCGAAGGTGCAGCGCGTCGTCGCCGCAGAGCGCGAAGCCCGCATGGCGCAGGATATCCTCGACCAGGCGCGTCTGGACGCCTTCAGCACCGAGGACGTTGGAGCCATTGTTCGTGAGCAGATGGACGCGATTGCCAAAGCCATGAACCGCGCGCCGCCTTCTACGCTGGGGCTGCCAACCAAGGGCCAGCAAGTCTCGGATGCGCTGGACAATGTCGTGTTTGGGGCGCCCCCGAAAGGTCTTCGCTCACGCCCGAAGGCAAACGACGCAACCTACTCGATCAGCGAGGCCAATGACGCGGCCAAGCTTCTGTTCAGCAGGGAGTATGCGAATATCTGGGACGACATCGTTTCCGGCCGCACGCCGGTAGAGTCGATCAAGCCCGGCTCCAAGCAGCATCTGGTCCTGACGGTCGCTGCGGTTGGCGGTCTCGGCGCGCTTGGCATAAGCAGCGCCGTTCTTGCGGATCGCTCCGGGCCGATGAAAGAGCCGGAATATCCGAAGCCCGAAGATCCGCGCGTCTATTTCAAATGGGATGAGCAGCGCCGTGACCCCCGGTTCATCGAGAACCTGCAACTGCGCCTCAACCAGATCGATCCCCGCTATCAGCTACGTGAAGACGGGCAGTGGGTTGAGGGCGGAAACACCGACAAGGTCATCAAATTCTGGCAGGACCAGAACGATTTCACCCCCGATGGAAACCTGACTGAAGAGCAGGCCGCCATGATCGAGGCGCAGGCTATCGACGCATTACGTAGCGAACCGGCCGGCGCACGTAGCGGTCTGCCCAAGCGGCAGGGATCAACTGCACAGCGACCAGCGCTGTGAAGAAGAACGCGATCAGGGCAATGCCAGAGGCATACGTGATTTCGGGAAGCATCATGCCGACTGCTCCCGCGAACAGCAGGTCTGCGGCCGCCACGGCCACGGCGATGAGATAAATCCGAAAGCGCCAGAGCATTCACGGAAGTTAACACGCCGGACTCCGGCTGAAAACGGTCAGGGCTAGCCCTAGTATTTCATGAAGCCGCCGCCGCAGGATTCGTAAGAGTTCTTCGTCACTGGGTTAGCCGAGCCCGCGCAGTCGTAATTGCATATCCGGTTCTGTCCGGAGACGTACTCGGACTTGAGCGGGCAGAAGACGCCGAAGCGCTGCGGCTGAGTTTGCTTCGCCTGCTGTTCTTTGGCGGGCACCGTGCCGGTTCCTAGCCCTCTCGAAAACCCGTCCGCTGCGCTTCCCAAAAGCCTGCTCGGACTTCCATCAGCCTCGCATCCAGCGAGCGCCAAAGCCGCAACGACCAACAGAACAACCCTCATCGTTCACCCCTGATCTGATCGGGGGCGATTCTTAACACTGAACCAGACCAACGGCAAAACCGGCTCCGCTTCCGTGGGGTCGATCGCATGTCTGCACACCCCGGAGATCACCTTTGGCGACCAAGGTTTTCACGTTTCAGGCTCGCGCCTTGGACGGCCTCACAAACGAGTCCGGGGCGCTGACGTATGTGGTCCGCAAGGGCACGACCACGCCGATTGTCGCCTATACCGATAGCGGCCTGACAACCCCCGCCACCAACCCGCAGGTGGCAAATGCGCTCGGCCTCGTGGGTCCGCTGTACTGGAATGACAGCGTAGAGGCTGAAGTCACATTCCGGGTCAAGACTAACGACGCCGCGACGGTTCTGCTTCAGGTTGATTATGCGGGCGGCGCGTTCAGCGCGTCGTATATCCAGGTTGGCCAGCTCACCAAGTTTAACGCTACCTACACCGCAGACGGCGCACAGACCAAAGCACTGACCGGAAAGGTTGTCTCCAGTCCCTACGGCCTGAACGTCTTCTTCGATGGCATCATCCAGCCGAAGGACAACTACACCGTCACCACGGATGGGACGGACTCGACGATCACATGGGCGACGAGCTGCCAGCCTGCAGCCGCCGTAACGGTGTACTACGAAGCCGCTGTTCTTGAAGCGCTTAGCCCGGCGGTCACGGACTATGCTGGAGTTGATGTATCTGCCGCGACGGCCGACAGCGGAGAAGCAGAGCATCCTCTGTCAACTTGGGTCGCGGGATATGGGAAGGCTGCCGACACACTAGCGAAGAACGGGTTCTGGCGCGACATAGACGCCGGAACGATCATCCACCGCTTCCGAGACCGCGTGTTCATCGGCGAGGGTGCGGACGCCACAGGTAATCGCGACAGTACTCAGGGGTCAATTCTTCCGTCTGGAACAGAAGGAGCCAACTGGGCACTGCGTAGCGCGCAGCTTCTTGTCATTGCCGACAACAACGGCGGCGGGATGGCCATCGTCGGTATATCGCGATCCAGCGATGATTTCGCCGTCTATGGGACCAGCATCGGCGTTTCGGGCTTTGCCATTGCAGACAGGGCGTCTGCGATCAGCTGGGCCATGTATGCGGACGTTCAGCGGGAGTCCGGCAGCTCGGCTGGCATCGGCCTTGAGATCGCGGTCAAGAACAAGGGAAACAACCTTACTGAGACGCCTTACCTACCCCAAGGCGGGGCGATCGGCATCCTGCTTCAGGGCGGCGGTGATGCTTCGTATGGTGGCGTTCCGACGAACCCATCCACGACAGCGATCCGCATTGGATCGAATGCGACGACTTGGAACACGGGCATCATTTTCGAATCCGATGCGCTTACGCTTTCAGGTGGGCTTGGGACGGCGATTGGTCTCGGCGCCAATCAGCAGATCGCCACTTACTGCGCTACGGATGGCGATGTCAGCGGGCGGATTTACGCAACGACGACCACGGCGGGAGTTCGTCAGCACATCGTCTTTACGAACAGTGGCTTGCAGATCACCGGGCCGAGTTCGGAACTCATTACCCGCTTCGTACACGAGACGAGCGCCGTAAATGCTACAGAAATTCACAGCGGCGCTACGGGTGCGGCCCCCTACATCCAAGCCAAAAGCGCCACTGACACGAATGTTGAGCTAAGCCTTCGCTCTCAGGCGGCGGCGGCTGTGTCGATCGTGCGGGCCGATAGTTCGACCAACACCGTGCCGCAAGTTCTGACCGTCGCCAGAAACACGACAGGAACACCGGGAACGGGTATCGGTTCGGCGATTGGCTTTTTGGTTCAGACCGCAGCTGCGAACTATGAGACCGGCGCCCTAATCGAGGCGGTGTCTATCGACCTGACCGACGCGTCGGAAGACTTTGACCTTGTGTTTAAGTCCATGGTCAACGGCGCGGCTGCGTCGGAGCGGGCGCGCTTCAAGGCGACTGCGCTCGTACCCGGCACGAGCGACGGGCTTGCGCTTGGAACCACGGCGCTAATGTTCTCGGATCTGTTCCTGGCATCTGGAGCGGTCATCAACTTCAACAACGGCGACGTGCTGATGACGCACTCGTCGAATACACTCACTTTCACAGGAGCCTCAAGCGGATACGCATTCGACGCGCAGGTGTCGTCAACCGTCGCCGGGGCGCCTGCCAACTTCACGAACACTTCTAACGCTGGAAACAACCAAGCTCTGATCATCCAGAGCGATCGAGCGTCGCCCGCGAACAACGACACCGTTTACATGAGCATGATGCTCTCGGACAGCGTCGGGACGCAGACGGAATTTGGCCGCATCTCCACGCTGGCGACCAACGTCACGGATGCGTCCGAAGCCGGGCAGATGCGGCTTGGCATTGCTGTGGCGGGCTCGCTCACGAATAAAGTGTATATGGACAATTCGACGTTCGCTCCAGTCACGGATGACGGAATCGCGTTGGGGGCCAGCTCTCAGAAGTGGTCAGATCTGTTCCTTGCGAGCGGCGGCGTAATCAACTTCAACTCTAGCGACGTGACAATCAACCATTCGTCCAACTATCTGGCCTTCAGCGGCGCCAGCAGTGGCTATGATTTCGATGCAGCGATTATCATGACGGATGGCATCACAGCACCGGCAGCAACCTCAACTAAAGCGAAGCTCTATGTCGATGTGGCTGACGGCGACCTGAAGATCATTTTTGGCGACGGCACTATCAAAACCATTGCCATAGACACCTGAAAGGAAGCGCATGAAAGCTCATCGTATCGAGTTGAAGTCCGTCCCGTTCATCAACGAGGTGACGGGACAGCACGAGCCGGCACCGTTCAGTTATCGCGACGCAATCAAGCTTGCGGCGACCTCAGGTGGGCAGCGCGGCATGTCTAGCGACGATGTCATCAAGGCGATCGAGCTTGTGGCCGAACTCAAGACAGCCGGACCCACGATCTATCTTTCCCCCGATGACCACGGTTGGCTCGTCAAGAAGGTCAATGCCGTGGTCTGGACGAACGCGTCTGACGCAATAGCGCAGTTTATCGTCGACATCCGCAAGGCGCCACTCGTCGAGGTTCCGACAGTGGCGGAGCAGGCGGCCTAGGCTGGATGAAACGCAACAGCAACCTGCATCGGGTCGTGCATCGAGCGGTCCCACGAGACGACTTTCCAGTCTGGGATGGATCTCAGGACGGCCAGCGAGACGCTGGAGTCGCCGTAGGTTTTCGACCGTGGATCAAGCTCGATCGCGAACCCGTTCTTGTGATGCTCCGCTTCAAACTGGGAGGCGACGCTCCGGCTTTTCAACTGGTCAAGGAAAGCCCAGTATTCGACCGGCCGAACCGTGGCGATGAGCACCCCGTCTGGCTTCATCGCAGGGCGCATTGCCGCGAACGCCGCCAGCATCGCCTCCATGCTCAGGTGTGTGAACACGGAGAACGAATAAGCGAGGCTGATAGACTCATCGGGCACATCAAGGCGGCCGGCGATATCGGTTGTCTGGGAGAAGTTTGCAGACACGCCGCAATCCCGGCAGCAGTCGAGCGGCGTTTGCCACGCGTCCACGCCGTAAATGTTCGCCGGGTCGGTGAAATAGTACATCGGGCGGATGATCCGGCCGTAGCCACAACCAAAATCGAGCACCTTCTTTCCGGCGAGCGGGCGTCCAGTCAGCTCGGTAAATCGAGCGCGCAGCATCCAGACAAAAGCCAGCGTCTGGTGGTGAATGCGAAGATCGGCGGTCCCCGTGTATTCTTTCTGGATCGCTTCAGGAGCCATACGAGGCAGGACAGACGACAGATTTGGCAGCGCGGGATCAGGAAGCCTGATTATTGCCTGCGCGAAGTCATCAAGGCCCAGCCTTCTAAGTTCGCGGAGTGCCGGAAGAAGTCCACCAGCCGCCGCACGCTCAGCATCGGCAATAACGTCACGGCAAATGTCGATCATCCCAACCTCCTAGAAGCGATGTCGGAATCTAGCTGCATCTCCAGCCGGAGCCAACCATGAAGCCCCAACACACAGACCTGATCTGCGGCGATCCAACCCCCGATCCATTCCCCCCGCTTCCTAAAAAGCCACCCGTCCGATGGACGCGCTTTCCCAAAGCCAAACCGAAGGCGAAATAGATGCCCGATAAACTCCTAGGCCACGCAAGGTCCATCGAGCGCTATTACGCCGAAACCAACATGAACTCGCTGACGCAGGCGATCCCGGTTTCTGCCATTACGCAGATCGCTCTCGCAGCGGCGCCTGTAAACACGGGCAGCTGCTTCAGCACGTCCACGAAGCGCTTCACGCCTCCTATTGGCAAGTACACGGTCAACTATGGGTTTCTGCTGTCCACCAATATGGCAGACGGCGATGAAGTCTCCATCGGTCTGAGGAAGAACGGAACCGAAGTCAGGCGCATTACGCAAAGCGCTGCGCAGGCCGGTTTCTGCGCGGTCGATGGCACGATCAGCTTCGAGCAGACGGTCGCCACGGATTACTGGGACCTTGCCATAACCGTCGATGGCTCTGGTTCCGATCGCACGCTTGGTTCCGTCAGTTTTTCCTCGCTGAACAACTGGGCCATCTGGAGGCAGGAATAATGCAGGCTCGTCCCGGCTACAGGATCAAGCGGATTGGACCGCCCGATGCCTGCCTTGAAATCGAGGTTCCTGACGTGCTGTCGCGAAGGGAGATTACGGATGCCGTTACGCATCTGTTGACCCCTTCAGATCCCGACCTTGACGAAGCCACTGACCAAGCCCTGGCGGCCAACCCCGACCTCTTCAGCAACACCGAACCCGTCGATCCTGAAAAGGAAGCCCTCCGCGAGCAGGTTGCCGACCTCCAGCGCCAGCTAGCGGAGCGCGATGCAGAGCCCCCGCCGCTGTCTCCTGATCCGGTGAAGCACATGATCCCGGATGAGATCAGAAAGCTGATGGAAGACGGCGAAAGCCTTTCCAATGCGAAGCGCCGGCTGACCGAACTCCTGTGGGTTGAACAAGCTGAACTGCGCAACCTTCGCGGGACCGATCGAGGCGACCTGAAGCGAGAGGCTGAGATCGAGCGGCTGCTGGGGCTGTTCGCGAGACTTGGCGAGATCTGAAAATGACTGGGGCTGGGAACCATGACCGAAGCGCTACTGAGAGATCAGGTCGAGCTGAAGCGCCAGAGCGCGCGCGAACAGGACATCAATCGGTTCGGAGCGATTGAGAAGGAAGTTGCCGTTCTGGGCGTCCATTTCAAGGCTCTGACCGAACGTTTTGAGGAAGCCCTTGAGCGCGCTGTTTCCGGCGAAGACCTCAAAGAATTGAAGCGAGAATGGGAGACCGCCTTGCGAGAGACCAACTCCAACATCCGAGAGTATTTCACTTCTGCCAACGAGCAGCAGTCCACGAACATCCTCGGACAGGTGCAGGGCATGCTGGCCACTGACCGGCTGGCTGCGGCTGAAGATCAGAAGAACCTGCGACGCCAGATATTCTTCGCCCTGTTCACATGGGGCCTAGGCATTCTCGGCGCGCTGTTCGTCTTCTGGATGACGACGCGCTGAGCAATCAATCAAGGGGCTGGGCATGACGAAATTCCTCAACGCGTTCTTGGAGTTCAAGAACGAGGCCGACGCGACGCGCAAATTTGCGCTGTTCGCTGTGGTGATCATCACCCTCGGACTCGCCTCCCTGAGCGTCACAGGCATCATCGCGACCGCAACGTGGACATGGCTGAGCGCCCTGCCGACGCTGGGCATCATCATCGCCGTTCTGGGCGCTGAAGCGCTGGCGACTGTGGCTTTCATCCGGACGCTGACCGCGCCGACGAAGCTGCGCAAGGTAGCGGGGGCTTCGATCTTCCTCGGATTGGCGGCGATCGGGGTACACAACGCCGAGAACGGCGCTCATGTGGTCTGGCCTGATCGTTTCGAGGAATCCTCGGGTTCACTCGCAGCCAAAGCCGAACTTGCAGGCGAGGAAGCGGCAAAGCTTGGCGAGACAGCAGATGCTGCTGCGGCCGCAACTCCGGCTGAACTGGAGCGCGTCCGCAAGCAGATGGCGGACCTCCGCGTCGAACAGAAGAAGATGGCCGCCCAATCCCCGGAAGGGGTGAAGGAGGCCCAAGCGCTTCTGCTCGCACAAGGCAAATACTACGGTAGCGTGGACGGCATCCGTCAGAACCTCACCGAGGCGGCCATGCGCGCCCGTGGAGAGGAAATCCAGGGTGAGCTGGCCGAACTGAACGAGCGCGAGAAGATGCTCGCCAGCGGGCTCTCAACGCCCGTCCAGTCCGCTTCGACCGATAAGCGACTTGCCCAGATCGAGAATGCCGACAAGGCCAGCACGGCCTTCTGGGCGTGGTTCTGGCTGATCCTGATGCTCTGCACACTGGAAGGCGCGCGTTCGCTCAGCCTGTGGGCGCTCATCACGGATATCACGGGCGCCGACGCCAACATGGACCGTCAGCGGGCCGAAGAACTTGCAGCGGCGCGCCACCAGCAAGAACTGGCCGCCATCCTCGCCGCGAGCGCGCCAGCACCAGTCGTGCAGCCTGCGGCTCCGACGCCTGCACCGGCGCCGGTAATACCAGACGAGCCCGCGCCTCTCGAACTCACGGAAGCTCAGCGCCGTAGCCGTGCCGGCGGTCTTGCTGCCGGACAGGCAAAGGCAGCCGCACGGGCCAAGGCTGACAACGTGATCCTCGTCCCGAGCCTGATTGCTCGCGATGCTGAACTCCAAGCTGCGAAGGTAGCCGCCCAATGATGCTGGGAATCGACTTGGGCTCGACCAACAGCGGGGCCGCTGTCTGGGATGGCCGCCTCCGCATGATCGAGCTGAACCACAGCGGATCAGTCACCATGCCAAGCGTGATCTGCATCGCGGATGATACCGCCTATGTCGGGCAGGACGCGATCGAGAAGGGCAGGCAGTATCCCGATTTCGACTTCCGCAACTTCAAACGCCGCATGGGCGAGAAGTGGCACGACGAAGAGGATACCGGCCACCAGACATGCCGAGGCGCTGGCGATATGCTGCACTTCCAAGGCCCAGAGGGTTTCACATACAGCCCTGTTGAGCTGTCGTCCTATGTGCTGAAGGCCATCGTCAAGGCGGCCAACGAATACCTGGCTCCCCATGATGCCGTGACCGGCGCAGTCATCTGCGTTCCGGCGACCTTCCTGCCGCATCAGGTTGCAGCGGTCGAGGAAGCGGCCAAGCTGGCCGGGCTTGCCGACGTCACAACGCTGGAAGAGCCGATCGCTGCGGCTCTGGCCTACGGTTACGACGCCAAGCGGTCCAAATGCATCGCAGTGTTCGACCTCGGCGGCGGCACGCTGGACCTGTCGTGTGTCAGGACCGGAGGCGGGCATATCAAGGTCATCGCCAAGAACGGGATCGCTGACCTCGGCGGCGCGGACTTCGACAAGCGGATTGCCGATTTCGTCGTCAACCTCTGGCGCACCGAGCATGGAACCGACCTGACCGTTCGCGATGCAGCGATGCAGCGTATTCTGGTTGAAGCCGAAGCCGCAAAGAAGCGCCTCAGCGACAAGGACAAGACGGAGTTCCGCGTCGAGGATATCGACCGGGACAAGGACGGCGTCACCCAGCACATGATCTACCCGCTGGACCGGGCGACGTTTGAGGAACTGACCCGCGACCTCAACGACCGCATCGTGGGAGCCTGCAAGGCGCTGCTGGCGGATGCCCGTTCCAAGGACTCCAATTTCTCCCTGAAGGACATCAACGACGTTCTTCTCGTCGGCGGCATGACTCGCGTACCCTCGATCCGGAAACTGGTGTCCGAGTTCTTCAGCAAGGCCCCGAAGAAAGAGGAAAACCCTGAACAGGTCGTCGCCATGGGCGCCGCGATCAAGGCAGCGATCCTCGAAGGCCGGAAGCCTGACGTGACCCTTGCTGACCTCACCAGCCATGCCATCGCCATTGAGACAGTCGGCAATGTGCCGGCCATCCTGATCCCGCGCGGCTCCAGCTACCCGTTCGAGGAAAAGTTCACGCTCTCAAATCCCGATGCGGACCAGACTGAACTCTCGATCCGGCTGCTCTACCCGGAGCGCACCCGCGCCACGGAATGCACGCGCATCTGGGCGACGGAGATTCCGGTGGAGCCCGGCGAGGCCCGGTCAGCCCGTATCCCGCTGGCGATCAAGATGGATGCAGGCGGCCGGCTGTTCGTGACGGCAGGCGATCAGAGCTATGAGGACGCGGCGTGAACGAGCATCTCTACACGACCGATGACGGTCTGCGTCTGATCCAGGAGTTTGAAGGCGCTCCGCGTCTCAAAGCCCGGCTCTGCGAAGGCGGCGCGTGGGAGCTATCCTACGGCGTCACCTTCCGTCCAGACGGCACGAGGATCAGGGAGGGGGAGACCTGCTCCGAGTCCGAGGCCATGATGCTGTTCCGGCACGCGCTTGGCGTGTTTGAGCAGGCCGTTCGCGACATGGTGACGGTCCCGCTGGAGCCGCACCAGTTCAGCGCCTTGGTCGCTTGGGTTTACAACATCGGCATCGAGAACGCTCGCTCGTCCACCGTGCTGCGGGAAGTCAACGCAAACCGCGTCTATGACGCCGCAGCCGCATTCGGCATGTGGATTTTTGCGACCAAGAACGGGTATAAGCAGGCGCTGCGTGGATTGCTCCGTCGCCGTTATGCGGAAGCTTGCCTTTTTCTCGGATACCAGTGGAGCGAAGCCTGCGCAGACGAAGCCATCGCCCTTCAGCGTGAAAGACCGACCTCGCTTCCCGGCAAGGACAAGGTCATTTACAAGACCCCGTTCAAGGACGTGCTGGCCGTCGCCCAGCATTACCCGCTAGACGCTTCTCCCGTGCCCGCTGATGCGCCTTCCGCGATCCTGCTCCCCACAGAGCCCGCCCGCATCGAAGCGCCTGTAGCTAGCCTTCCTGACTCGCCAGCGGCCATTCCGCTAGACGGCATCCCCACCCAGCTCCCTCTCCCCGATCCAATAGAGGACGAGCTGTTTCTAGACACACCTGCGGCCACTGAAGAAACATCGGTGTCCAAGGGATCGCCGCCTGTGAGCGAGCCACCCAGCCCGTCGTCACAGGCGGCGGTTCCCTCTCAACCAGATTCAAATCCTGCTGCGTCTCCGGCAGGATCGGCAGGACGACCGGACCCAATAGCCCCTAGCCCCCCGGTTGTCCTGCCGAGTCCCTTACCGCCTCCGCCGCCTATCCCGAGGCCGTCGAACGTCCCGGCGCCTCGTCCGTTCGATCCGCCTGTTATCGCAGGGCAGGGCGGCCTGAAGCCAATGCACCCCGAGACCAAGATGCCGGACATGATCCCTTACCGGATCGATCCGAACGCTGGCGCGAAGCCTCTGGAATCCACCGAGCGCTTTCTCGGCTCCGTCTTCATCCTGCTCGGCACGCTTACCCGAACAGCCATGGCGAATGGCTTCAAGCTGTCGGGCGCAGGCGGCGTCATCGTTGCGTGGATTCTAACGCTGATGAAGGACCCGGTCCACTTCGCAATCTTCGTGGCGTTCTGCGCCATGGCGATCACAGGCACCCTCTGGCTGTTCGGCGTCTGCCTGCAGAAGTTCGGGGTGAAGAAGAAGCGCAAAGGGGAGGCTGGTAGCTCCCAGCTCATGTACTGATGTTCGCGCCAATCGTCACGGCATGGACGTGGTTCACCCAAAACAAATGGGCGCAATACCTGGCGCTCGGCCTCGCCATGTTTCTTGGCATCAAGGCTTGGCAAGACAGCATCGAGAAGGGCGTCAGACGACAGGAGCGCGATGCTGCGAAGCTCCGCGAAGAGGAAGAGCGTGCGCGTATCGTTGAAACCGTCACCCAGATTGGTCAGGAGACCGAAGATGCAAAAGATCGCGCCCTTGCTGCGCCTGATGCCGTTACTGATGTGTCTAGCGCTGATGAGCTGCGCGAGCGCTACCCCGAAAACGCCGCCGTCATCCTCAGACCTCGTCCGGCAGGCAGTTTCAACGGCCCTCGCTGATGCGTGCGCGGCTCTGAAGCCCGACACGCTGACAGAAGTGGAGGAGACGGTGATCCCGCTTCTCAACTACGCCAACCGCGAAGCTGAATCGTGGCGCGTGTTTGGTTGCAAGGTTTAACACAGGAGACTACCAAATGCCTTCCATCAACGTCCCCGACCTGAACAACAAAGAGATGTGGCGCACCACGCGGCTCCTGCTGTGGTCGCTGATTGCAGCCGTCGCTTTCCTTGACTTCTTCAACCTGATCACGATCCCGGAATACTTCGGCGGGTTTACGCTCCTGGTTTACGTGGTCGCAGCGTGGGTTGTATTTTTCCATGCGCTTGAAGCGATGAAGAAGCGGAGCTAGCCATGACCTCGACAGAGAGCATTATCGAAGTCTCAGGGTCGTATTGACCCGCCGTCCGCGCTTCCAAGTTCCCCGCGCTGTTTGGACCGCTGTTGTGTGCGGGCTTACGGCGTGGGGGATATGGCTGGTGCAGGTGGGCTAGCGTTGCCGCAGATCGATAAGCTCAGCCTCGTTATCCGAAACCCACTTGATTTCGAAACGCGGCTCGTCAGTTTTGCCTGCTAGGAAATCGGCAACTTGCGTGCCCATCTCGGTGCGCGTCCATGTCCATTCCAAGCCGCCGTACTCGCCGCGCCCGACTATGTCGCATCCTTCATACTGCACAAATCCCAGCGACTGCAGGCGCTTCATGGCTGGCATGTCTGACAGGCTTGCATCGTCCAGCGCAGCGTAATCGATATAGGTGCTGTCGATATAAACCGGGGCTTCGAAAAGGCCCATGCGTATCTTCTTTTTGGTCTTCTTCTCCGGCATGAAGATATGGAGTCGCTGACCGACGCTCAGAAGCCTTCTCTCGTCTGCGCTAAGCGATGCAACAACTGCGTCTAGCTGGTGCTTGGCAATGCGCTTCTGTATCGGCGCCATCATTTCGCGCCGAAGGACGTCCAGATAGCACATCGGATTCCGTGCCTCGCTCATCCCAAGTCCTCTGCCTTCGTGCGAATTACATAGCTCAATCCGAGGGGATTTTCTATTGAGTAGAATTCCTGCTCGATTGAATCCCGTGACGACCGAAATCCGCTCTAGGGCGGGGGAGGGGCAACAGGTGAAGCCAACTCCTCGTGCAACTCTCGTCGTTTTCTCGGGGCTGTCGGACGCTGCTTTTGAGCGGTAGCGAACACGATCAGCCCGCGCACTAGCGCAAGCTCCGGCGTCTCTCCGCAAACCATCTCGCGCCAGCCTGCGTCGATACGCACGTACCAGCATGTCGTTCCGGTCGGGTATCCCTCAAGCGTCAGGTAGTTGCTCCACGGCTTGTAGGAGAGACCGCTGGCACTGATACTCCAGTCCGGCCCCAGCACGTCTTCGCCGCCGGGCTTGTGCCATTCGGGCGTGTCATCGCCCCAGCGCGGCTTGGCTTCGATCTCGGTCTGATCAGCAAGCCAGCGAAGGCCGACCCCGAGCAGGTCTTTCGAGAGGTCGAGGCCAGTAAGCGCTTCGGCTCGTCTGATCGTCTCTGGCGAGTCAGGAAGATGCCTGTCCCAAAATTGCTTGTTCAGGGTTGTCATTCTCAGTCTCCCTTAGCTTGGGGCGGGGCTGTTTCGTCACCGAAATTCGCTATCGAACGGCACGGATATGCCCCCGGTTCGCGAGATACTTGCGCGTCTCTTGAAGAACCTCCGACACGTCGCTCGTGTACGGGGGAAGAGGTTCGCCATTGTCGTCAGTTGGTTCATAGAACTCCCCCGTCTCGTCTCCGTTGAGCATCGCGTATGTCGGCATGATCAGGCTGACGCGCACTTGTATGGGCTCTCCGATCAAGCCTGACTTCGCCAGCGCCATCCACGTCTTCAGGCGCGCGGCTGCATCCTGCCGCCATTCTTCGACGCGCTTTTCCAAAATGGCGATCTGCGCCAGCAGTTCTGCTTGGCTACGCGCTTCTTTAGCAGCGGCGATCAGTCGTTTTCCAGCAGCGGTCATCTCAATTCCTCTCAGGTTGATTGCGAATTTCGGTCGTAACGGTCTGTTTCGAGTAGAACATCTTCATTTCAAACCACCTCGGTTTTGGAGTGGGGGAGAACGGGGGTCATGGCAGAACGACTCGCGAAGGATTCCACCGGGAGTGTTCGGGTGTTCCCGTTATGGGCTGGGTGGAAGCGTGGCGAGACGTGACAAAAACCGGGGTTTGGAGCCCTGAAAACCGGCGTTCCGGGTTCCAAGGCGCGCCCCTGCTAAGGGCGTAAGGGGGTAACCCCTTCGTGAGTTCGAATCTCATCCTCTCCGCCAGCGCTTTCAAGGGGTTAGCGAGTTTCACGGCTCCCCTCCCGCAGCGAGGTTTGAAGGATTAGAAGGCTCTGCTCGGTCGGATTCCGTGCTTGGATCGTTCTTTCCAATCCGCACTTGATCGGTGTTTTCAGCCGGATCAGGTCCGCAATAAACAGCCTCCTGATACTGTTCGCCGTAGATCAGCGCATAGAGATCGCGCCAAGCCTCGCCTGCGAGCTTTGCGCAGAGTCCCAAGCGGTGCGGCCTGCTTGCATCGTCAGCGGCACGCGCGGGATAGTCCCCCGTGATTTCATCAGCGAACATCTTGAAGTGCTGTTCGGCATTGAACAGCGCGCCCTCGGCACTTTTCAATTCGCTTTCCTGAATGACCCGCATTCCTTGGGCGGACAGCGCGGCGAGATAGGCGTTGATGGCGACCTGAGCGTCTTGCCTGTGAACGTCGCGAATGCTGCTTTCTTCGAACTGGCGCGGCTCATTCTTCAGTGTCTTGACCCAATGCGTCATCGCCTCGTAACGATCATGGATCGCCCGCGCCGCAGCCTCTAGCGCGTCACGCTCTGGTTGTTTGCGGCCCTCGGTTGTCATGCTTCACCCGGAGTGGACCGAATAGAGCCTACATCTCCCTCTCCATTCCTCTCGGGGGAGGTGAGGGCTTGGCGGGCGGCTTCCATTGCTTCATCAACCGTGTCGCAATGAGTGAGCAGGCCGGACTTGCCGATGGTGAACTCGCGACACCCAACGGCAAAAACAGGAACGCCAGCACCTAGCGCCACGCCCATCTCAAGCCACGCACCTTTCAGCACGTCGTCCGGCTCACGATAGACGACCATCGCCTCGCACATCTGACTTTCTCGGATGCAGCGCTGCCAAAGATCGTTATGATCCTGCGTCTCGCCGGGACCAGCTTCGTCAATCCAGGTGGAGATGACCGGATACCCGTCCGAGCGATACTGTTGCCACATTGGAGCATGGCGCGTCTTGCTTGCGGTGTAGATGCCGCGTGGGGCGTTGAGAGAGAGGCTGATCAACATACTCGGCTTTTCCCTCAGCGCCTCCTCCATCACCGCGCTTCTGGAGATAAGGGCTTCGAGAGCGGAGGCGGCTTGGCGTAGCATCGCGCCCTGTGGGGTTTCCTTGACCTCCCAGCATTCATCGTAAGTGTCGCGGGCGATGAAGTCTGCGCGTGCGCGAAGATTCTCAACTAACTCTTTGATCTCGGTCATGACGGTTGCTTGCTCTGCTCGTTCTTGGTCAGGGGCGGGTTGGTCACGTGCGCTTCCGCGCTTTCATGGCGTCGCGATATTTCTTGCTGAGAGGCGAGACGTAGTTATCAGGCTTGCTCGACCATGAGCCCGGCGCGCGATTTCGATTGCTCCTTTGCTGATCTGGCAAGTGAATAGGCGTTCTCGTGGAATGCCCCATCATCGTGGTCCGGTGATGTTGCGTGCTCGATCATTTCGAGGATACGCATCAGCCTTCCAATCTCCTTCTCGCGCTCGACAAGCTGAAACTTCAGAGCCTAGCCGGCCAGGAAAGGCCCGGCCGGCGTCGTGAAGATCAGTAGTTAGCTGATCGAAGTGAAGGCGGTGTCGCAGGCCTGAACACCGAAGTCCATGCCGTTGAATTTGATTTCCTGATAGTCGTGTTGAACTGTAAGCAACGCTGCGGCAGCGCCGCGTGCCTTTTCTTCTTTAACTTCGGCTAGTTGCTGGTGTAGTTCAGCAACCTCATCATCGCGGCTTGCTGCGCTAGCTTCCCATGCGTCACGACAGTTAGCTTCGTAATCCTCTTGTGTTGGGTATGCGCCCCACCAATCGTCAAAGGTCATTTCAGTTACCTCCATTCAGGCGGTCGATGCCAATGTCGATATTCGGGCAGGCGGCGAAGGCTTTTTGCTGCCAGTCCAGAAGCTCGGCGAGTTGCTGGCGCAGGGATTCATTTTCATCCTGAAGCTGTGCGTTGAAAGCCATACGGCGATACTTCATCGGGACAGTCTTCAACCGTTCGATCTCAACATCCTTGGCGGCGAGTTGCTGGAGGAGTTCAGAAATACGAACCATGAAAATGGTTTGGTTATTACCAGCCTCAAACTTCTCAGCTTTCATGGTGGCAATCTCCGCGCGCATCTCCAGCACGTCCTTCTCTGCCCATTCGAGCAGGTCAAGGATGTCGCCCTTGAATGGTGGCTCGCGCTCGGGGTCCAGTGCGCTGGCGAGTGCCTCGATAGCGTCACCGACTTGGGCGACGAAACAGTGTCTCTGCTTGGTCATTTCTCTTTCTCCTATAGTGGTGTCTGCGACAATCCGCCCGCCGCTGCCTGAACGTCGCTTTGAAATTCATCACAGTCTTTCTCCTTGCCAAGGTCACATCCGTCGTCATCCCTGACGAAGCGGTCATCCACATCAGGCAGCACTGCTGTCGCCGCCTTGAGCCAGCGCGGAAGCTCGGTGGAACACAACCCATTCCAATCGACGTCGCCGGTTTGAAAGAAAGCACAGTCCTTACACTTGGTCATTTCAATTCTCTTCGTCA
>OFRG01000280.1_pt1 | contig 21580 bp, 23 predicted proteins | sample 1543071 | NCBI WGS metagenome assembly OFRG01 (sample SAMN07774222, study PRJEB24372) | wastewater metagenome | isolation source: WWTP Verbania (Effluent) | place: Italy: Verbania | collected 2015-12
TGCCCCCGCCTAAGTTTTTGAATCTGCATTTTGCAGATCGAAATTTTAGGCGGGGGAGGAAGGGGAGGATGACGCCAGGTCAGCATGTCCCTCTGATACCTTGGGCTACACACATAATACAATCGCATCTACAACGGGCAGCGACGAGGTAACTCTGAGCGAATCCTATAAAAGATGCGTCAGTTCGGATTGGGGGCTGCAACTCGACCCCATGAAGTTGGAATTGCTAGTAATCGCGGGTCAGACATACCGCGGTGAATACGTTCTCAAGTCTTGTACTCACCGCCCGTCAAGTCAAGGGAGCCGGGAGTACCCGAAGTCTCATCATAAGGTGGGCCTAAGGTAAGCTCGGTGACAGGGACTAAGTCGTAACAAGGCACGGCTAGCGGAAGCTGGTCGTGGAACAATTTCATGGAAACACGTCTTGTCTGCGTCCTTCGGGATCGGGCAAGATTTATCGAGTCGATTTTATTGTCTCACAAGGATAATTAAAGACTGTGGTTTATGAGTCTTAAAACCAAACCCCTCGCCTCGAAGGTATCGAGGCTAGAGCGGAACAAAAGAAAGTTTATTTCGGTGCTATCTAAAATAAGAAACACCAGAGGCCATGTGCTTTTGGTGTTTCTTATTTTAGGCAATACAACATTGCTTTATTCGGAGAGATTATGGTATGGTAATTTCGGAAAAACCGAGAGGGCTCAAAAAGTGAAAATTAGATTTTATCTATTCTGGCTAAGAAAAGTGTTTCTGAACGTAAGTCGTTGCTTCCGTAAGACATATACAGCAAACGTCTGTAGTCACAAAACAAAACAGCAAGACATCATGCAGCACGGGGATGGAAGGAATACCATCATGGAGATGCCGCTTGCCGACAATGGAAATCCTGATTACTGTGTAGAGTGTATAGGGAAATTGAAATGTGCATAGCTTCCGTGCAAGCTGGGCAGCCAAGTAGTGTGTTTGTCAGAAATATAGGCGATTACCCAAACTCTGTGTCAGTGCGTCCAATAAATAACTAAACTCAGGGTGTAATTTATTCTTTCTACGATCTGCTGATGGTCTTTCCATCGGCAGATTTTTTTTGCGCTTCGGGGTGTTTTTTGCTATGCTAAATGTTGTAATTTATTGTTAATTAATTTTAGAGCGCTATGAAAAAAGAACTTATATGGGCAGCTGTTGTCGTCGTAATTTTTCTTTTCGGCGCGTGGTATTTTATGAAAGATGAATCACCAAGTTTGGAAGATCAGGGGGTAGGCACAGAAACAAATACAGGAGCTATGTCTTCCACGACCCCAGCAGCGACTGGACTCAAGATAGAAGATACTGTGGTCGGCACAGGAGCAGAGGCAGTCGCTGGGAAAATGGTAACCGTACACTACACTGGCACACTCATCGATGGCACGAAGTTTGATTCGAGTCTCGATCGAGGTACCCCGTTTACTTTTCAGCTCGGCGGTGGGCAAGTCATCGAAGGATGGGATAAAGGTTTCGCCGGAATGAAGGTCGGCGGCAAGCGCAAGCTCACCATCGCTCCCGAGCTCGCATACGGTGCGGGGGGTATTCCCGGAGCCATTCCGCCGAACGCAACTCTCACATTTGAGGTCGAGCTCCTCGGCGTGAAGTAAAATGTTTGTAAAGATTGTATCTTTCATATTCTTTGTCGTTACGGCCACCATGACCGTAATTGCGGGGAGTGTTTGGTATAATCAGCATCAAGAAGTCACTCAACATAACACGGAAGTGGCCCAGCAAGGGTCTCTTTCGGCCTCCACAAGCCCCGCCATCACGACAAAGGCGGGGCTTTCGAGTGTCTCAGTGAAGACGACCGGAATTGCTCAAGTAGAGAAGCAGGTGGCGAAGAAAGTGTCGGCTCCGGCACCTCTTGTCCATAACAAGGTTGGAGCTCAGGGAGAGCTTGTGAGTAGTGAGGTACTTAAGTGGACCAATTCATATCGCACACAAGAGGGAGTGAAGCCCCTTTCCCGAAATGCTCTCCTGGACTCGGCTGCTATTTTGAAGATGGACGACATGTTCAAGCAGAGGTATTTCGAGCATGTCTCGCCGTCAGGGCAAGATATTTCTGGCCTCGCAAAAAGCGTGAACTACGATTACATTGTCATCGGAGAAAACTTGGCGCTTGGAGATTTTGAAAATGAAAAAGCGTTGGTGGATGCGTGGATGGCGAGCCCCGGGCACCGAGCGAATATTCTGAAAAATAATTTTGAAGAAATCGGTATCGCAGTAGGGAAGGGAAATTTCGCTGGAAGAATTACGTGGATTGCCGTGCAGGAATTCGGCAAGCCCGCATCTTCTTGCCCATCTATTCCGAAAGATCTTTCTGCGACTATTTCTGTAAATGAAAAACAAGTTCTTGATTGGAAAAAAGAAGCAGGTGCTTTGCATGCCGAGATAGACGCAGGGAGTCTCAGTGTCGCTGAATACTTTTCCAAAGTAGAGGAATACAATACTCTCGTTGCGAAAATAAATTTGCTGATTGATGAAACTTCGAACATGATAGCTGAGTACAATACTGCCGCAAAAGAATTCAATACGTGCGTTGGTGAGTGATTGTAGGTTTTTCTGAGGTGTAAAAAGGCAAGAATTCCCGCTGTAAAGCGGTTTTTGCTTGTGGAAAACTTTTATTTGCATTGTGTAAGCGAGTGGTATAAAGTAGGGAGTAGGTGGGATGAAGTGGTATATCTCCCATCGCCGTCATTTTGACGGATGGTATCGGCACAAAAAGTTTTTTGGGAGCACATTGAAGTTTTTAAACACATGTTGCTTGGAGAATACACACATACGCTTGATCCGAAGAAGCGGCTTTCTTTGCCCGCGAAGTTTCGGAAAGAATTGGGAAAGACGGTAGTCCTGACGCACGGTCTCGACAAGTGTCTTTTTCTTTATTCCTCCAAACAGTGGGGCAAGATTGCCGAGAAACTTTCTTCGCTCTCCATGGGCCAGCAGGATACGCGCGGTTTCAACCGCTTCATGCTGGCGGGCGCCGTGGAGGCAGAAATAGATTCGCTTGGGCGCATACTCGTCCCTGATTTTCTCAAAGATTTTGCGGGGCTCAATTCAAAAGTCGTTGTCACCGGCGTTCACGACCGCGCCGAGATTTGGGACAGCGAACGATGGAATGAGTACAAAGCGCGTATTGCCGGAGAGGCAGACGCTCTCGCGCAGAAGCTGGGAGAGATTGGGGTGTTCTAAAAGAACTCTACACGTATGCACAAAAGCGTTTTACTGAAAGAAGTTTTAAGCACCCTTGATCCGAAGCCGGGAGAAGTATTTCTCGACGGTACGATCAATGGCGGTGGGCATTCGGAAGCCGTATGTAGTGTACTTGGGGCGAAGGGTACGCTTGTCGGCATAGATGAAGACAGCGATGCTCTTCAAGCAGCAGAAAAAAGACTTTCAACGTGTAAAACCAAAAAGATTTTTTTCGAAGGGAATTTTCGGAACTTAGACTCTGCTTTAGATTCGCACGGGATTAAAACAGCCGATAAAGTCCTTTTCGACCTTGGACTTTCATCGCGCCAACTAGAAATTTCCGGCCGCGGGTTTTCTTTTCAAAACGAAGAACCGCTCTTGATGACATTTTCTTCTACGCCCTCGGGCGCGTTTACTGCCGAAGATGTGGTAAATGAGTGGGGCGAAGAAAATATTGCTGTTATTCTGGAAAGTTACGGAGAAGAATGCTATGCAAAACAAATAGCGAAAGCGATTGTGGCTGCTCGCGGGAGGAAGAAGATTGAAACTTCCCGCGAGCTCGCCCTAATCGTGAAAGAGGCGGTGCCGGCGAAATACAGAAACGGAAAAACTCACCCAGCAACGAAGACTTTTCAGGCCATCCGCATGGCGGTCAATGACGAGCTCGCAGCTATCTCCATGGGGCTTGAAAAAGCATGGGAGAGGCTCGCACCGGGCGGAAGAATAGGGGTCATTTCATTTCATAGCCTTGAAGATCGCATCGTAAAGAATTTTTTTCGCGAAAGAGACCGGTCGGGTGAGGGGGTCCTCATCACAAAGAAACCGATCGCTCCCTCCCGCGAAGAGGTACAGGAGAATCCGAGATCACGAAGCTCGAAATTGCGAGTCATTCAGAAAATATAAGACTAAACAAAAAAACCATGGGGACATATTCTTACCAGAACAAAAATAGAAATTCAAAGGTATCCGCTCTCGCTCTTTCTGCTTCGCCAGAACGTGTCTTTTGGATATTGGTTTCCCTCGTGGCCATCTTTTCTCTCTTGTACATTTCTCTCATTGCTACCACCATACGAAATGTTGTCGCGCTAAAGAATGCAAAAAGTTCTGTGACCGAGCTTTCGGTAAAAGTTTCAAATCTCGAGTCGCAGTACCTTGAGCTCCAGGAGAAAAGTGACCTCTCTTCGGCGACCGCGCTCGGCTATGGAGAAATTTCAAACGTAGCTTATGTACCACGCACCAGAGCTCTAAGTATGCGCGTCGGAAATGGCGAACTTTAGTAAACATAAAAGCGGGAGTGTAAATACGCGAATTCGCGCACTTATTGCGGGAGTTTTTTTTGTGGCGATAATTCTCATCGGCGAGCTGTACTTCATTCAGATTGTCAGGGGTGAAGAGTATCGTGACCGCGCGGCAGGGCAGTGGAACGTGCTTTCGGGGCTTTTCGACCGCGGAACTATTTATTTTACGGAAAAAGACGACAACATCGTCTCGGCAGCGGGGCTTCAGGATGGATACATTCTCGCCATCGAACCCTCAAAAATAAAAGAACCAGGAAAAGTATACAAACAAATTTCCGAGATCACTCCCATCGGTGAAAGTATGTTTATGGAAAAAGTAGCGAAGAAAGAAGATCCGTACGAAGAAATAGCTCATCGTATCACTCCCGAGGCGCAGGAAAAAATCACTGCGCTCAATATCCCCGGCGTGAGTTTGTATCACGAGCGATGGAGATATTACCCGGGCAACATCTTTGCTTCTCAAGTCCTCGGTTTTACGGGATATGAGTCTGATGGTACGACGATTGCAGGGCGGTATGGCATCGAGCGGTATTACAACGATATCTTGGATAAAAACTCGAGCGAGTCGAAACAAAATCTCTTTGTTCAGATTTTTTCCGGAGTGAAAGATGTGGTATCTGATGATTCGGTAAAGGGCGATGTGGTGCTTACTATAGAGCCAAAGGTGCAAAATCTTCTCGAAGCAAAACTTGAAGAAGTGCAAGTGCAGTATCACCCCCAAATGTCCGGAGGTATTGTGATGGATCCAAAGACCGGAGCCATCTACGCGATGGCCGTACACCCCTCTTTCGACCCCAACGATGTCTCTGAAGTAAAGAACGTCGCCGTCTTTGGCAATCCACTCGTGGAGAATGTTTTCGAAATGGGCTCGGTGGTGAAGCCGCTTGCGATGGCGGCAGGTATTGATGCCGGTGTGGTGACAGCGCAGACCACGTACAACGACGCCACCGGGCATGTCATTGTAGATGGCGCAAAGATTTCCAACTTCGATGGAAAGGGGCGTGGCACGAATGTTCCCATGCAGGAAGTACTTAGCCAATCTCTCAATACCGGAATGGTGTTTGTCATGAAGCAGCTCGGTCGGGAGAGGTTTTCAAAATATATGCTCTCGTATGATTTAGGTGAAGAGACGGGAGTAGATCTTCCTGGCGAGATTCATGGACTGGTGGATAACTTGAACAGCCCGCGTGATGTGGAGCACGCTACGGCATCTTTCGGGCAGGGTATCGCGCTGACACCTCTCGCATTGACCCGCGCCCTCGCCTCGCTTGGAAATGGGGGAGTACTGCCTGATCCGCATCTTTTGAAAGAAGTACATTATGCTGCCGGGCTCACGAAAGGCTATGTGCCCACGGGCGAGCCGAAACGCGTCTTGAAGAAGGAGACATCAGAAGCGATTACCCGCATGCTGGTAGAAGTGGTGGACAAAGCGCTCTTGGGCGGCACGGTGAAGCTCGAGCACTACAGTGTGGCGGCAAAGACGGGTACAGCACAGATTTCGCGTGGTGATGGACATGGGTATTATGATGACCGATACCTCCACTCTTTCTTCGGATATTTCCCCGCATACGATCCGAAGTTTGTAGTGTTTCTTTTCACCGTTGCACCGGTGGGGGAAAAATACGCGTCACACACACTCACCGCACCGTTTATGGACCTCACAAAATTCTTGCTTTCATACTACGAAGTGCCGCCAGACAGGTAAAAATTTTCTTTTTGTGATACTATTTGAATAATTCATGAAGCATTTTTTTAAACACATTGTCACGGGCATCCTCCGCATCGAAGCGCAAATGGTGCTTGCTCGACACAAGCCGAAGATCGTCGCAGTGGTGGGGAGTGTGGGCAAGACTTCCACGAAAGATGCGGTGTATACTGCACTCTCGCGGGAGTTTTTTGTGCGCCGGAGTGAGAAGAGCTTCAACAGCGAAGTCGGCGTGCCACTCACGGTGCTTGGTCTCTCTAACGCTTGGAATAATCCTTTCGCCTGGCTTTCAAATATTTTGCAGGGCGCATGGCTCGCTATTGGTGGCGGGAGCTACCCCGAATGGCTGGTACTCGAGCTCGGTGTGGACCGCCCGGGAGACATGCAGAGCATGGCGCGGTGGATTCATCCCAATGTGGTGGTGCTCACCCGATTTGCGAGCGTGCCCGTGCATGTGGAATTTTTCCCCACCCCTGAAGCGCTCATCGAAGAGAAGTGTCAGATTATAAAGTCAATCAAGAAAGGCGGGCTCCTTGTGCTCAATACCGACGACGATCGGGTACTCGCACAGCGCGACCGGTGGCAGGGAGAAACGGTCACATATGGTTTCGCTGAAGATGCCGATGTGCACGTCGTAGATTTTGCGATCACGTATGAAGAAAAAAATAATTATCCGAAGGGAGTGGTGTTTCAGATGAAGGCCAAAGATCAGCATAATATCCTGGTCACTCTAGCCGGGACTCTCGGCAAAAGCGTGGGCTCTGCTGTGGCTGCCGGTACCGCTGTGGCCCTCCACGCCGGCTCTTCTGGAGACATGATCGCCGAAGCGTTTGAAAAGTTTGTGCCACCGCCCGGTCGCCTCCGTATCCTCCCTGGGATAAAAGATACACTCATCGTAGACGACAGCTACAACTCTTCGCCCGTCGCCGCAGAGCACGCTCTCGAGACGCTCTCGGAGATAGAATGGGGCGGAAGGAAGATCGCGGTCTTGGGTGACATGCTCGAGCTCGGGAAATTTACTTCTGAAGCGCATCGTAAGATCGGGCGGCTCGCCGGTACGCTCGTGGATATTGTAGCGACGGTGGGTGTGCGTGCACGCGAGATTGCCCAGGGTGCTCTCGACGCCGGGATGAAGGATGGCAATGTGTACCAATTCGACAGTGCTCGTGAGGCGGGAGAATTTTTACAAAATGAAATCAAAGAAGGGGATTTAATACTCGTAAAAGGCTCCCAAGGGGTGCGTGCCGAGCGTGTAGTGGAAGAGCTTATGGCCAATCCGGAGAGGAAAGAAGAGCTCCTCGTGCGCCAAGCGAGTGAATGGGAGAGACGGTAACAAGTGTACGAATTTAGAAAATGTGATAGTCTTGCCTTGGACTCGACTTGGGTTCGGAACAAAAGAGGCTTTCCTGATGAAAAGGCAACAGGCGATTCTTTCTCTACGAAGTAATAAATTCAGAGTCATTGCTCATCGTGGACTGAGCGGGCTCGAGGACGAAAATACTATTCCGGCATATCTTCTCGCAAGAGAGAGTGGTTTCATTGAGCGCGAAACCGACTTGCAGATTACGGCCGATTGTTATCTGGTCGAGATGCACGACCCGAAGGTGGACCGTACCACTAATGGCCACGGCTGGGTGAAGGAAATGACCTTTAGGCAGATTCGTGCTCTCCAGACGAAGAACGGGCATCAAGTGCCCACGCCGTACGAGTCGATCGAGATGTTAGGTACTGATTTTTGGCATAATTTTGAACTTAAGTCTCCCAACACCGCCGCTTCAACCGCGGGCATGTTGAAGAATTTCATTGGAAGAGGTTGGAGTGCGGAAAACTTCGAGGTCTCGTCTTTCTTGCATGCAGAGCTGAGGGATTTCCACCTCTATCTCCCAGAAGTCCGCATCGGAGCACTTATCGCACATGCACCGCTCAATACTGGTTTTGCCCAGGAGCTTGATGTGCACAGCATTAATGTACTTATGGATATCATCGATGCAGACCCGGGTCTCGTCGACGAGTGGCATTATGGTGGTTTCCAGGTTCTTGTGTACGCCATCGACCACTACGAAGATGCTCTTCGGATGAAGGAGTACGGAGTGGATGGGATTTTCTCTAACTACTCATAGGGAAGACCCGACTTTCCATCACGACGACTTCAAGGCTCGCCTCCACCAGGGCGGGTCTTTCTTTTTGATTTTTCTGGGAAAAGTGATATATTGCTTGGTAAAGCTCGGCCGATTCTCCTGTTTCTGGAGGCTTGCCCTGAGCGTAGTCGAAGGGCCCTATCGTCTAGCGGCTAGGACACATCCCTCTCACGGATGAAACCGGGGTTCGATTCCCCGTAGGGTCACAAAGAAAAATATTTTTAAAAGCCCTTGCTTCCTTGTAGGCTGACCTTTGCTGCAAAAAGTTGCTGCTTATGCTAAGCTGCGATTGTGGCAAAAATCGTAGACGACATATTGAGTTATAGAGAGATGTGTGACGCAGAAAATGCGCAGACAATGCAACGAGGGATGAATTTTCGCATGAACCCATCCTATTCAGTTTTTCTCATGTCTCAGAAATCCAGTGCCCCCTATTCGGATAAGATTCATGACGATGGAATAACTATAGAATATGAGGGGCATGATTTAGCAAAAAATTATACAAAAAATCCAAAACTAAAAGATCAACCAGAAAAGTTACCTAGTGGTAAAATAACCCAAAACGGCCTTTTCATAAAGGCTGTTAATCAATATAAAAAGAATAGATCTAAGCCCGAGTCGATCAAAGTTTATGAAAAAATACAGGAAGGTGTCTGGTCACTTAAGGGTTATTTTGATCTCATAGATTATAAGGTCGTAAACGATGGTAAACGTAATGTTTTTAGATATATATTAAAACTATCTGATAAGATAGAAAATTTTAATAGTGACGTAAGACTGAGTCACACGAGGTTGATCCCATCGCAGGTTAAAAAAGATGTCTGGAAGAGGGATCATGGAAGATGTGTATTGTGTGGTGAATCAAAAAATTTACACTTTGATCATGACCTCCCCTTTTCAAAAGGTGGAACGAGTTTGTTGGCAAGTAATGTCAGGCTACTTTGCGTAAGATGCAACCTAAAAAAATCAGATAATATCGAATAACATTACTTGATATGCCCGAAAAGGTTTTGCTAAAAGATATTTTGTTCAACCGCGGGAAGGTAGAGCAAATCGCGCATGAGATCGGTCTCGTGTATCCTCCTTTTGAAAAAAAGAAATTTATCCGTGATGTGGTGGCGGAGTTTCCTCGGCTGGAGCTCAAGGCCCGTATCTCGTGGATATCTGAATGCTTGAGAAAATATCTTCCAGAGGATTTTGGCCGTGCGGTGGGCATACTTATAAAAGCGCTTCCACCACCAAACGATCCGGAATTATCTGACGGTGATTTCGGAGATTTTATTTACGCTCCGTATGCGGAATATGTGGCGAAAAATGGATGTACCCGAGAGCATCTCGAGCTTTCCCTCCGTGCGCTCCGGGAAATGACCATGCGGTTTTCCGCCGAAGATGCGATCCGCTCTTTCCTCAATGCATTCCCAAAGGAAACATTCGGGGCACTCTCGGTGTGGGCGAGCGATCCGCAGTATCACGTGCGTCGATTGTGTAGCGAGGGTACCCGGCCAAAATTGCCTTGGGCCAAGAAGATCGACATTCCTCTCTCTGCGTCCATCCCCATACTCGACAAGCTTTTTTCCGACCAGGCGCGGTTTGTCACTCGCTCGGTGGCAAATCACGTCAACGATATTTCAAAGATCGAGCCCGGCCTGGCTCTGGAAATATTGGCAAGATGGCAGAGATCCGGCGAGCAGAAAGAAGGAGAGATGCAATATATTCTCCGGCATGCGCTCCGGACGCTGGTGAAACGAGGGGATCCGAGGGCGATCCAGATGCTCGGCTTTTCGCCCCAAGCGGAGATAGTGGTCTCTCAGTTTCTCGTGCCAAAGGAGGTGCAGATGAATACCGCTCTCACGTTTTCTTTTTGTCTGCAAACTGAAGATGACACCAGGGTCGTGGTCGACTACATTCTCTTTTTTCAAAATAAAGCGGGGAAGCGCAACAGTAAAAAAATCTTCAAGCTCGCGGAGCTCACACTCGTCAGGGGCAAGCCTACGCTACTCTCAAAGAGGCATATGCTTCGTGAGCACATGACGACCCGTACCTTGTATCGAGGGGAGCATGAGATAGAGCTACAGGTAAATGGTGTGCGTGTTGCGCGGGAGCGGTTTTTTCTGGAAAAGTGAGGGAGCGCAAAAACATTGACACTTCGTCTTTTTAGTGTATTATGTTGCTAGGAATACTCCCTGTAGTGTCCTTTGTCGCCTCTAGTCCATTTTTTTTGGAGAGATGTCATGTACGCGTATGAAGCAGCCCGTGGGTCTTGGGTTGTGTCGGTGGTCTACTACACCATCTGCTGGCCCCTCGCCATCGTAGGAGCTATCTTCCGAGCATTTTCTTCGGTAGTTCGCGCCGTCAGAGGAGGGGTGTGGTTTTGTATCACAAACTTCCTCTGGGCGCCGGTCTTGCACGAAGTGAGCCGTGTCGAGGTTGAAGGAAGAAAACTCTTCCTCTTGAGAGGAGAGAGGATCCTTTGCTGTATCGAGTCCTCCGATGGCTCGCGCATCAGTCTCTCGCCGGAGTCACCCATACTGACTCTTTCCCTCAGGGAAGGCTTGCCAAAGTTTTTCCGGATCACGCCGCAAGCCGCCGAGAAGCTCTCCGAGCACCTGGTGCCGGATCGGCAACACAACATTTTCTCTTTTGGGGGGTAAGGTTCCCTCTTGCTTACCCCCTCCTTTTGCCGCCCTTCACCGGGCGGTCTTTTTTTATTTTCTGCGCACCGAAGAAAACACAGAAACCGCGATGATCAGGAGCCCCAGCGTCCCGGTCACTGTTTCCGGCACATGGATTTTTGTACCGAGAAGCATGATGATGGCGAGGACTCCGATAGCGTAGTGGGCGCCGTGCTCGAGGTATTTATATGCTTCGAGCGTCCGGCCTTTCACGAGTGCGAGGGTGAATGTCCGTAGAAAAAGCGCGCCGACTCCGAGTCCGAGAGTAATAAGGACAATATCATTTGTAATGGCGAATGCTCCGATGACGCCATCGAAAGAGAAGCTCGCATCCCGCATTTCCACGTAGAAAAATGTCGCGGCTCCTGCGGTCTTTATTCCGTTTGTGAGGAGCGCATTTTTCACGTTGTTTTTCTTTTCAAAATATCCCGTCAGGCTGTCGACGACGAGGTAGGTAAACAGCCCGAGTACGCCGCCAGTGAAAACAGAGAGAAGCTTTGCTCCCTCGGGGAGATCGCCAGGGAGAAAATAAATTGCAGAAAGAAGCGCGAGAAGTGCAATAATTATCTCACTCGACTCGAGCCGGCCGAATCTTGTTAGCCAGCGTTCTACCACATGAATCCAATGAATGTCTTTTTCTTTGTCCAGAAAAAATTTCAAGAAGACCATGAGGAGAAACATCCCACCAAATGCGGAGATGGTCGGCCCCGCGGCGGTGAGGAAGCGCGCGTATTCTTCGGGTTGATTGAAAGCGAGGATGAGGATTTCCCACGGCGGAAGTTTTGCGGAGAGGGAAGCGATCAATATAGGAAACACGAGTCGCATACCAAAGACGGCAATAAACATTCCCCACGTGAGGTAGCGTCTTTGCCATAGGCGCGACATGGCGCCGATTTGTTTCGCATTGAGTACGGCATTGTCCACAGAGAGACTTATTTCGAGAAGGGAAAGGACGATAGCGGTGAAGACCCCCGCTGTTCCTCCCCAAAAGTATGCTGCCGTAAAAGCGACAATCGCTGCAAAAAGCGTGCCACGAAATTGAAAAATAGTTTTCATTCTTCTTTTGTATATCCTAATTTATGGAAAAAAGATAGGGAAATGTGTTATTATCTACATATGAAAAAACACATATTCGTGATTATATTCGTAGCACTTCTCCTCGGAGTAGCCGTCTTTTTTGTAATGAAAGGCGCCCCTGAGAAGAAGATTGTTGTGACTAATTTTAACGAATGCGTTGCAGCGGGGTACGCCGTAGGTGAGAGCTATCCGCGGCAGTGCTTTGGGCCTGAGGGAAAGAGCTTTACCGAGGATATCGGCAATGCTATAGAAAAAGCAGATCTCATCCGAGTCTCTTACCCTCCGGCAAACGCAAAAGTACAGAGTCCTTTCACTGTTACGGGTGAAGCGCGAGGGACATGGTATTTCGAAGCTTCGTTTCCTGTGAAGATTTTTGACGCGAATGGTAAGCAACTCGGTGTCGTGCCGGCGCAGGCGCAGGGTGAGTGGATGACAGAAAACTTCGTGCCATTCGCTGCAGAGCTCACTTTCGAAAAGCCGACGACTACTACTGGGACACTCGTACTCGAAAAGGATAATCCCTCTGGCCTTCCGGAGCATGCAGACGAGCTTCGCATTCCGATAGTGTTCTAGATTAAAAAAACACCCAGAGTTTGGGTGTTTTTTGTTTTATGCGTAGAGGTCGATGACCGCAGACATGTTGACGCTTGCCTGGAGGTCTTCTTTCCGTGGGAGGTAGACCATCTTTCCAGTAAATCCGTCGCGGACGAGCCATTGCGGGACGCTTGAGGCAGCTTGTTTCTCGAGCGTGGCCTTGATGACAGGATTTTCTTTCAGTTTTTCAGAGACAACGAGCTGTTCGCCTGGGGTGACATGGTAAGAAGGGATGCTCATACGGCGGCCATTGAGGGATACGTGGCCATGGTTGACTGTCTGGCGAGCGTGGGCGAGGGTAGGGGAGAAACCGAGGCGGTAGATTACGTTGTCGAGGCGTGTTTCGAGGTAGCGGAGGAGAGCGTCGGAACGGTCGGCAGATTTTGACGTCTCGGTAATACCGCGGCGGAGGTCTTTCTCTGAAACGCCATAGAGAAACTTGAGCTTCTGCTTTTCTTCGAGGCGAATACCGTAGTCGGTCTTCTTGCTCATATGTTTGCGCTCGTGCGCCTGACCACGCCCCTCGTCTTCACGGAGGAGGCCAAAACGGCGCATTCGCTTCTTTTTTGGTCCTGTGTATCGTCCCATAGTGTTCCCCATATTATGCGAAGCGAGAAGAGAAGTCAATACTTCTGCGGGTGGGGCTCTGGGCCAGGGGGTGGCAGGCGGTTGACTCCTAAACCCTTTGTGCTAGTATATCCCTATGCTTATTATCCGATTACAGCGAGTGGGCAGGAAGAACGACCCATCATTTCGCATCATATTGACCGACTCAAAGCGCGCCGCGAAAACCGGTAGCGTCCTTGAAATACTCGGGTCTTATGATGCACGAAAAGGGAAGCCAGCCCTCAAAAACGACCGTGTTCTCCACTGGATATCTGTTGGGGCTCAAACATCCAACACGGTGCACAACCTTTTGGTGTCTGAGAAAGTTATAGAAGGCAAGAAGATCAATGTTCTTCCGAAGAAGACTCCTCCAAAGAAAGAAGTTGTCGAAGAGGAAAAAAAGGAAGAAGTGAAAGCGCCTGAAGAAAAGGCAGAACCAGCAGAAATTAAAGAAGAGCCGGTAGCAGAACCAGAAGTAGTAGAAGAGAAGAAAGAGGAAGTCGCAGTTGCAGAATAAGAAAGACGATTACCCACAGCTTGACACTTGACAAAAAGTGTGACTAAGTATACAATCAAATTACTTACACATAAGCTGTCAGGTCGGCAGCAAGATTTATTAGAGAAATAAGTTTAGTACAATGCAGAAACACCTCGATCAAGAATTTCTTGAATATGTTGTTAAAAGCTTGGTTGATAATCCGGACGCAGTAAAGGTGGAGCGCACGGTCGACGAAATGGGAGTTCTTCTCATCCTCGACGTATCGCCCGAAGATATGGGCAAGATCATTGGCCGCAGCGGCAAGACCGCCCAGGCAATCCGATCCCTTCTTCGCGTTGTCGGCATGAAGAACCATGCTCGTGTTACTTTGAAGGTCAATGAGCCTGTCGGCGGAAAGAGAAGCGCCATGCAGAGCGTAGACGACGCTATGGAAGGTCTCAAGATCTAAAGATTTCTCACTCAAATTTAAAAGCAAAGACCGTACTGGCAGTGACTGGTGCGGTTTTTGTTTTCGGTTCGCCTGTGGAAAGCTCCATTGCGCCCGGGGGCAGATTTTGCTAGAATGCCTAGTATGCAGTCAATTATACAGTTTCTCCCATGGATTCAGGCCGGACTCTCGGTAGTTTTGGTGGTGCTCATACTTTTGCAACGAAGCGAAGCAGGTCTCGGTACCGCCTTTGGCGATTCGGGTAATGCTGTCACCTATACTCGTAGAGGAGCGGAGAAAATCATGTTTCGTACGACGATCATCATCGCAGTGCTTTTTGCCCTGCTCTCGATCGCGGTACTTGTGCTTAAATAGCAGAAGCTTTATCAAGCTGGAAACTTTCTGGTTGGTAAACTCGTAACTCTCTTTGTGGAAAATCAAGAAGATACATTAGAAGATTTATCGCTTTCCCCTTCAGAGGAACAAAGTGTTTCTGAGGATGCGGAGAAGCAGTGGAAGTCTCGCCCCTGGCCTTCCTTTGCGCGTGAGAATATCCTTCTCGCGGTGTATTCGTTTTCAAAACGCCAGAAGACTATTTTCTTCTCCCTCCTCGCTTTCTGTTTAATAGGTGGCATTGGCTTTCTCTGGACACTCAACGATCACTTCCTCGTAGATATTCCGAGCAATGGAGGCGTCCTTACGGAGGGGATTGTGGGTACTCCGCGTTTTATCAACCCGGTACTCGCGGCATCAGATACGGATGATGACATCTCTTCGCTCGTATACTCTGGTCTCATGCGCGTTTCAGGAGACGGGACGCTCATCCCTGACCTCGCCGAGTCATACACGCTTTCCGAAGATGGCCGCACGTATACCTTTGTCCTCAAGTCAAATCTTGTGTGGCACGATGGTAAGCCGGTAACATCTGCTGACGTGAAATTTACCATCGACAAAGTGAAGGATTCCAACCTACGGAGCCCGAGCCGAGGAAATTGGGACGGTGTGACAGTGGAGGTGGTAGACGAAAAGACCATCAAGTTTACGCTCTCAGGTGCGTACGAGCCTTTTCTTGAAAATACAACGCTTGGCATTCTCCCAGTACATCTGTGGAGTAATCTTTCGGCAGAAGAATTTACTGCGAGTCCGCTCAACATGCATCCTGTAGGAACAGGGCCCTATAAAATCTCAGAAGAAAAACTTTTAGAATCAGGTGTCCCAGAATATTTCGATCTCCAAGCATTTGATGATTTTCCTTTGGGGAAAGCACACATACAAACAATACGACTTCGTTTTTATGGAAGCGAAGGTGATCTTTTTACCGCATACAAAAAAGGGGAAGTTGAATCGGCTGGCAGCATTTCTTCGGATCGGATCCCAGAGATACAGCAAAGAGGCGATAGGGTAGAGAAAGCGCCACTCCCTCGTGTGTTTGGAGTCTTCTTCGACCAAGCAAATCAAGAAGTTTTTATCGATACCGCCGCGAGAAAGGCGCTTGACAAATCAGTCAACAGGGATAAGATAATAAACACTATTCTCAATGGAGAGGCTACAGCGGTTTCGGGACCATTTCCTCCCGGATCACTCGGGTGGGCAGGTGATGAGGCTTCTCTCGAAGAAGCAAACGCCACAGCAACTCCTTCTTCGAATATTGAAGAAGCCAAACACATTCTCCAATCCGCCGGCTGGTCATACAGCGAAGCAGACGGTGTGTGGGAGAAAAAAGGAAAGAAGGATACTCAGCAATTGGCCTTTTCTCTTTCTACTTCAGATTCGCCAGAGCTCAAAGCAGCAGCTCTCAGCTTGAAGCAGGATTGGGAAGCGCTCGGGGCAAAAGTTGAGGTGAAAATTTTTGAAGCGGGTGATCTGAATCAAAACATCATTCGGCCGAGAAAATATGAAGCGCTTCTTTTTGGAGAAATTGTTGGCCGCGACCCAGACCCGTACGCTTTTTGGCACTCTTCACAACGACTTGACCCTGGATTGAATATCGCCTTGTATGCGAACGTAAAGACAGACAAGCTTCTTGAGAAAATGCGCGAGACGACAAACCTGGAAGAGCGACAAAAGATGTATCGGGATTTTGAGAATGAAATTAGAAACGATGTGCCGGCAGTATTCCTTTACTCTCCGCAGTTCTTGTATGTTTTGCCAAAAACTATGGGAGGTGTCTCATTGCCGCCGATCACCCATTCTTCGGAACGGTTTTCGCAAGTATACAATTGGTATAAAGAGACAGAACGAGTCTGGAAAATATTTGCACAATAATTTAACTATTATTTACTAACTATAACGTAATATGCAGGAAGAAAATAACAAGCCTCATGGCGAATCTCGCCGGAAGGGTGGGCAACGTCCGCCTTTCAAAAAGTTTCCACCACGAAACGGTCTTGCCGCCGTGCTCCAGTCGATAAATCCTGGAGAGAATGCACCTGCTGATGCGGCAGGAAAGCCAGCACACCCACACACTCACGCACCGAAGGCTCCATCGGCCCATCCTCGCTCCCACAATCGTGGTCGCAGGAATGGCGGCGGAGGACAAGCTCCCGGCGCACAGGGCAAGTCTCCTCGCGCTGCCGGAGCCGGAAGACCAGGGCGTTCGTCCTCTTCTTTTCGCCGTTCACCGAAGCGACCCGCACTCCCAGTAGCACGTGTCACTTCTCCGCGTGAAGGGCTCGGCTCATCGCTCAATCTCCCGCCAGTGGAAGAGGGAAACATCCGAATCATTCCGCTCGGAGGTGTGGAGGAAATTGGAAAGAACATGACCGCCTTTGAAACGAAAGATGACATCATTGTTATCGATGCTGGACTGCAGTTTCGTGATGAAGAAACACCGGGAATCGACTATATTATCCCAAACACGCAGTATCTCGAAGATCGCAAAGATAAAATCCGCGCTATTTTTATCACGCACGGACACCTCGACCACATTGGCGCATTGCCGTACATCATGCCGAAGATTGGCAACCCGACCCTCTACTCCCGACAGTTTACGACCTTTATGGTGCAGAAACGCCAAGAGGAATTTGCACACTTGCCACCGCTCAACATTGAAGTGATAGAAAAAGATATGCGCATGAAGGTAGGAAACATGTGGGTGCGATTCTTCGGAGTCTCTCATGCCATCCCAGACTCTATGGGTATTGCTATCGAGACGCCGTATGGAGACATCGTGCACACCGGAGACCTTCGTGTCGACAACGATGCAGGCGTACCGACGCAAATGGAACAGACAGAATTCGCAAAGTTTAAAGACCGCAAGGTACTCGCTTTGCTCGCCGACTCTACGAATGTGGAGAACCCAGGATTTTCTCTCTCAGAAAGAGTGGTTATCGAGAATATCGAAGAAGTCATAAAGAATGTTTCTGGCCGGCTCATCATTGGCACATTCTCCTCGCAAGTAGAGCGCATCATCAAGATCGTCGAAGTGTGCGAGAAATATGGAAAGAAAGTTTTAGTAGAAGGCCGAAGCATGAAGACAAACATCGAAGTGGCAAAGATGGCAGAGCTCTTGAAGCCAAAGGACGGGACATTTATCCCGATGGAAGAGCTCGAGAATTACCCGGCGGACAAGATTGTCGTCATCGCGACAGGGTCTCAGGGAGAAGAGTTTGCGGCACTCATGCGTATGGGCAATCTGACCCACAAGCACTTCAAGATTCGCAAAGGCGATACGGTGCTCCTCTCCTCTTCTATTATTCCGGGCAACGAAGTCGGCGTGCAGAAAGTGAAAGACAATCTTTCGCGCCAGGGTGCCAAAATCATTCACTATCGTATTTCCGAAGTGCATGCTTCCGGCCACGCCAATCGCGACGAGCTCGCTTGGATACACACGCAGGTAAATCCGAAATTCTTCATCCCGATTCACGGACACCACTACATGCTTCGTGTACATGCAGATGTGGCGATGTCTGTCGGTATCCCCGAAGAAAATATTGTCATTCCGGACAACGGTATGATGATCGAGATACAAGACGAAGGGCAGAAGATTGTTCCGCTGAAAGAGAAAGCCCCATCGAATGTGGTGATGGTAGATGGATTCTCTATCGGAGATATTCAGGAGGTTGTCATTCGTGACCGCCAGATGCTTGCGCAAGACGGAATGTTCATCGTCGTCGCCATGGTGGATATCAACACTGGAAAACTGAAAAAATCTCCCGACATTATCTCGCGTGGCTTCGTATACTTGCGTGAGTCGCAGGATCTTCTCCGCCAAGCGCGATTCCTCATCAAGAAAACCATAGAAGATACCATCGCGGGGACAAATCCGATCAACTTCGAGTACGTGAAAGGTGTGGTGACCGACCAAACCGGCCGCTTCCTCTTCCAGCAGACGGCAAAGCGCCCAATAATTCTTCCCGTTATTCTCGGAGTGTAATCCACAGAGAGAATTCTTTACGCATGCTATAATAGCATTGTTATGCGTTTTTTCTCTCGATTTTTTCACCGAGAAGCCAGCCCCTACTCTCGTCTCATTATTTACCTTACCGGATTTCTCTACGCGCTTCACTATGCGCTACCGCTCTATATCGATTCATCATTCCTGCAGAACTTGGTAGATGAAAAGATTGTCGGTCTCGTCTTTGCTGTCGGTAATGCGCTCACCGTATTATTTCTCGCAAATATTCCAAAAATTCTCCGGAAGCTCGGAAGCCGGAGAATGTTTGTTTTATTCGCGCTCCTCGAGGTAGTCTCCCTCACGAGTCTTTCGCTCTTGGGTTCGCCACCTATGCTCCTCTTCGTCTATCTTCTTCACCAAGTCTTCCTCAACTCCGTCTTCTTGTCGCTCGATATCGTCCTCAAGAGCCATTCTTCAGACGGAAAGACTGGGCATATTCGGGGAACATTCTTTACACTCCTCAACCTCGCCGTCCTGTGCGGGCCATTTATCGCTGGCCGGCTCCTCGTAGATTCTCATTTCCAAGATGTGTATATCTTCGCGGCGGCAATGCTCCTTCCGGCGATCTATATTCTCGCGTTTATGCTCCCCGAATACTCAGAGCCAAAGTACGACCACTCTACCTTTGGGGCGTCTCTCCGGATGATTTGGAGAGAAAAAAATATCTTGAGCGTCTTTCTCGGATACTTCCTTTTGCAATTTTTCTACGCGTGGATGGTCATCTATATGCCGATCTACCTCTATCAGCACATAGGATTTAGCTTCGCTCAAATTCTCGGTTTTATGATGCCGATAGTACTGCTCCCATTTGTCCTTTTCGATTTTCTCTTTGGGATTTTTGCCGATACAAAGCATGATGAAAAGCGGGGTATCATGCTCGGCTTCTTCATCATGGGTACCGCGACGATTTCTCTGGTGTTCCTGAATCCAACCAGTATCTTTGTTTGGACGGCCATCCTTTTTATTACTCGCGTGGGGGCGGCAATGGTGGAGATTATGTCAGAGTCGTACTTTTATCGCCACACGAGCACTCGCCACGCTGAAATTATTTCCGATTGGCGCAATGTCTCGCCCACCGCGTACATCATTGCTCCAATCTCCGCGACAATACTTCTCTCGGTCTTTCATCTGCCACTCCAGTATCTCTTCCTTGTATTAGGGTTTATTGCGCTTTCTGGGATTCATTTTGCCCGTAAAATCGACTCCTAGGGAAGGGAAGTGGAGGTCGCGAGCTCCTTGACAAATTTAAATTATTCAGGTATCTTTAAATTAACTACGCCAGAACATTTGGCAGAGTGTCAAATATCATTATTTAATTAAAACACTCAGGTATATGGATATTTCACCAAACCTTCTTCCTGTATTTACCGCACCATGGAGATTTGCCGTTTTTCTCCTTTTTCTGGCCGCTCTCATTGCTCTCTACGACATATATTACATCGTCAGAACGACGAAGATGTCTTCAAGACGAAAGGCAAGGAAAGCTTTGAAAGAGCGTTACGAGTCTCTTTCTTGGTATGAAAAATACATCCATAATGATCTCTACACGGTAGACTTTCGCTATGACGAAGAGAGGGGCGGTTGGATACTCATTCACGACAACGAGCCAGCGCTTTTTCAAAAGCTCTGGAAAAAATATGCCCATCATCATACTATTGCGCAAATTCAGAGGCATGAAGTAGCCGCAAAGAAAAAATCCCAGGGCGCTTCAGTACGTTCTTCTTATGGAAGAGGAATGGTGGAGTCGCAGAAAAGATATTCCTATTGGGACACTCCAAAAGAAAAGCTTCATGAACATCGGGCTTTCGACGAGGGTGAGGTCTTGGATATTTCAAAATTGTCATCTTCGTGCGCCGAAAATCTCCAAGAAGAGGCCAATGAAATTATAACAGCGCTTTTTATAAAGAGCGGCAAAGCATAAGCTAAGTATAAGTCTTTAGAAAGTCTAGGAAGTAGAATCTTCTCCGTTCAGTCCCTTCTTCACTTCTTCAAATTCATTTTCTATTTCACGAAGGCGTTTTTTTACGTCGCCAATGAGCCCGGCGCCTTCCTTTACTTTTTTGAGCCCTTCTTCCACGTCCACTTCTCGGCGGGCATCAAACCAACTTGCTATGGTTTCAAGTTTCTTGAGGGCTTCGTTGAGATTTACTCCGCTACCCGCGGGGTTTGTTTTTTTGTCTTTGTCCATGGGTGTATTGTACATCAGTCAAAAATTGAGACAAGGTAGGAAGCTATTTCGCGTTGATCGAGGTCGTAGAAGTGCTTTCCTTCCGCATGGAGTTTTGCGGCGAGGGCGGTGCCGACAAATCGCCAGTGCCACGGCTCGAACTGGTAGTACGAATTGCCTTCGGGATACGAAAGTATGAAGCCGTACTTGTATGCGTTTTCGTTCATCCACTTGTAGGCTGGATCAGTCTCGAATTTTGAAAAATTTACCCCGAGCTTGGCAGTGGTGAAGTCGATGGCGGTGCCGAGCTGGTGCTCCGAGTAACCTTGGTCGGCAGAGAATTTATTTGCTCCTTCGCCGTACGTCACCTTGTAGCTTGTTTTGAGACTCTCTTGCTCGTAGAAAGATCGGTAAGCAGAAATTATCTCAAGCGATATGCCATCCCGTGCTGCACCCGCGACTAATTTCGCAAGAAAGGGAAGGGCGTTGGTGTGGAGCTGGCTCAACTTTTTCTGATCAAAAAGATACTCCGTGGGAATAGGCGTGAGGTTGGAGGGTATGTAGTTTTCGTTGAGGAAGTATACTTTCGAATATTTCTGGAGGAGCTCTTTGTCGGTCTTGGAAAGTTTTTCGAGCGTACCCACCGTGCCACCGAGCGCTCCTACGGTATTACCAATGGCTTGGATCTGGGCAGAGAAAAGCGTGTTTTTGTTTTGCTCAGCCACAAGATCTGCGGTAGTGCTCGCATTTTGGTTTTGTAATGCTGTCAGTGTTTCTTGGAGTTCTTGGAT
>OFRG01000281.1_pt1 | contig 21572 bp, 18 predicted proteins | sample 1543071 | NCBI WGS metagenome assembly OFRG01 (sample SAMN07774222, study PRJEB24372) | wastewater metagenome | isolation source: WWTP Verbania (Effluent) | place: Italy: Verbania | collected 2015-12
CATTGATGGCCACAAGATTATGGAAATAACGGGGGAGAAGCCGGGCCCACGCCTGGGCTGGATGTTGCACGCATTTTTAGAAGAAGTCCTCGACGATCCAGAAAAAAATACGGAAGAGTATCTCGTGAAACGACTGAAAGAATTTTCAAAACTTCCCGACAAAGAACTCCGCGCGCTCGGTGACAAGGGAAAAGAGAAAAAAGATGAGAAAGAAGCGGAAGAAGTAGGGGAGATACGAAAGCGCCATTGGGTAAAGTGAAATCTTTAAACACAATGCGAATAGAAAATTACCTCAACGCAGACCCCAGAGAAGTTGCCGACAAAAAACACAACATATGGGTGGGAATCAGTCTTGGGAACAAATATTTTACAAAAGAACGAATTGAGGAATATATCGGCTGGGCAATTGCAAACACCCGAGAAAGTGTCTTGATTGTTGTTGGTGATTATATCCACGCCATAAACCTAGAAGTTCTGGATGGACGAACCCAAGCTGCTGCCATGAACAAGGCTCTTACCTTGGGAGATGAGAAATTTCAAGAGATTGAAGAAATTATCAGTCGCTTACCCTCTACTGACCAAACAAAAGTCAGACTTGTGCGTTGGAAGGACGCGCTGGAAAATAATTCATACCAGAAAAATTTTGAGATTATTAAAGAAGGATTTAAGAACAATACTAAATTTAGAGATTGTGTGCTAGATATAGTAAAAGAGGGAAGAAAGGACCGTGCTTCTACGTTAGAAAAATTATCTGGAGAGAAGATGAACCGGCTTGCAGAATACATACTGAACGAGTTGCCACTTTTCATCGATGGAGTACGTGCGTACGGTGACAACCGGGTCTATACACTTCTCCCGTATCCAGGGTTGTCCAAGTTAGACACCCTTTCTGTGGGACTACAAAATAAGACCATGTTTCCAGGGCTTGCTGAAAAACTAAACATTACACACAAAACAGGAGTCGTTGAGGCTTACCCAGATTAATTAGACACACTATGTCGTACCAACTTACATTTATCACGGGGAATCCGGGAAAGGCGGAGCAAGTCGGGCGATATTTGAAGCACCCTGTTGCACACAAGAAAGTTGATCTGGTTGAAATCCAGTCACTCGACTTGAAAGAGATCGTGGAGCAAAAAGCAAAAGAGGCTTACCGGCATGTGAAAAAACCCGTGCTTGTGGAAGATACATCGCTTGTGTTTTCTGCGCTCGGAAAGTTACCTGGGCCGTTTATAAAATGGTTCTCTCTCGAGCTTGATAATAACGGGTTGTGCAAACTTCTCGGATCTTCCACAAAAAGAGACGCCGTTGCAGAAGTGTGTTTTGGATTTTACGACGGAAAGGTTTTTAAGACATTCACTGGAAAAATTGCGGGGACAATCGCAAAAAAGCCGCGAGGGACTGGCAACTTTGGTTGGGGCTCGATTTTTATTCCAAACGGATACACAAAAACTTGGGGAGAGATGACACTTGAGGAACAGAGCAAGACATCGATGCGAAAAATTGCACTCAAGAAATTAGAGAAATTTTTACGGGAGACGAAATAGCTCTCTGGGGTATTGTGTGGTACAACTATTTTCAAGATGGCTGATAAATTTCAATTTAAAATAGAGGGGAAAATCCCCGGTGCGCTCGGAAGGGCCGGGGAGCTTCATACTCCGCATGGAGTGATCCACACACCAGCTTTTGTCACCGTAGGTACGAAGGCGACAGTAAAGGCCCTCACACCAGACCAGGTGCGCGAGCTCGGAGCAGAAGTGGTGCTCGCAAATACGTATCATCTTTATCTCCAACCAGGAGACGAAGTGGTGCGCAATGCCGGAGGAATACACAAGTTTATGAACTGGAACGGGCCCACCATGACCGACTCAGGAGGCTTCCAGGCGTTTTCTCTCGGTGCTGCTTTTGGCGAGAAGGTAAGTAAGATTGGTGGCATTGAAGCCAGCGAGCCCACAGCGGAAACTTTTTCTTCAACGACCGAGCGACAAAAGCCGCTCGGTCGCCATCCCGCCCGCCCATCAGTTGAAGAAAAAGTTTCCACTGTGGGCTCCCCGCTCCCTCTTGCAAAAATTACCGAAAACGGAGTCGAATTTCGCTCACACCTCGACGGAAGCAAGCACTTCTTTACTCCGGAAAAATCTATTCAGATACAACACAACATTGGCGCCGACATGATCTTTGCCTTCGATGAATGCACGTCCCCCACGGCACCATACGAATACCAAAAAGAAGCACTTGAACGCACCCATCGCTGGGCAAAGCGAAGCTTAGATGAACACAAGAAACTTATGGGACCCCAAGCGCTCTTTGGCATCGTGCAAGGCGGACGGTTTGAAGATTTACGAAAAGAAAGCGCGCACGTTATCGGCGAAATGGATTTCGACGGCTTCGGTATCGGCGGATCGTTTGAAAAAGAAGACATGTACACCGCCGTGGGGTGGGTGAACGCAATTCTTCCCGAAGAAAAACCTCGGCACCTGCTCGGCATAGGGGAGCCGGAAGATTTATTCGGTGGAATAGAAAATGGTGCGGATCTTTTCGACTGCGTTGCTCCCACTCGCATGGCACGCAACGGCACACTTCATACTAAAGATGGCCGTATAAATATCACGAACGCAAAATTCGGCCGGGACTTTGCTCCAATCGAAGAGGGGTGTGCGTGTTACACCTGCAAAAACTTCACTCGCGCGTACGTGGCACATCTTTTCCGCGCCAATGAAATGCTCGCGGGGACACTCGGGTCAATCCACAATCTTTTTTTTACCGTAACTCTCGTGAAGAAAATACGACAAGCTATTTTAGATGGAAACTTTTCAGAGTATAAAGAAAACTTTTTGAGACAGTACAATCAGAATAAAAAATAACAGCGAGGTGTGAGCTCGCTGTTGAGTAGAATATTTGTATTTCCTACAGAAATCTATCGAAGATAGGGGAGATACCCTCGGAGCACCATGCAGGCCACACCACCACCACCACATTCGATGAATTCCGAAACATCAAACTCGTGTACCGAGAATCCATAGTCACGACGGAGTCTTTGTGCCAACCCCGTACCAGAAGGCATAAACACCTCATTACCCAGACAAAAAGCATTACAAGCAAAACGAAGAGCATCCTTCTCGCCCACTGGGACCAAGGTGGCCCTGAGACGGTTTGAAACATCCCGAATCTTTCGTAAACCATCTGGGAGAAAGGCCCCAGGATGGTAAATAAAGAAGTCTTCTCTCCCTCGGATAAAGTGGGCAAAACAAACGTCCAAATGATACATCTTGGGATTTTGGAGGTGGAGAGGAATCACCTCTGCTTCCGGGAAGAGATCCTGAAATTCCCTAAACGATCTCGCTGTTGCACGGTATCCATACCCGAAGAAAACCATCCCAGCGCGAAGGAACATTGCTTCGCCAACTCCCTCGAAAACATGGGGGTGGGGAAAATGTTCTGTGTTCCATCCTCGCGAAATGAAAGCCTGGACAGACAACCTTTCCTCGAGACGACGTATTTTTTCTTTAAACCTCCCAAGGAGAATTGAGTGGTGCCCCGTAACCAGGCCAATATTTGCAGGGAAACAAGAATCCGGACAGCGCGAAACGGTAGGGTACTCGAATGGATCACAGAGGATCTCGACAGAAAAGTACTGAGAAAGGGAATCATACAAACCTTTCCATTGCGACTCGAATTTTCCGGGATCCGGCCTTCTCCCTCTTATCTGCCGATCGTTAATCTCTGTGTTTCTAAACCCGACCGGTGGTTGCATAAAAAGCAACGGTCTCTGGTCCATAGTAATCTCCGTTTTTTATCAACAAACAAGACTCAATCTGTGCCTGTTATACCAGAGAGTGCAGACATTGAACAGGGTACGAATTTTTAGAAAGGATTTCTTCCTCCGCGAACCTCAAAGTGAAGATGTGGGCCCGTGGAGCGACCAGTGTTGCCTATAGCGCCGATCGGCTGACCTTTTGTGACCGTCTGCCCCGCCGAGACGAGTGTCTGACTCAAGTGACCATACAAAGTCTGCATTCCATTTCCATGTTTGATAACAATGTATTGACCATACCCGCCGTTCCAGCCGGAATCGCGAGAGATAAGAACTTCTCCATCTGCAGCAGCAAGTACCGTCGTCCCGATCGGCCCGCCAAGGTCAACACCGTTGTATCCGTGGAGCCCTTGGGTTTTCCTCGTCCCAGGAGCAGGATAGGTGAAGTACCCGGAAGAATCTTGCGTTGCTCCTGTAATAACTACGGGGGTAGATACGGCATGTGCTATGTGAGACGTTATGGGCGATGTTGATGGGGAAGAGGCAGCGGGGGTATCCATGAGCCCATTCGGAATCAAAAGAATATCACCGACAACAATATCTTTTCCTTCCAGATCATTGAATTCAATAATCTCGTCTTTTACCGCCTTGTGGCTTTGGGCAATTTTTTCCAATGTGTCTCCTTTCTTCACGGTATATCGGATACCATTTACAGGAAGAATAACGAGTTTTTGCCCCACAGAAACACCTTTTCCGCTTGAAATATCATTTGCCCAGCGAATGGTATTGCTTGAGACGCCAAACATTTTCGCAATTTGAGAGAGTGTGTCACCTGTGCGCACCACGTACACACTGATTTGCCCATTTGGTGCCTGATCGATTTCAGTTTTGTCATGAGAAAGAGCGTTGTCTGCGAGCAAGGCGCTACCATCGACGATTGTCACCTCTCCTCCGCCACGAGCCGGGCTTGGGTCGCGATTGAGTGCGGGCTTGAGAAGCTCTATGTTTTGAGAATTTGTCACCCCTTTTTTCTCATATACCAGCTCACCACCTGTTTTTATACTCTGAAATACTTCTCCGACAAAAGAGAGGACGCTTGCGTGGGCAAAAGAGAATAGACCGAAGAAGAGCGACGGTATGAAAACTGCCAGCCAGCGAAAAAAAGGACCGCGTGAGACGATTTTCATTAGTACCGTCTATTATAGGACGTGGGGTGAGAAAGACAACTTGACAATCCACAGTTGTGCAAAAGAAAGCACATTGCACCTCGTGTGGCATAAGCGTAAAATATAAGTAATGCAAACTTCTCCTCAAATGTCTCCTGTAGAAACAACGACCACTCCTCTGGTAGACGAGCTCATGACGATGCCTGGAGCAGAGAAAAATACTCCTGTGGTCAAAGTCACACCCACTACTTCTGCCAACCCCCTCGAAAAACTTCTCAAGAAACTTGAAGAAATGCCCGCGATCGACCACACTCCAGCTCAACCTACAGAAGAAAAATCTCTCCCTGCACCCGAAGAGCTTCCCGAGCTCCCAAAAGAAACCGTACCGGAAAAAAAGACCGTACCCACTGAAACCGCAGAAGCTCCACATACACCAGACGCCCCATTTCCAAGTTGGTGGGAAAGATACAAAGACATGCGCGCGGCTTGGGTGCTTGGCGCGGCCAACACGACTCTTCCTACTGTTATGCAGGATGTCATGGACGGCGTAAAAGAATTTCTCGAAGAGGTGAGAAAGCGAACGGGGCGCGACCCGAAGCCAGACGAGACCATTGAAGAATACTACAACGGAAAAGAAAACCCTCCATCACCGGAAATAAGCCCTGTGGCCCCTGCAAAAACCGAGAGTCAGGAAACCTTCCCCATAGAGGAACCTACCGAAGAAGTTCTTTCTGAGTGGGACAAAATGATACTTGGTGAAAAAGTAGCGGACACCCCAAGTACTCCCATTGCTCCATCTGCACCCGTACCAGAAGTTACAGTAAAAAAACCCACCACTGCTCCTCCCAAAAGACCCGAGACTCCACAGATAACGCGCATGCAAGAAGAGGGCGCGAAAAAACCTGTCCAGGTGTTCGAGGCTCCTGCGCCTGTAGAAAAACCCGTACCAGAAGTTTCCAGTACTCCTGCCACTTCTTCAAAAAATATTCCAAAGAAACCATCCCCGGGAGAAGGCCAGCCCGTTTCGTCTCACTACACCGGACTCCTCAACACCCTCATGCGCAGTCATGGTATCGACGAAGCACGCTGGGAATCCATCAAAGATCGCCCCGCTCTCGATGTTCTTAAAGAAGACGGTAGCGCACCATTGGTACAATACATAAAAGAGCTCGAAACAAAAAACGGCACGAGTACCATTGCCCCAAAAGAAGATGAACTCTTGTGGCAATACATCGAGCGACTTCTCCCACACTAAAATTTTGAATTTTCGAATATTGCTGTTACCATTCTCTCATGTCGAGTGGAAACAAAGAACTTAATGGACTCAACGAACAACAAAAAGAAGCGGTACTTCATACAGAAGGGCCGCTTTTAATTGTGGCGGGAGCGGGTGCAGGAAAAACAAAGACTCTCACGCACCGCATTCTCCACCTCATGCACAAAGACGTCCCCGGAAATCGCATTCTCGCTATCACATTTACCAATAAAGCTGCGCGAGAAATGGGGGAGCGCGTGCATCATCTTTTTACCGAGAGTGGGCTCGGTGGGGCATCGCCATTTGTTTCTACTTTTCACTCTCTCGGTGTACATATTCTGAAACGGCACGGCGCAGTACTTGGCCTCCCGCGACATTTCACCATCCTCGACAAAAGTGATTCACTTTCTGTACTCAAGGCGGCGCTAAAAGAAAAAAATCTCGATCCGAAACAGTTTGAACCGAAGCGTTTTCGTGAGCTCATTTCTCGAGAGAAAGGGGAGTGCATGACCCCGGAAACCTATGCGGAGAAAGCCGGAAATGCATACTTCCCAAAAATCGCCTCCGAGGTGTGGCTCGCATACGAGAGGATTTTACGAAAACAAAATGCGCTCGACTTCGACGACCTCCTCCTCAAGACCCTTCTCCTTCTCCGCAACCACAATGATGTCCGAGAATACTATCAAGATCTCTGGCAGTACATCCACGTGGACGAATACCAAGACACGAATAGTGTGCAGTACGAAATCACCAAAATGCTCGCCAACAAGCACAAAAATATTTGTGTGGTGGGAGACGCCGATCAAAATATTTACAGCTGGCGTGGTGCAAATATAAAAAACATTCTCTCGTTTGAGCGCGACTATCCGGGAGCAAAAATTGTTCTTCTTGAAGAAAATTATCGCTCAACAAAAATTATTCTCGACACAGCCAACGCTATCATTCAAAAAAACAAAGTGCGCGTACCGAAAAATCTTTTTACCCGACGCGATGGGGGAGAGAAGATCAGTATATTTGAAGCATACGACGAAACAGATGAAGCGGGGTTTGTTGCGAGAAAAATTGCCGATCTCCTCGCCGAGAAAAAACCAGCCAATGAAATCGCCGTGCTCTTCCGAGCGAACTATCAGTCTCGTGCCATTGAAGAAGCCTTCCTTGCGGCAGGTATTCCATACCAGATGCTCGGCGTGCGATTCTTCGAGCGCAAAGAAATAAAAGACGTGCTCTCGTATTTAAAAGCGGCACTAAATCCAGAAAGTCTCCCAGATATTGAGCGAAGTCTCAACACTCCGCCGCGGGGGATTGGTGCGGTGACACTACAAAAAATATTTTCCGGTGGCCGAGAGAGTCTGCCGAAAGCGATGGGAGAAAAAGTAAATTCGTTTTATACACTCCTTGCGCAGATTCGAGAAAAAATACTTTCTGAAAAAACATCGGTTGCGGTGCAGTACGCTATTGAGGCGAGCGGGGTGGGGAAGATGTACCGAAAGGGGAACGAGGAAGACGAAGAGCGCATTGAAAATATCCGCGAGCTCGGCGCACTCGCCACAAAATATGACGCCTTTCCACCCGGGGAGGGTATTGAAAAACTTCTCGAGGAAGCATCTCTCATGAGCGACCAAGATGCTCTCGGCGAAGAGGAAGACGGTGGCGGTGCGGTGAAGCTCATGACGGTACATGCATCGAAAGGGCTCGAGTTTTCATACGTGTTTATCACCGGACTCGAAGACGGGCTTTTCCCGCACAAATCTTTCGATGCTTCCGAGATATCCCGAGAAAGGGAGGAAGAAGAGCGAAGGCTTTTCTACGTGGCACTCACGCGAGCAAAAGAGAAACTTTTCTTGAGTCACGCCGCGGTGCGCACCGTCTTTGGTGGCCGCCAAATGAATCTCCCCTCAGAGTTTCTCCTCGACATTCCCGCGGAAAATACCGAACGTGAGCGTGAGGCGATCAAGACGATTTATTTGTAGTAGGTATGGTGATGGAGGATGTATTATACTGAAAGCACAATTATGGAGAGGATGATTCTAACAACATTGCATGAGTATACAAAATTGTTCTTCGCAGGACTCATTTTTACCGTTACTCTTGAAACAATTGTCTTAGTGTTCCTTGTGAGGAAAACATTTTCTATTGGGGTCGAAACAATACCCAGTGTTCGACTCATCGCATCGGGCTGGTTTGCTTCATTTTCTACCATTCCGTACGTATGGTACGTTTTTACTTTCCTCATGCTCGGTCAACCCCGCCCGCTCGTAATAGCCGTGAGCGAGCTCTTTGCACTTTTTGTAGAAACAATATTCTACGCCATCTTTCTTCCTATTGGAATCCGAAAAGCATTCATTATATCTTTTGCAGCGAATGTTGTGTCGTTTCTTCTCGGTCTACTACTACAGGGGATGGGGCTCGTGCCTTCTACGTTTTAATTACGGTTGAAATAAATCTTCCGGCTCAAACCAGACGGTATTCACCCCTGGAAACTGAAGCGCAGTGGTTTCAATTTGTGCCCATAATATCGCCGATCGGCAAGACCCGCCACTGGTTTTATGCTGTGGATCAGAAAATCGAAGCTCTACCCCCCCATCCTTCGGAGATGCGCTTACGAGCTCCACTCCAGGGAGAGGAAACTCAGAGGTTAATCCGCGGGCTTTTTCTTCGGAAGTAAGTTTGTTTTCAAGCAAAAACCGAATGGTGTCTTCTACCGGGGTAGCTGTCTCGGGAATTTGTTTGTTTACCACTTCCAGCCCCACGGCGGAGCACATGATATTTCCTTGTTCGTCCTTGTCTTTGCTTGGATTATAATAATAAAGCTCAATGTTTCTTTGTGCGCCCGGGGTTATTGTACTTTCTGGAGCTTGAGTATTTTTCCCCACACCAAAGACAAAAAGGCTTCCTACGATACCGAGGAGGAAGACTGCAAAGATAATTTTTCTATATTCCCTCATAAGATATCTTTAGTATACTGGAATCATATGCAAAGAAAAACAAACCGCAACGAAAGCAGTGCTCCTCGGGCAAAAAAGTCACTGGGACAGAACTTTTTGAAAAACCATGCTGTGGTTCGAGAAATGATAACCGCGGGAGAAGCCACCCCTGGTGAGTCGATAGTGGAGATTGGTCCCGGGCGGGGGATACTCACAGCAGAGCTCCTCCGCGCGGGGGCAAAAGTAATCGCACTCGAAAAAGACGACGCCCTCGTGCCATTGCTCCAAGAAAAATTTGCTCCAGAAATCGAAAACGGACAACTTATTCTTCTCCACAAAGACGCTTTAAAATTTGAGCCAGCTTCTTGTAAATTAAAAAGCGGGGGGTATAAACTCATCGCTAACATTCCGTATTACATTACGGGAGAAATACTCCGCTACTTTCTCACCCTTGAAGCACAACCCTCTCTCGCCGTGCTCATGGTACAAAAAGAAGTGGCCGACCGGATAGCCGCCCGAGACGGAAAGGAAAGTATACTCTCTCTCAGCGTAAAATGTTACGGCGAACCAAAGTACATAAAGACCGTCAAGGCTCAGAATTTTTCACCCGCACCCAATGTGGACTCTGCAATTTTGCTCATCAAAAATATTTCCCGAAAAGTTTTTCAAGAAATTGACGAGCAAAAATTCTTCACCATTGTAAAAACAGGGTTTGCTCAAAAACGCAAAAAGCTCTTTTCCAATCTGCTTAAAACAGATATTCACGAAAGAGAAAAACTCGCTCAAACATTTCAAACATGCAAGATTTCAGAAAATGCACGAGCTGAAGATATCTCACTCGAACAATGGAAGTGTTTGTGTGGTGAGTAACTGTGGACTACAAATTGCCCTATGTGCGATATAATTTAGAAAAATATCGTGGCGAGCGCAACAACACAAACGACAGAAACCATTGAGAAAAAACGCCCCTTAAATGGAATGGTGTTTTTGGTGCTTCTTGCTTTTGCTCTGATGATAGACTTTGCGCAAATGATAATGACTCTTGCGCTCGTCACTACTTCTGCTGTACCGGTCGTCGGCGCAGTAGCTGGAGCGGTGGGAGGTGCTGTTATTCTTCCAATAGCTTTCACTATCTCGCTTCTTGTACTCATCTTGCTCGGTGGCGCTATTGTTGTCGCTGGTGGTGGGCTCTCTGGTGCCGCTTCTTTTGGTGGAGTGGCAATGGCTGAGCTCACTCCGGTCTTCGGAATGCCTTTCTTCACTATCGGAGTCATCAGCGTGCAATATTCCTTTCTCGGTATGATCCTTCCTTTGGCCATTGGTGTGCTCGTGGCGGCAAGGGGGCTCGCTGGATTCGGGAAAGAAGCAGTAGGACTTGGCAAAGGAGGTGGTTTTGCGGGAGGAGGAGCTTCTGGTAGCTGGAATGGCAACGTCCAAACTGGGCGCGGCAGTGTCCAGGGGAAACAATTTATGGCACGTCTGCAATACGATCTCGAACACGATGCACAACTTAGACTAACTAAACAGCAAGCAGCGGGTATTTCCGGATCATTCTCTGCAGAAACAGGCAGATTTACCGCGTGGAATGAGCGAATGGATGCAGCGAGAATTGCACGCGGTGATCGTGGTGGTTTGGGAATGGCGCAGTGGACAGACACAAGTCGTACGAGCTTACGACGTACCAACTTTGAGAATTACGCGAAGTCACACGGGCTAAACCCTGCTTCATACGAAGCGAATTATGGCTTTATGAAGCAGGAACTCTTGAATGATCCATATTGGAACAAAGAATTAGTACGTCTAAAATCAACCAACTCTGCGGAAGAAGCAGCTCGAGTGTTTACTGGATCGGCGCGAGAGGGACGTGGGTACTTGCGCCCAGAAGTAGAGCACTACGGGCGAAGTGCGAGTGAAGCAAAACTTGCAATGAATATGTCTGAGGGCGAGCTCGCCACAGCTGCCCAGGCAAAAGGCGCCACCGAAATTGCTTCTGCCCCAACTGGCGGTGGTGGCGCAACAGGAAGCTGGGGGCCAGCAGTGACTACTACTAATGGTGTCCAAGCCGATACGCAACTAAGCGGCACGCAGGCGATGCAACAATTCCAAGAAGTAGGCGGCATTGCTCCTCAGGTGCCCAATATTAAATTTGATGGGGTGCGACAAGGAACAGTTGACGAGGTAATTCGTTTTCGGCAAGAGTCAGGGTTGCCGGTCACTATCAATTCCGTAACAGGAGGAAAACATGCGGGCACCACAGCAAGCTATAGCCACTACGGCGGATACAAAATCGACATCAGTGATAGGAACCCTGCGATCAATCAATACATTCAAGAAAACTACACTAAAGCTGGTGCGCGCGGTGGCGCACACGGAGGAGACATATTTTATTCTCCGAGTGGGGCCGAGTGGACATGGGAAAAAGAATATCATCACTGGGATGTCGAGGTGTCGCCACGTGCACTAGCAAAAGCAAAAGCTGCTGGAGTACAGGTCGCAGAAGCACCCGTAGTACCACCAACAGCAGTACCAGCAACTCCTGCTGTTGGTACCGAGATTGGGGTAGCTCCTATAGCACAGGCGACAGAAGCTGCAAAAACATCAACGCCGCCACAAACCGTCGGCGGAGAAATTTCTCCAAAACCAATTACTCTCGCAGACGTAAGGACTATGAGCGATGCTGATATTGAAAAACTTACCCCTACACAGAAAGCAAGTCTCCGAAGAGAGGCGATGGCCAAACAACAAGCCGCAATTTCTGGACAAGTAGAAATCCAAGAGGACACCACCCGAGTACTCGAAAACGTGGACACAGGACTCAAGATTGCCGAAGGGGTTGGGTATGCAGCAGACGCGGGGTTGATAGTCTCTGGTCTCCCAGTGGGAGCAATAAAAGAAGCCGCTGTAAAAGCAGTCACCCGAGGTGCGGCCGAGGGAGCAGCAAAGGTGGGCGCGGAGGCAGCTGGCAGTACTGCTATAAGAGAAGCAGGAAAAGCAGCAGCAGAAAACGTAGCGAAACAAACCGGTGCGGGATGGACAGAGCTCATGGCAAAGAGAGCAGCCACCCAAGCAGCGCAGCCAACCGCATGGGAAGAGGTCCTTGCACAAAGAGCTGCTGGCCGAGCAGGCGCTGAATGGGAAAAAGTTTTGGCCGAGAGAGCAGTGGGGCAAAGTATTAAAGAAGGAGTCGGCGGAGCAGCGAGCGCAGCAGCAAAGCAAGCTCTCAAAGAAGGCGCAGGTGGTGCGGCAAGTACTGCAGCGAAGGTCGCCGCAAAACGCGGACTCGGAGAAGAGGCTCTCGAAATAACAAAGGCCGCCGCAAAGAGAGTGGCGCGAAGTGCTGCCGGCACAGCAGCGGGATTTGGAGTACGGGAGGGAATAAAATATGCAATAGAAAAACTCGTTCTCAATCCGTTCGAGAAATTCAAGAGGCTCGCAGGAGCGGCAACGAGCGGAGTACTAAGCGGGGGCGCATGGCTCTGGTCGGAGCGGAAGAAAAAGAAAGAGGAGGAAGAGGAAAGAGAGAAGAGAGAAAGGCAACGGTTGGAGAGATTGGAAAAATAGATAAACCCCGAACAACTCGGGGTTTAATGTTTGAAGAATTTTGGAAATAAAAAAACCCGTTCTCTTTTGCAGTGAAGCAATCGAGAACGGGTGCAGTGGTTATGATGAGCGGGGGCTCATCATGGTGTGTCGGTGGCAAATGCCCGGCCGGCTGCATTTTGTTGACGCCGTTGCTCGGTGACTATGGTCATCAACCTGCCATACTCAGGATGCGCGGCGTTAAATTGCCTCATCCAGGCGATATCATCGGCGGTCGGTTCCTCATGGTTTCTTGCTTTATCCTTGAGTATCAACATCCGCGGATTCTGGATTTGGATCTGCTCCAACGCCTGCATCTCCGGGGTCTTTGAGCCCATCATTGGGAGGGAGCCCCTGTGAGGAACTCCGTGGGAACCACTGGGACCAGAGGACGGCTTCATGAGCATAGATAAGGCTGGCCCAAGAAAGGGGACCATACTTACCCCCGCCCTGGCGACTCCGCCAAAAACGGACACTGCGGCTTTTCCGACCTTCTCCCCGGTGATGCCCGCCGAGGCATTCGGACTCGGAGCATTCAAACCACCCCGAGGTACCGTTACACACCCGACAAGAGGGAGTGCTGAAATCAAAACCAATATTTTCAAGTATTTGTGCCACATTGGGCACCTCCTGCCTTTCGGCTAAATTAAGATTCTAGTTTTAGAGTACACTACTTCTAGTAATTTGGCAATACCCCCTTTATGAGCAACTCAGCAAGCTTATTTCTTGTGTACTGGCCCACAAAACCGTTTCCAACCTCGAGCCCAGCAGGGAGGAGCACTTCTTTGTAGTACTTATTTTGAAAAGAAATGACGGCAAAATAGGTCTTTTTACCGAAAAAGTCTGTTTCTTGCCCAGGAGACCCCGCACCTTCTGTTGAAATGCGAGTATCTGGATCAGTATTTAGTATACGCTGGAGGAGGCGGACGTCTTCGCCTTGGTCACCCTGTTTCAAGTTGCGAGAAAAACTAACAGAAGAAGGAGTACTTGCTGATGTGGTATTTGTCACGCCTACTTGTGACGTACTTGTCTTATTCCCCGTAATTTGCTCTGAAAGGGCATTCAGGGTGACGTCGGGGATGATTCCGCGATTCGAATCAATCATTGATTGCAGGGTGTTTATAACGTCTGTTCGAGCCTGAACGCTATTTTGTGTACCGGCGTTATTTAATTTTTCAAATTGGGCTTTAAAGTTGGCGAGTTGAGCTTGGTACGTAGCCGTACTCGATGCGAGAGAAGCTTTCTGGGCTGAAGCTTTGGCTATTGCGGCATCGATATCTGCTTGTGATATTGGTGGTGGGGTTGTTTGCGCAAAAATGACCACCGGCAACAACGAAAACGTAGCGATTAAACCTAGAGTGAGGGTTTTTGTATTTTTCATAAAATTTTTGATAAGAATTCCACGAGAAATTCGTGCGGAAGTTTTACTTTATTGTTACAAGTATACCACACGATTGTACATCAAAACAAAAGCAACTCTTATCCACAAGGATAATTTTATATTGCTTTCTTTTGTTGATATACTATTTGCATACGAAGTGAACTCTCACTCACTGTATAATGTTATACGTATGAAAAATTCTCTCTCGCCCTATCTGCCACAGAAAACCTCTTCTTATGTTATTTTTGTTATTCTTTTAATCGTGGGCGGAGTATTTTTTATCCTTCACATAAAAAAAGTGCACGACGAAGCCTTGGCCACAAACCAGGGCCTTGCCGTAAAAGGGGAGACACTTGAGCGCTTCACTCTCGACGTAGATGACGACGGCCTAAAAGATTGGGAAGAAACCCTGATGGGGACGGACCCGAAAAATCCCGACACCGATGGGGATGGAACTCTTGATGGCGAAGAAATAAAAGAGGGGAGGAACCCACTAGTAAAAGGCCCAAACGACACACTCTCATCTGATCAAAAAGAAAAGATGGTAACCGACAAAGAGCAAGCCGAGGGAGATGTGAGTAATATCATGCGCGCCATGTTTGCTGCAGATGTCGCACTCAAACAAGGTGGGATGTCGGGTAGTGCACAATCCACATCTACTGCAAGTTCTACACTTCAAGCCATCGCCGCACGTGAGGTGGACGCTTACAGTAAGAAAATAATCCATACCGACCAATACACAATGGCGGATATTAAAGTAATCGACGACTCTTCACCAGACGCACTTCGTTTGTACGGAAACATGATTGGCTACATACTTTACGCTCGCAATAATCCTAACCTTCAGCCCGACTTCCTGATTATTTCCACCGCCTTAACAAATCAAGATGAGAAAAAGATAGAAGAACTGAGTGGGTGGGTGGATTTCTATAAGGGAATCGCTGATGATTTTCTTAAAGTCCCCACACCGAAAATACTTGCTCAGTCACACCTCAAACTTATCAACAGTGCTGCCGGCCTTGCAGATGTAATGACAACAATAGAAGGAGTATTCACTGATCCATTTGCAGCAACCGTAGCTCTTCAGAAATACCCAGAAGTGGGGCACGGACTCACTACGGCAAATGATGAGATCGCAGATATTCTAAAGAAAAATGAAATTGTATTTTCAGCAAAAGAACCAGGAAGTGTATTCTATGCACGCACAGGAATAGACGGCCGCATCACTGGCATATATCAGAATGCTGGCATTCAGACAGTCGCCACACCCAAAAATAAACCGACACCGACCAGCGCTCCAAGTACCCCATAAAAAACCATGAACTCAATGTTTACAAAAAACATACTCGCCCGAAATACCTCTTCAGTGTTTTTTATGTTCCTCATGCTTTTTATGAGCATTGTCCCAATGTACTTAGTAAAACCAAAGCATGCACAAGCTGACGCAATAGTGTTCGACCCATTCCAGTTTTTCTATCAGTTGGAACAATTTGCCTTACAAGAAACGGACAGTGAACTTCAGATTGCATGGTTTAGTTGGGACGAAGCGAAGTGGGCAATTGAGGAGGCGTGGCAAAATCTCATGGAGGGATTTGCTGAGCAAGACTGGTACAAAGAATTTGTACTCGACCCGGCTGGTTGGATACTTTCAAAATTAGTGATCCGGTCTTTAACCATTATGACTGTAAACTGGATCCAGAGCGGTTTTAACGGAAACGCATTCTTTCCCACAGACAAAACAATGCTCTTTGCCTCTATAGCCGACGATGACATCCGAAGTTTAATATACGACCTACAGAATATACAAAATCTTCCCGATTACTTGAAGCAAACAATGCTCATGCAGATCCAGCAAGAGTTTTATTACAATTTTATTCCAAGTCTACGCCCAGGTGGTTCTTCTTATCCAGACATGGGTTTCCGAACCGATGCACAATACCGCGCTTATCAAAACGATTACCGCAACTGTTATTATGCTGACCCTTGGGAATGTTTTCTCCTTACATCCGAGATACAGAACAACCCGATTAGTGCGAGTGCACGTGTGTACAATCAGGCCAAATGGCGGATCCAGCAGCGAATCTCACACGTGGTCCACGACCTTGTGGAGGGGTCAGGCTTCCTTACGGTTGGTGTCTGCACACAACACCTCACAAACTCTGGCACTGGAGAGACCAAGTGTCTTCGTGAAGAAAAGATGACCCCGGGTGACGCTATAGGCTACACCACAAAGAGGTACCTTACCGCAAATCTCGATAGCCAGATAGTAGCCGACGAGCTTTCGGAATCAGTGACCGACATCATAAACGCCCTCATCAATCAATTTATGCAGCAAGGGCTCCGATATATGTCGGGCGGATAATACTTCCAAGAAATTATTCTCATGATCCAATACTTTCAAAAACACAAAAAACAACTCGTCGCCTTCTTGGGAACACTTGTAATTGCTGTGTCTGTTCTTCCTGGCATTGGCGCCATGTGGGCAAGTGCGGCCAACGAAGCAGGACAAGGGCAGGGATTTGGTACCGGAGACAACGGCTCGACACCTGCTCCTTCCGCTCCCACCACAGAGAACCCTGCGGGTGAGGTTGGTACCGGTTTTGTTTCAGACTTTCTCTCTACTTGGGTAAATGATAAACTCATCGGCATTGGAAAAGGTCTCTTCTACATCGGTGGCATTATCTTTGATACTTTTATTGGGGCGTCTCTTTCGAGTGATTTCATTCGAAACGACAGTTTTGTGAGTTTTGGTTGGGTCATTGTGCGCGACATCGCCAATACTGCATTCATCTTTGTCCTCCTTTATATTGCCATCATGACGATCCTCCAAGCGGGGGGAACGGGCATGAAAGAACTGGTAGTCTCTCTTATCATTGCCGCACTGTTTGTAAACTTCAGCTTATACATCACAAGGTTTGTAATAGACATATCAAATGTCGTTGCTACCGAATTTTACAACAAGATAGGATTTGCGCCCGAAGATGTCCCGAGTCAAATGCTCATACAAGGAAAGCCTGTCCGAAGTATCTCTGCAGCCTTTTCTGGACGAGCAGCCGCAATGGACCTCGGAATGAAGGATGAAATATCCAAAGACACAGACAGTTCTCGCAGAGCTCTTCGTACTATTGCCCTTGGGCTTTCGGCTTGCATACTTTATTTTGTCGGATTCTTTATACTCCTCTCTGCTGGATTCCTCTTTTTCGCACGGGCCATCGCACTGTGGTTTGTGATGATCTTTGCCCCACTGGCGTTTGTTGCTGTTATTATTCCCGGTGGTGCGAAAAAAATATGGGGAAAGTGGTCTAGTACTCTGGTAAGTCAGGCTCTCATGGCGCCAATATTTCTCTTCTTCCTCTACTTGATCTTTGCCTTCATGAATCCAGAAGTTTTCGGGGCGCAAAAAAATCTTATAACCTATAGTGGTCGCCTCGATCAAACAGCAGGAAACGGTGGCATTGCGAGTGTGCTAATCAACGACGAACTTCCATACATCATTCTCATGGGTATGCTTGTAGCAGCACTCGGTATTGCGCGCGAAATGGCGGGGAAGATCGGATCAACCACAGAGAAGTACGGCAAACTTGGTGTGGGTGGAGTAGTGGCTGGCGCCGCAGCGGGAGCAGCATACGCAGGACGAAGATATATTGGGGGGAACATCAATTCTTACCTCAAGCAAACAGACGCCGAGGGGCGGACGCGAGAGGAACGACTTCGAAGCTCACGTTTTGGCCGAGCAACTCTTGGTGTTTTGGATAGTGGGCGCAAGGGAAGTTGGGATGTTCGTGGGGCAGGAGCTGCGGGCTACACCGTTGGATCTGTAATGAAGCAAGGTGGTCTTGGCTTTAGCACTCCGAGTGGACAGGGTGGATACGCAGCACGATGGGATGAGTCCCTCAAAAAGAATAAGGCTGAATACGACTCCATTAAAGATCCTAAACTCAAAGCAAAGTACCTTCATTCAAAGTCACCACAAATGGCCGCAACTCTTTACGCTCAAGACTCTGCAAATAGTCGCCAAGAGATAGCATCTAAATCTCCTGAATATCGGGCAATGTTCCAGGGCCTGAACGCAACCCTTTCTGGAAAAGAACAAGACAGTATTCATAAAGAAGCACTCGGAAACGCAAAAGATGTTCGAGATAAAGACGGTAACATCACAAAAACAAAAGAGATGGTGCGCCTCGAGTACCTTCATGGCCTTGCTAATACCGGCATGGTAGGGAAGATGGATCCAGCAAAAGCCGCGGAACAACGTCGCAAGAATCTCGAAACACAGCGCAAGGCACTTGAGACACTTTCTCCAGATGAAGCAGCAAAGCTCCTCAAGACAGCACAAAGCAACACCGCTATTGCTGGCCCAGACCAAGTAGCTATGATTCAGGACGCGCTTCAGAAAACAGGCCCTGAGGAGAAGTCAAAAATCTACCAGGCCATCATCGGCAAGGCGCAAGCTGTTCGGGACGAACAGACGGGTGCGATTACAAAGACAGCAGCGAGAGTCCGTGCCGAACACATTTCTCAGGTCACCGATCCAAAAGCACGACAAGACCTCATTGAATCTATTGCCGCACCGACCCTTGCTGAAATACGAGAAGATGCAGGCGTGGCACAATCACAGATTATTGATCAGGCTATAGAAAAGATGATTCCTGAGCAGCAGGTAAAAGCACATCAAGCCATTCTCCGTAGAATGAAAGATAAGGTCGACCCATCAACAGGTAAAACGACCCTCGCCGCGGAGACTCAAAAAGTCCAACACTTTGCATCCATTAAAGATGCCGCGGTGCGCAACGAGCTCTTCTCAGACCAACCAGCAGACACACAAGCAGACATGCTCTATCACGCAAAAGGCACTCCATCTGAAAAACTGGTTAATGATGCTCGAGACGTCATGCCAGCCGGAGTAAAAGAGCGCATACGAAATGCCGAAATAGATGTGAAGCGTCGAGAAGAAACAAGGCGCTATAAAGATGTTATCCGACAAGCAGTTTCAGGTGTGCCAAAAGGAACACCACTTCCTCCTGAAGCTTCAAAAGAAGTACGGAGCGCAATGGAATCACTCCAGCCAAGACAAGTCGCCGACCTTGAGGCACCTATCCTCATGAGTGGGCACTTGGACGACTACATGACTACTGAAAAACTCAAGGCCATCAACGAACGTGGGGGACTTGAAAGAGCTCAGACAACAGAGCTTCTCGATAGATACGTTCGTGGCATTGCGGGACGTGCAGAGACAGGAGATAAGGTAGCAAAACAAACACTTGCAAGCCTCAGAAAATACAACACACCTCTCTTTGAGATGCTTGGTGAGGGTTCACAAAATATGGTAATCGCACTCACAGACAAAGACGCAAAAGAGCAAGAAAACCAAAAAGGGAACATGAATACACCAAATACCAACAAGAAAGAATCACCTATCATTTCTACTGACACAAACATTTCAGCAGCCTTAAAAGATCAGAAAAATACATAAATTTTATGCCCTATACACCTGATCAACGCTATGAAATGTTTCAAAACCTTCCTCAAGATGTGAAGGAGGCTATTGGGTCCGTTGAGTACATACAAACTCTTTCTGAAATAGAGAAAAAATATCACCTTCACCTTGACCAGGCTGACAAACTTTCAAGAGAAATTTATGAACTCATGCTTGGAATAACACACCCTCAAGAATTTGTAGCCAAGGTTGCACGCTCCCTCGCCGTCCCCGCCGAAACAGCAAAGCAGATAGCCGAAGAGGTGAATACTAAAATCTTTCGTCCCATCCGTGTTTCCCTTATGAAAATCCACGAGGAAGTCGCCCGAGCCGCCTTAGAAGAAACTACTCCTGTTGATTCACCAATAGATGAATATTCAGACTCCTCCTTGAAATCACCAACACTACCATCCGTCGAGCCTGTAGATGGTCCAAATATAGCCGAAGAAAAACTTAAGGGCGCCTTCGTCCTTCCTAAAAAAACAAGCGGCTACGACGGGAAAGATCCCTATCACGAATCCATTGGGTAAAAAGAAAAGGGCCATCCAATGGCCCTTTTTCGTCCCTGCAGGTTTTAACTACGGAGACGATTGATACAGAACAATAAACAAGATCACTAGCATTGGAATCAGTACCTTTTCATGCACTTCACCATGCTTCCATGACGCCCATACACAAGTAAAGCAAAGACTGAAGAAGAACAGTGCTTTCGGTAAGACAATTCCTGTCTTTAAACCGACATCCCAAAGAGGGTGGGAGAGTGGGGCGCTAAACCATGATCCCCAGCTGTAGGTATACCACCCAAAGATGGTCACCGCAGCCCAGAGAAGCATAGCGTATAGTCGATCCCCCTCGCGCAAGAAAAGTGTACCGAGGATTTCACAGACTATAATCACAAGGATCCCTCGAGAGAGATAGACTGGGGTCATTGCCCATGTCAACCAATCGTGAGCCCAACCCCTCGGGTTCCCCACATAGCTCACCGCAATCAATGCAGCTATAGCGAGAAGGATTACTCCCACAGACACAAACACTGACTCCCACCAACCAACCTTCCATTTATACTGATACTGGCCTTGAAATGCGGGTGGACCAGTGTGGGTGATGGAGACGCTTTTACTCGCAGTCAGAGTCGTTCCCTTCTTGCCTTGTCTCCCTTTGGGGAAGTACCGCAAGGCGAAGCCAAGAAGCACCAAGAGTGAAATCGTAAGCCAGATATCCTGACCCACAAACTCCACCCCTTTTCCAACAGTCTTCGAGTACTCCGGCACCTTCTCCGACAAAACTCCATTCAGTCGGTAGAGAGCGTACGCAGAGGCGAGAACCACTGCGCCCCAGAAAAGCCACTTCCGCCAAAGAAATCTCTTAACGTCGCGAAGTACTCCAATTGTTGAGCTGGGTGCTACTCCAGTTTGTGCTGTGACAATTTTTTTCTTTCGTTGATACCCTCCGGATCGGAGAATAAACAGGGTTATCGCCACAACAACCAGAACAGCAAAAATGAAAGTAAGGAAAGCTATCCAAAGAACATTCATTATGACTTTCCTCCATTTTTCAGCTGTTCGCTTATTTCTCCGAGCTTTTGGAGAATCGCGACATCAATAGAAGCGTTTCCAGTAGAACCGCCACCACCTTTCCCAAAATTAAAGAGGGCTGAACCCTTAACTTCCTTCCAAGCCTCAAATTCAGCGAGAGCTAGTGCAAGTTCTGCGTGATTACGAGATGCTCTTACTTTGTTAATGATCGCCTTCGCTTCACCTTCCGAAACAAGCACCCGGCGTTTTTTCTCCGCTTGAGCAGTAGTTACGGTTGCGGCAGCATCACGCTCCGCTTTCCAGTTCGCCGTAAGAGCCTTTCTTTCGTCGGGCTCAAGTTGCGGATTTCTGTCCGTAATATCCGCCTCCATAATTTCTATTCCAATACCCCTTTTCCCGATCGCACCTCTTTCATCAGGGCAAAGGGATTTATTAAGGTTTCCAAGGATAAATTCACCTAATTCATAGCGAGTACTCTCATCCAAGCTTGCTATTTGTCCAT
>OFRG01000282.1_pt1 | contig 21558 bp, 23 predicted proteins | sample 1543071 | NCBI WGS metagenome assembly OFRG01 (sample SAMN07774222, study PRJEB24372) | wastewater metagenome | isolation source: WWTP Verbania (Effluent) | place: Italy: Verbania | collected 2015-12
AAAAAAAATACAATGGGTACAACAGCAGGGGACTAGGAGGAAGGCACGGGTCACGTTTCCAATGGGCAATGGCGAACAATGGCACTAAAATACCACAACCACGGATAAAATGGCTGGCAATGATACAAACCGATTTAATCGACCGGGAATGGTCCCGAACGATGAGCTGGTATGTTCGTATCAATGCGGTGCGATAATCGACGGGCGGTATCATTCCGGCCCACGGCGAGGCATTGGCACAGGACAAACCATCCCACAATGGCGCTAATCAATCCCCCACGGATTACAATCCAATAATCCCGAGGGGTTACACCTACCAACTATTACCGCACCAGCCTCCAATTATCATTATAGCCATTCCCTATCACCTCCGGCGTTGCCGATAGGGAATGGCTATTGGCTGGGCGAAAAAATACCCGCGCTGTGGCGGGTATCTGGTTGGTGGTGGGAATTTTGTTAAATGCTAGCGGGTGCCTCTCGTACCCAATACAGCTTCTCCGGGTTTGGGAATTCGGCGGAATTTTTATAAAAATCAGTTACACCTATGAATACACCTTTTGTCGTGTAATAGCATGCAGGGGCGCTGTAACCTACCCAGACCCCTGACGGGTTGTCTTCCGTCAGGGGTGTACCATCGGGTACGACACGGTGGGAAAAGGTATTGGTGGTGGCGCGTATTTGATGAATGATTTTCATGAGTGTCTTTCACTTGGTTAGTGGTGTCTGCTAGTTGTTAGCAGGTCAGGATTATTGCTATGATCGTTAGGATTGCAATGGCCATGGTACTAGCTCCTCCTGCTGTAATTTGGGTGCATTTTTAGGCAGGCAACCACAACCCGAAAAGGCGTACCGTCACGGGCTGATAACCAACGGACATAGCGGAAAAACTCCTGGCGTGTAGTGCCTGTACGGTATTGAACAAGGCGTACAAATTGTTTCATGTGTTATTCCCCCAGCTCGGCTAACAAATCATCGGTGTCAATATCACCGCTCGATGCGCGTAACGTGTCGATAATTGTGGCGATTTTCGGCGTGGCGCGCAATGCAGCACACTCGGACTTGGTTTTGCCGTCCAAAAACGCGCGCAATGCCTCCGGCGTTTTGTTCGGGTACATTTGGCACAATGCTCGGAATAACAACCCGCCATTGCCAGTTGCCTGCCCATCCCCCCGGCCTTTGTTCCAGTTTCCTGCCAGCAGGCGGTCATAGACCTCCCGCACGGCGGTGTATTTGTCGTCGATTGTCGCGGAATGTCCGGTTTCCGGGTTTCGCGAGAGTGCTGCAGCATCAACTAACTTTTGTTTCAACCCGTGCAGGGTTGCGTGCAGGATAATGGTATCTGACAAGTCACGAAGGTTAATGCGGAGTGTCCCTCTATTAGAGAATGTCAGCGCAAGACCCTCGGAGCCGTGTGTAGTATCTAACATAGTCTCAATGGCTGGCGTGCGTGTTGTGTCGTTCATTTTGATTACCTCATTGTGTAACATGGGCAAAATCGCCCTCGATACGCCCAGGATTAACAGGCGTATCAGGTGCGATTCTAACCTATTCTACTATGCGTTGCAATATAGAATGTGTACTGTGTTATCGGCGGAGGATTGACGCAACAAACAGGTTAATGCACGCATGGCTCCTGTTATCACGTTGCCATCGTACTCCCAGCCACATTCAACGTAAACCGTTCCATCATTCGTTGTCATCGTGATGACAAAACTATCGGGATTGTCGTTAATAACCTCCGTGGTGATGGTGTTGCCGTTTGTATACGCATTAGTTGGTGTTGTCATTTTCTGTTACCTGGTTAGTTGGTCATCGGCTAGCGACATTGCCCACCGATGCCCCAAGTATAGCGCCTGTTGCCCTACCCGCCAATTGATTATTCCTATCGCCGTCGGCTACCCGATAGCCCGCTGCTCGTCGCGTTAGTTGGTACATGCCCAGCCCATTACCATACCCCTGCTAGTATCTCAGCCCGTCAACCGTCATCCTGCCCTCGGCGAGGGGGGAGTGAGGGCCCTGCGCGCCGTTGGGTAGAGTGGAGGCGGCCAAAAATTTCAAAAAACACACTTTTCCGTTGTTCAGGTTCCGAGGTCAAAAATTTCAAAAACACCTCCATCAAAACACCCACGGATTTGCCCTCGCCGCTTGCTGATACTCCTCCCGCTGGTTATTTCCTTGGATTACCCCTTAGCTTCAACCCGGCTCGTCGGATGCAGGTGCGGATGGACCGTCCCGAGGGCCGCGCCCCCGCTCTGCCAATCACCCCTGGATTAAGGATTAGTAATCCCCCGACGTTATCCAATTTCACTTCTCCGCGCAAGCGCTTGACAAACCCCCGACCAGCTCCTATAATCCCCCGAACAACCGAAAGACCTGACGTGGAAACCGCAACCCTTCCTGTAGAGTTCCGCAGAACGCAAAGCGCCCCCCTCGTGGGTACCGCTAGCGCTGCGAGTGCGCTCTTACGGGTACGCTACTCCCACGACGCGATGATCGATCACCTTATCGAGAATCCAGGGATTTCGCAAGGGGAACTCGCGGCGATGTTCGGTTACACCGGAGCTTGGATTTCCCGCGTAATCAACTCCGACGCCTTTCTGGCTAGGCTGGCCGAGCGCAAGTCCGATCTCGTCGACCCGGCGATAGCCCTGACCCTGGATGAAAAGTTCCGCAGTCTCGCTGCACAGTCCCTGGACGTCATTCAGGAAAAGTTGTCCCTGACCAAGAACGTGGACACGGCAATGAAGGCACTCGAACTAAGTGCCAAGGCACTCGGCTACGGAGCTCGGCAGCAGAACCTCAATGTCCAGCAAAACTTCGTCGTGACAACGGCACTGGACGTGCGGCTATGACGATGAAGCTCACCAGTAAGCAGCTCGAGGCCCAGGAAGTCCTCGCGAGCGAGGCCACGCACTGCATGCTCTTCGGAGGTTCACGCAGCGGCAAGACCTTTTTGCTGGTCCGAAACACCTGCATGCGGGCGTTGAAGTCCCCGAACTCGCGCCACTGCATTTTGCGTTTCCGTTTCAACGCGGTCAAGGCCTCCGTCGTAATGGACACCTTCCCGAAGGTCATGAAGTTAGCCTTCCCCGGCATCAACTACACCCTTTCCAAGACGGACTGGTACGCGGAGTTCGAAAACGGTGCCCAGATCTGGTTCGGAGGTCTCGATGATAAAGAGCGTGCGGAAAAGATCCTCGGAATGGAGTTTGCGACGATTTATCTCAATGAAACGAGTCAGATTCCGAAGGCCAGTCGCGATATCGCGGTTACCCGGCTGGCGCAGCAGGTAAATCAAGTCATCCACGGACTCGACCCGACGGTACTTAAGCCCCGGATGCTCTACGACTGCAATCCACCAAGCAAAGCTCATTGGACTTACCGACTTTTCATAGAAAAGCGTGATCCCGAGACGAAAAAGGACCTCGCCAACCCCGCTGACTACGCTTACTTCAAGATAAACCCGCACGACAATGCCGAGAATATCTCGAAAAGCTACCTCGAGACGCTCGAAGGGCTGTCAACGAGGCTGCAAAAGCGCTTCCTCCGAGGCGAATTCGCGGAAGCGACACCAAATGCCCTTTTCAACGACGAGTTAATCGACAAGTGGCGGGTAACTGACGGTAAGCTCCCTGACATGGTGCGGATTGTTATCGCAGTTGACCCCTCCGGTGCAGGAGATATAGACAACGCAGACAATGATGCAATTGGTATTATGGTTGTCGGTCTTGGTACTGATGGCAATTGCTATGTCATGGAAGATTTGACGGTTAAAGCGGGTCCGGCGACTTGGGGGCGGATCGTGACGAACGCCTATGACAGGCACGAGGCTGACGCCGTGGTCGGAGAGATCAACTATGGCGGGGCTATGGTCCAGCACGTGATCCAAACAGCTCGCCCCCGGACGAACTTCCGCAAGGTTACCGCTACGCGCGGGAAAGTGGTCCGGGCTGAGCCCGTCTCCGCCTTATATGAGCAAGGCAAGGTGCGGCACGTTGGCTACCTGACTGACCTGGAAGATGAGTTGATGGCGTTTACAACTGGTGGCTTTATGGGCGAAGTCTCCCCAAATCGGGCCGATGCTTTGGTCTGGGCAGTTACTGAGCTCTTCCCCGGCGTTATCAAGCCACGGAAGGCGAAGCCTGTTGAAGAGGTCGCCCCACGTCGGTGCTTTGGCGACATGCGCAGCATTGCGGGTAACTGGATGGCACACTAATGAGTAACGAAGAGTTCCTGTCAATCATGCGCAAGCGGTTGGACCTGGCCATCGGCGCTTTGTCTGACTCCCGCGAGGATGAGTTAGACGACTTGAAGTTCGCCGCAGGCTCCCCTGACAATCAGTGGCAGTGGCCAGCCGATGTGCTCTCCACTCGTGGGGCCGTGCAGGGGCAGACCATCAACGCTCGCCCAACGCTCACGATCAACAAGCTCCCACAGCACGTCAAGCAAGTAACGAATGAACAGCGTCAGAACCGACCCAGTGGTAAGGTCATCCCTGCAGACAACCAAGCCGACTCCGAAGTGGCCAGCGTACTTGACGGAATGGTTCGCCACATCGAGTACATATCTGATGCAGACGTTGCCTATGACACAGCCTGTGAGGCACAAGTCACCTACGGGGAAGGCTACTTCCGGCTCCTGACTGAGTATTGTGACCCGGAGTCGTTCGATCAGGACATCAAGATCGGGCGCATCCGTAACAGCTTCTCCGTGTTCATGGACCCTGCGATGCAAGACCCCTGCGGGTCGGATGCTGAGTGGTGTTTCGTTACGAGTGAGTTGGTGAAGGATGAGTTTGAACGCTTGTACCCGGATGCCACACCACTGTCATCCATTCAGCAGCAGGCCGTAGGCGACAAGTCTCTATCAGCGTGGTTGAACAAGGAGACGGTTCGGATCGCTGACTACTATTACATCAAGCATGAGCCGCAAACGCTGAACATGTACCCCGGTGGTGTGTCCCTGATGGCGAACCACCCCGATGCTGCCCACATGACCGCTTTGGGTATCAAGCCCATCAAAACCCGGTCAGTTGACGTTCGTACTGTCATGCACTGCAAGACCAATGGGTATGAGAAGCTGGCCGAGACAGTATGGCCGGGTAAGTGGATACCTGTGATTCGTGTGATCGGGAACGAGTTCGAGGTTGAAGGTCGGTTGTACGTGTCGGGTCTGGTGCGTAACGCCAAAGATGCACAGCGTATGTACAACTACTGGGTGTCCCAAGAGGCTGAGATGCTCGCCCTTGCCCCCAAGGCACCGTTTATCGGGTATGGTGGGCAGTTCGAGGGGTATGAAGCGCAGTGGAAGACTGCTAACACCGCCAATTGGCCCTATCTGGAGGTCAATCCTGACGTTACAGATGGTCAAGGTGGTCCATTGCCGCTACCGCAGCGCAGCCAGCCCCCAATGGCGTCCAGCGGCCTCTTGCAGGCCAAAGGCGGCGCATCGGACGACATTAAGAGCACAACGGGTCAATATGACAGCAGCCTCGGCGCGACAAGTAATGAGCGTTCAGGCAAGGCGATCCTTGCTCGCGAAAAGCAATCCGACACCGGGACGTACCACTACGTTGACAACCTCGCACGCGCCATCCGGTACTGCACTCGTCAGATCGTGGACCTGATCCCGAAGATTTACGACACCCGCCGGGTTGCTCGGATCATCGGAGTCGATGGTGAGACCGACCACGCTGAGATCGACCCTTCACAGGACGTTCCGGTTAAGAAGATCGTGGACGAGCAGGGCATCACGATCAAAAAGATTTACAACCCCGGAGTGGGTAAGTACGATGTCTGCGTGACCACTGGACCAAGCTACATGACCAAGCGTCAAGAGTCGCTGGAGTCCATGAGTCAGTTGCTGCAGGGTAATCCCGAACTGTGGGCTGTTGCTGGCGACCTGTTCATCAAGAATATGGACTGGCCGGGGGCACAGGAGATTGCGGAACGCTTCGCCAAGACCATTGACCCCAAGCTGCTCGCCAAGGAAGATGACCCTGCCCTACAGGCCGCGCAGAAGCAGATTGAGGGTATGGGGCAGGAACTTGACCAGATGCACCAGATGCTGCAAAACGTTCAGAAGTCGATGGAGCACCAGACTCTGAAGAACGACGAGTTCGCCAATGACATCCGGGCTTACGATGCTGAGACTAAGCGGTTATCCGCCTTGGCCAACGCCGCGCAAGCACCGTCTGCTGCCACCATTGACCCCGAGGTCGAGAGCGTCATGAAGCAGTACATCCGGCAGATTCTTGCTGAGGGGTTGCCAGAGCAAGAGGAACCGCAAGAGCTTGAGCAGGGTGAGATGCACCAGATACAACCACAACAGATGCCACAAGATCCAATGTAAGAGGACAACATGCAATTACTGAACCCCTTGATCGACTCCAACTACCCGGCGCTTACCGTAGCCTATACCGGTACAGCAGGTGCCACTGCAGCCTACCCACCAGGTCCGCAGGGGGTTAGCGTGTTCTGCACGACTGCCGTCTACGTTGTTGTCGGGGAGGCTGTTACCGCGACTACTGCGAATGGGATTCCGATCCCTGCAAACACTTTGGTGAATCTGAAGGTTCCGCAGGGTACGGGCGCGCCGTGGCGTGTGAGTGCGATCCAAATCGCCTCCGGGGGGAATCTTTACGTGAAACCAATCAATATTGAATGACAATAACTGTACTGGCGCAATCACCAGGGATTCTCAGGAATCGAAAATGGACGAGTTAGAAGTAGTAGCGGTTGAACCCGCGTCGGAACAGGTAGCCACGGCGGCCACACCTGAACCTGTAGTCGAAACGCCGGGAGAGCAGGTAGAGGCACCCAAGACCTTCACACAAGAGGAACTGGATGCGGCTATCAGCAAGAGGCTTGCGAGAGAGCAACGGAAATGGGATCGAGAGCGTCAGGCTGCGCCACCGCCACAAGCGGCAGTTGTCAATCCGCAGATCGACCAGTTTGAGTCCCCTGAGGCGTACGCGGAAGCACTCGCTTATCGGAGGGCGGAAGAACTGATCGCCCAGCGGGAGTTGCAGCGTCACCAGACTGAAGTTGTCGAAGCGTATCATGATAGAGAGGAAGAGGTCCGGGCAAAGTACACTGATTTCGATCAGGTCGCTTACAACCCGAACTTGCGAATCACTACCGAGATGGCGCAAACGATCCAATCGTCGGACATCGGACCTGAGCTGGCATACCATCTCGGCACGAATCCGAAGGAAGCGGAACGTATCTCACGACTGACACCCCTCGCGCAGGCTAGAGAAATTGGGCGGCTTGAAGCTAAATTGATAGCAGAGCCCGTCACGAAAAAGGTATCGAGTGCACCAGCGCCTATCGCGCCAGTCGTCCCGAGAAGCATCGGAACACCGACGTATGACACGACTGACCCACGGTCAATCAAAACGATGTCAACGTCTGAGTGGATCGCTGCTGACCGGGCACGGCAACGTAAGCTGCTAGAGGCTCGTAATCGCTAACTACTTTTGAAAGAAAACCATGGCAAACAGTATCCTAACGATCGACATGATCACGCGCAAGGCCCTCGAAATTCTCGAGAATAACCTTGTCCTTACCCGCAACGTGAACCGTCAGTACGACGACTCTTTCGCGGTCGAAGGGGCCAAGATTGGCTCCACCTTGCGCATCCGCAAACCGGACCGTGCGCTTGTCACTGATGGTGCAGCCCTGCAGGTGCAGGACGAGAACCAACAGTACACCACGCTGACCGTTTCCAGTCAGAAACACATTGGCGTGAACTTCACGTCGGCTGAGTTGACCATGCAATTGGACGACTTCGCTGAACTGATCCTCAAGCCTCGCGTGTCTCAATTGGCTGCATCCGTTGACGCTGACGTTGCGAATGCTTACAAGAGCATCTACAACTCGGTGGGCACGCCGGGTACTACCCCTGCGACCTCGCTGGTGTTGCTCCAAGCCCAACAGAAGCTGAACGAGTTCGCTGCCCCCATGAACCCGCGTTACGCCACGGTTAACCCCGCTGCCAATGCTGGTCTGGTCGAAGGTATGAAGGGCTTCTTCAACCCAACGGGCACCATCTCCAAGCAGTTCGCCAACGGTATGATGTCCACTGGTGTTCTGGGGTATGACGAGATCAACATGTCTCAGTCCGTGGTCAATCACACCAACGGCGACTGGGGTACTACGATCACCAGCACTGGTACCATCTCCACTCAAGGTCAAGCGACACTGCCAATCAGTTTCACTGGGTCCAGCAAGACGTGGAAAGTTGGCGACGTGTTCACCATTGCATCGGTGTACGCAGTGAACCCGCAGACCCGCCAGTCCACTGGTAGTCTGCAACAGTTCACTGTTACCGCCGACACCTCTGGGTCATCGACTGCGACGTTGGCAATCTCTCCGCCAATCTACACCTCCGAGCACGCGCTGGCAACGGTCAATTCGTTCCCTCAGGCTACCGCCGCAATCACCATGTTGGGCACCGCTGCAACTGGTTATGCACAGAACTTGATCTACCACAAGGATGCGATCACGATGGCTACCGCTGATCTGTTGCTGCCCCAAGGTGTGGATATGGCCAGCCGCCAAGTGCATAACGGCATCTCGATGCGTATCGTGCGTCAGTACGACATCAACAATGACCGGATGCCTTGCCGTATCGACGTGCTCTACGGTTACTCGGTGATTCGCCCCGAGATGGCCTGCCGTATGTGGGGATAAGCAGATGGGGCTTCGGCCCTGTTTACCTCAAACTAACTTAATTAAGGAATAAATCATGGCTCTCCCTTCTATCGGTGGCGGTCGTCAACTTGGTGACGGTAACTTAAACGAACTGGTTCTGTCTACGTGCCCCGCACCTGCGACCTTCACAGCAGATGCGACGGTAACAGCGGCTGACCTTACTAGCGGTATCATCTCTTGCAATAAAGGCTCTGACGCGGCTACTGCCCTAACGTTGCCTACAGTTGCGGCTCTGGAAACATTGCTTGTCAATGCAAAGGTTGGTAGCTGCTTTGATGTGGCGATCTTGAATGTTGCGTCCGGTTCATCTGCCGACGTAACCGTCACAACCAATACAGGCTGGACATTATCTGGCTTGATGGTTGTACAGAACGCGACATCTGCCGCGTTCCGTGCCCGGAAGACAGGTACTGCGGCTTGGTCGCTGTACGCTATTTCCTAATCGAATCGCAGGCGGATTACTAATTCATAATCCGCCTGCGAATCTTCCACAAAGGACTCAAAATGGCAACTAACACAAAATCAGTCGGAGTTGCATTCTCCGATCCGCAGCTTGACGGGGCGATTATGGGCACGGCTACGGGTACTGCAGGTTTCTTCGGCACCACACCTGTGACTAAACCATCAACTGCGCTGACCACTACTGCCATCGCATCCCTGACCACAACTACGGTCTGTGCGATGACTACAACACAGTTGGCGACACTGCAAACCACAGTGAACACCATCTGCGCGACGTTGACAACTCTCGGCTTAAACGCCTAACGGTTCGGGGGCTTCGGTCCCCGAGTTCCAGCAAGTATATCCCTTGCCTATTGCCAAAAGTTCGGTATGATAACCGCAAAGGAACACAATGAGCACCACTGCAAATGACCTGATCAATGGATCGTTGCGACTCATCGGCATGCTGGCCGAGGGGGAGGTGCCATCGAGTGAGACATCCAATGACGCGCTCACTGCCATGAACCAGATGATTGACTCGTGGAGTGCAGAACGGCTCAGTGTCTTCACTACCCAAGATCAGGCGTTCACGTGGCCAGCCAACACGATCAGCAGAACACTCGGACCTTCTGGTAACTTCGTCGGCCTGCGCCCTGTTCAGCTTGACGATTCCACGTATTTCCTCGACGCTACGACGGGCATCTCCTACGGCATCAAGATCATCAACCAGCAGCAGTACAACGGTATCGCGGTAAAGACAGTCACGAGCACCTACCCGCAAGTGATCTGGTTGAACCCAGAGATGCCTGATCTGGAGATGTTCATCTACCCTGTCCCGACACGCGCCCTTGAGTGGCACTTCGTCAGTGTTCAGGAACTGAGTCAGCCTGCGGCGCTTGCCACGGTTCTGTCCTTCCCTCCCGGCTACTTGCGTGCCTTCCGGTACAACCTCGCTGTGGAGTTGTCGTCTGAGTTTGGCATTGACCCGCCCAAGAACGTGGCGCGGATAGCGATGGCCGCGAAGCGGGTGATCAAGCGGGTGAACAACCCTGAAGACCTGATGAGCTTGCCTTACTCGATCGTAGGGACTCGTCAGCGGTTCAATATCTACGCAGGGAACTTCTAAGTGAAGACTCCAATCCTCGGCTCCAGCTACGTAGCGCGCAGTGTCAATGCTGCGGATAATCGCTGCGTGAACCTGTTCCCCGAGGCAATCACCGAGGGTGGCAGCACCACTGGGTTCCTAAACCGCTGCCCCGGCCTTCTGTACACGACTGCGGTAGGGCTCGGCCCGATTCGCGGGATGTGGCCGTTTGGGGGAATGGGGTATATCGTCAGCGGTGCCTACCTGTACAGCATCACGATCGGTGGGGTAATCACTACCCTCGGTGCGATTGCCGGGACGGGCATGGTGTCCATGGCTGACAACGGTACGCAATTGTTTATTGCCGCCAACCCGCAGGGTTACATCTACAACAGTTCAACGTCGGCGTTCGCCCAGATCACAGACGCCGACTTCCCCGGTGCTGTGACCGTGACCTACTTGGACGGGTACTTCATCTTTGTCGAACCGAACAGTCAGAAAGTGTGGGTCACAAGCCTACTTGATGGAACATCCATTGACCCCTTGGACTTCGCCAGTGCGGAGGGTGCGCCTGACAACCTGGTCGCCGGGATCGTCAACAACCGGGAACTGTGGTTGTTCGGCGTCAACAGCGTCGAGGTCTGGTATAACTCCGGTGGTGCTGACTTCCCTCTATCACGCATCCAAGGGGCCAGCAACGAACTTGGTTGCAGTTCCCCATACTCGATAGCCAAGCTGGACAATTCGCTGTTCTGGCTCGGTCTGGACGCTCGTGGTGCGGGTATCGTTTATCGGGCTGTTGGGTACACAGGCAAGCGCATCTCGACTCATGCCATTGAGTATGCGATTCAAAGCTATTCGACGATCACCGATGCAATCGCCTTCACATACCAGCAAGAAGGCCACTCATTTTACGTGCTGACCTTCCCTACCGCCGATAAGACTTGGGTGTTCGATGTATCGACTGAACTGTGGCATGAGCGCGCAGGGTTTGTCGATGGTGAGTTCACCCGACATCGCGCTCAGTGCCAGATGTTTTTCACTGGTGTGACCTTCGTAGGTGACTATGAGAATGGGAACATCTACACCTACTCGCTGGACACCTACACGGATAATGCTGCAACGCAGAAGTACCTCAGATCGTGGAGGGCGATCCCTCCGGGTCAGAACAATCTAAAGCGCAGTGCTCATCACTCCCTGCAGCTCAATTGTGAGTCAGGCGTCGGACTGGATGGGACTGGTCAGGGAACTGACCCGCAGGTGTTGTTGCGCTGGTCCGATGACGGTGGTCACACTTGGAGTAATTATCATTCTGTTTCGCTGGGTCGAATCGGAGAAACTGGTCAGCGGGTGATCTGGCGCAGACTTGGTATGACCCTCAAGCTGCGGGATCGCGTCTACGAAATATCTGGCACTGACCCAACCAAGATCGTTATCATGGGTGCTGAGTTACACGCAGGGGGCACCAATGCCTAACATCACAAGCATCCCTGCGCCGCGCGTCCCCTTCGTTGATGATCGGACAGGACTGATCTCGCGTGAGTGGTATCGGTTCATGCTGAACTTGTTCACGCTAACGGGTTCGGGTACAAGCGACCTGACCATCACCGACCTGGCTATTGCACCGAACCCAGTGGACCCATCCACAGTCCTCGGGTCTGCGATTGAACAGTCACAGCTTGCGTCGATCACTGCCCAATACTCGCAGTTCCTTGACATCGTTGGTGTGGCACCCGTTGCACAGGTACAGATGCCACTATTCGACGACCTGACCCCACGGGCAGAGCTTGGTACGATGGCAGCACAGAATGCCGCGAACGTCAACATCACAGGCGGGACCATTGCTGGCATCACGTTCGGTGGGTTCCCCGCTGGTACGGTGTCGCTGCCTAGCCTGTACTGGACAACCGACACAGCTACTGGGTTCTACCGCATCGGCGCAAACAATATTGGCTACTCTTACAATGGGACGAAGCTGCTGGATTTTGGCTCGGAGTTGCTGGCTATTACTGGTGGTCTGAGCGTTACCAAGCAGATCACCTCGACGCTGGCGACGGGTACGGCACCGCTTGTTGTTGCCAGCACCACGAACGTCGCCAATCTGAACGCATCGTCGTTGAGTGGTGCGACGTTCGCAGCCCCCGGCCCAATTGGCGGCGGAACGCCTGACACAGGGACATTTACGAGCATCACAACTCCGGGCGGCGCGACATTTCACACCACGAATACCGCACTGACCAACGGTGCGGCGGCGGCGGCTGGAACCTTGTTAAATGCCCCGGCAGCAGGAAACCCTACGAAGTGGATCGGCATTAACGACAATGGAACAACCCGGTACATTCCGGCATGGTAAGGACTAAAAATGACTGTAACCGTTAAGGTACTCATCCCTGCAAAGATCGCTGAGTCGTCACAGACCACGCAGTACACGGCCACGAATGTGACCACGATCATCGACAAGTTCACCGCCACCAACTACAGTGCTGGTGCTGTAACCTTGAGCGTCAACTTGGTGACTTCAGCAGGCTCTGCTGGTGACCTGAATCTGGTAGTCAAGACCAAATCGCTGGCAGCAGGTGAGACCTACACGTTCCCCGAGGTCGTGGGTCACTCGCTGGCACCATCCGGGTTCATCAGTACGATTGCCAGTGCGGCAACGTCAATCTCGATTCGCGCCAGCGGTCGTGAAGTCACCTAACTCGGAGGAACATCATGGGATTTTTATCTATCTTGGGGACCATCGGGGGGAATCTGATTGCCCCCGGTATTGGTGGTGCAATCGGCGGTGCCCTTGGCGGGGCAATTGAGGGTAACGAATCTGCGGATGCCGCGCAATCAGCGGCTCGGCAGACAGGGGAAGCGACCGACAAAGCCACTGCTCTCCAACGGGAAATGTGGTTGGCACAGCAGGAGCAGCAGAAGCCTTGGCTAGAAGCGGGTCGAGGTGCACTCAATAAGCTGACAACGCTGAGTGACTACCAACCGTTCGGTATGGACCAGTTTCGGCAAGACCCGGGCTACTCTTTCCGAATGTCGGAGGGACTGAAGGGTCTGGAACGGTCGGCGGCGGCTCGTGGTGGGTTGCTGTCAGGAGCCACGTTAAAAGGCATCCAGCGTTATGGGCAAGACCTTGGGTCACAGGAGTACCAGAACGCATTCAACCGCTACCAGACTGAGCGCACAGCTCGTTTGGGGCCACTCCAATCATTGGCCGGGGTCGGGCAGAGCGCGGCTAACAACTTGGGAGTATACGGGCAGCAGTATGGGCAAAACGTAGGTAACGCGATGATTAACCAGGGGTACACTGCTGGTAATGCTGGCATCGCCGGAGCGCAGGCTCGGGGGTCAGCCTACGGTAACGTCGGAAGTGCACTCGGGCAGGTAGCACCTGAGCAGTGGAACAAGCTCGGCAGTACAATTGGTGGCTGGTTTAGTGGCGGCGGTTCATCTTCCACAGCAGAATGGACGTAAGGGGACATCAACATGCCACAACTTAACTTTAATGCTCTAGCCTCGGGCGGCCCACAGTCGGTTTACGAAGGGTTCATGCAGGGGCAGGAGATTCGGAACAAGCTAGCCCAGCAGGAGCAGGCGCGGCAACTGACCGACATCCAAAGGCAGCACGCGACCCTTCAATTGCAAAATGCGACCCGCGAACAGCAAGCTGCTGAGGAGGAATCTGCGGCATGGAAAGCTGGTGCCAGTGATCCGAAGGTTGTTCTGCAGCAACTCCAGCAGCGAGGTCTCGGCAAAGCAGCAATGACGCTGCAAGGACAACTGACTAAGCAGCAAACTGACAAGTTGGCTCAGCAGAAGACAACGGTGGACTTGGTCAAGCACTCAGCTAATCAGGTGTTTGCAAACCCCGGAAGTGCCCTGCAGATTCTGCAATCCTTCGGGCAGCGCACTGGTGTTGACATGAGCGACGACATTGCGGAAGTCCAGCGCCTTGGTGGTGACCTTGCGGCAGTGAAGCGTTGGGCGGCAGGGCAAGCCCTTGAGGCGGATAAGCTGCTACCAAAGTTCCAACATTTGAGTGTACCTGGTGTTGGTGTGCAGACTGGTTCGGTTGACCCAGTTACTAATAAGTTCACTCCGGGCGTACTCTATAAGGCGAGCGATGTTCTGTCCCCCGAAGCAGAGGCCCAGAAAAAACGAGTTGCCGTTGCGGGAAGGTCCGTCAACAACACGGTTGTCAAGCTACCCGAACAAGAAAAAGCCTTCGAATCGGAACTTGGCAAGAAGCAGGCAGGTCGTGTTATCGACAGCAAGGCCGCGGCTGAAGATGCGGCGCAGATCATGCGAACAAACCAGATCGGGCGTGACATACTTGCCTCTGGTGCGATCACAGGTACTGGCGCGAACTTCCTTGTAGGGTTGAACAACGCGCTGCAGCAAGCGGGGATTGATGCCGGATTTGAAGATGCTGCCGCGAACTCCCAAGCCTATGCAGCAGCAATGGGCGCGAACGTCGGGCGGATTATTAAGCAGTTCGGTGCAGGGACTGGATTGTCGGATGCCGATCGTCAGTACGCAGAGCAGATGGCAGGCGGTAAGATTAACCGCATTGTGGCCCAGAATCCCATCTTCAAAGAGTGGATTAAAGACCATGATACGGTTGAGCAGAAGCGAGTAGGGGACGCAACGATTTACTATCGCGGTACATTCACGAGCAAGCAGGCCATGATGGTATCTTCGGCACTCAACATTCACGACGAGGTAGACGCGTCAGACCCTGAAGTTATTAACCAATATGAGACCCGTCTTCAGGCCGAAGAAGATGGTGGTATGCGTTGGTACTTTTCGCACCCCTCTTTAGTAGGGCACGGGGTAGATGTGTATTGGGAGCAAAGTGACAAAAAAGAGTGGTATATTACTTGTAATGAATGTCAAAAAGAGCAAGTCCTCACCTGGCCCGATAATATTGACCTGGAGGAAGCTCGTTACAAATGCCGCTATTGCAACGGGACAATACTGGATGATACCCGTGCTCAGGGCAGGTGGAAGAATCAGGATAACGAGGCTTGGGACGGGACAATAGCAGGAGACTACGAGTTCTCCGGCTGGCACGTAAGCCAGTTGATGCTGTGGAACAAGAGCGCTAAGGACATTATAAAGAGTTTCAACGACCCCCAGAAGGATAAGCAGTATTTCTATAACTACGTCCTTGGGCTTCCGTACATAGGTTCTGAGGACAAGATAGAGCCGTCTGTAGTGCTAAAGAATTGTGTAGACAAGGTAAATAGTCAGGAAGGAAAGATAGTAATGGGTATAGACACAGGCCACGGTATTCATTTGGTAGCAGGGAATAAGGAAGGACTGTTCTACTACGACAACTTCACTGACATCACGGCCTCGCACGACCCGTACGATGAGGTGCGGAAGCTCCTGAAACGATGGCCCGAATCCATAGTAATCTCTGACCAGGCAGGAGATTTAATAGGTATTAGAAAGCTCCAGGCAGAGTTCCCAGGCCGTGTATTCCTTGCGTACTACCGTAAAGACCGTAAGACCGTTGAATTAGTCTCATGGGGAGAGAATGAGGAGTACGGCAAGGTGCAAGTAGACCGTAACCGCATGATGACTCTGGTAGTAGAGCAGATGCGAGACATAGGCCGCTACCTGCTATTTGGTACACGGGACGAGTGGGCAGAGTTCGCCTCCCACTTCGGCTTCCTTTACCGCGAGAAAATAGCTGTTAAAGAGACTAAGGATAAGGACGATAGAAGCCTCTACGGTAACGAGTACGTGTGGAAGCGTAATGGGCCTGACCACTTCGCCCACGCCACCCTCTATTTCACAGTGGGTATTCAACGGTATGGAGGAGAGTTAGCCCAGATTGTAGGTAACAACATGTGGGAAGGAGTAGCAGTTCCAAAGATGCAGAACATGGTCGAGCCTGACGTACCTACTTTTATTAGAGGAGAATCAGTAGAACTGTAATGGACTTGTCTAAGTACCGGCGGTACTACGGAACTACAGAGAGACTGAAGAAGTTGCTGGAGCATGGCCGCTGCCCGGCTTGCGAAATTCGTTTGGAGTCTAAATACCACAGTAATTGTCCTTACTTAGATGACCTGGCGAATGAAGCTATCCCCACAGACCCCTTGCAAGAATCATAGACTTTTAGTAGAGCAACCCTTCATACTACCTACATGGCAAATCCCTTTGAAATGAACGTCGCGGGCGTTCAAGACTTGATCGAGAACCCAATCAACAAATCTAAAGGACAAGAAGTAGCGTCCCCTGAAGGAGTTGAGGGAGAAAAGTACGACACACTAGGTATAAACGCTAAGGATGAAGACCTGCTAAACCTTCGTGACGAGTACGAAAAGAAGTACGCTCCCTACGAGGGAAAGCTAAAGCCCCGTGTTGAGAAGATAAAGAATAGCTATCTAGGCAAGCGTCCACAGGGCCAGTATCTAGTGGATACCGAGCTACCTATTGCCGCCAACCTCCAGTTTGAGGCTATGGAGACCTTCCTAGCCGCAGCCCTCGCAAAGAACCCTGAACCTGTCGTATACGCAGACAACACTCCTGAAGGCAACGCGGTTTCGACCGCCGTTAAGACCATGCTTCAGTACCACGCTGACCAGTTAGTTTTGCGGAGAAAATTGGCAATCATGGTGCGTCAGTGGGGTATGGAGCTTATAGGTGTTCTAAAGCCAGGGTGGAACGAGAAGATAAATGACGTTTCAATAGAGAACACAAAGGCTCATGACTACATCTTTGACCCAGAAGGGTATGTAGATGCCTACGGTGACTTCTCCTCATGGTTCGGAGAGCGTAAGAAAGTAACTGCTGAGAAGCTGATTGAACTCTTCCCTGACTGCGAAACATACATAAAGACAGAAGTAGACGGAAAGCTAGGCACTGAAGTTATCTACACCGAGTGGTGGCCAGACAATGAGTTCTGCTTCTACACATTTAAGGAGAAAGTGCTTGATAAGCATAAGAACCAATACTTCAAGTACCCAGAGCCAATGCTCGACGTTCTTGGCCAACCCCTCCTAGGGCCGGATGGAGAGCCAGCTATGACCCAGCCACGCAACCACTTTGCACAGCCTAAGAAGCCAGGCATCTTCCTCTCTATTTACAGTCTTCAGGAGCATCCACATGACATTACGTCACTGATGGAGCAGAACATTCCTAACCAGAACCGCATCCTCCGTCAGACTGAGCAAATAGACTACAACGCCTCAGCATCAAATAACGGGTACGCCTACTCCCAGGACAACTTTAATCAGGAGACTGCAAAGCAAGCAGCAACCGCTCGTGCCGCAGGTCGCCCTATCATCATCCCGTCGGGAGGCCCTATTGACCGAGCTATCCTCCCTCTCCCAGCTCAACAGCTACCAGGTGACTTCTTCACTAACCTAGAGATAGCAAAGAACGACCTCAGGTCTTCTTGGGGTATTCAGGGCATCGCTTCCCAGCCACCGGACGAGGACCAGACTGCCCGTGGAATGATTCTAAACCAGTCGCATGACACATCACGCATTGGGGGTGGTATTGGAGACGGTATCGAGCAGGTAGCAGATAACACCTTTAACTGGTTGGTACAGCTTTACTACGTCTTTTACGACGAGCAGCACTTTGCCTCAATCATGGGTAATGCAAAGGCTGTTGAGTACCAGGCGTTTTCTGCTCAAGACCTAGACCGCCAGCTCATCATCTCAGTCAGCCCTGACTCGATGAAGCCAAAGGACGATATTACTAATATCAACTTGGCTCAGGCGCTGTATGACAAGGGTGCTATTGGCCCCAAGACTCTCCTTACGATGGTGGACTTCCCCGACCCTGAAGAAGCCGCGTCTGATGGTGCACTGTGGCAGGTAGATAAAATGGCCTATATCAAGATGAACTTCCCTGAGATGTTTGCAGAGCTTATGGGGGTACAGCAAGAACAGATGCAACAGCAAATGGCTAACCAAGCACAAGCTGCAGGTATGACTGCGCAAGCCGAGGCCGGTGCTGTTCCACCTGAAGCAACTACGGAACCACCACAGGATATAAACATGGACCCTGCGAGTGCCGCGTTGAGTGAAGTGCAGTTACCACCGTTATAGTTATCAACACCTGAATACAAGATGAAATCGTAGACAGGATTAAAAAACACCATCACACTACTTATATGTCACGAGGATCAGTAAAACCACGAACTCCTATGCAACGCGCTGGTGCTAAAGCCAATGCAACCGCTGCACGCACCAGTTCTCCTTACAAGCCTAACAACGCAAATGGCGTAGGCGGTATGAATATTATGCCCAAAGGGAATACGGGCCGAGGTAACGGACGTGGGCCTCGCTCTCACCGAGGCCCTAAATCTGGCGCTCTAGAGAAGGCTATAAAAGGGGTGGGTACTTTTGCAGATAAAGTAGTACCTGCTAATCGTGGTTCTGTGAACAACTCAACTGATCCAACCTCAGCACTCTCTATGCTGCGCCGGAAGGCCGCAAGCCGAGAACCAGACAACTCTTTTATTTCTAATGGCAAGTCAATTCCTTACCGAAACGACAAGCAGAAAAACGGATACTAACATGGACGGAAACCTAGAAAAACCAATCAAGAAGATGCTCGATATTACTCCTGGGAAGGGAGCTAAGAGTAAGGCATTGAGCAGTAGGAGTGGAAACACCAAGCCAGTGAAGTGGACTAAGAAGATGTCTGACTCACTACGAGGTTGCTAGACGAATATTCCCGTTTTCGGCTATCGGGTGAATAAGCCTCCATACAAAACGCCAGCACTTCGGGTCTTCCGAGGAGTAATCGAGTTAGGCTGGCGTTTACCTTGATTACCCCTCAGAGGCCCCGCAAGGGCCTTCGTGCGTATCGGTTGTAAAGCTCATCCGAGGCAAAAAGCTTGAATTATTAGCTTTGAACAAAAGCACCATGCCACAAGAAATGACCCAAGAAGAGTTTTTGAAGGACCTTGAACCAAAGAATACTGATGATGCGTTCACCGCTCCTCTAGAGGAGGGAGAACCGGCTGCAGAAGAACCTAAGGTAGAAGAACCTACTGAAGAGGAAGCTGCTAACCGCCGCGAACGTCGCCTACAGGCAAAGCTTACGGCTGAACGTGAGAGCGCAATTGCTCTTGCCGCACGCCTCGAAGCTCTAACTGAAGCACAACGCGCGTCCCAAAGTACCAGCCCTACCTCGTATGAGGAAAAGGCCATGCGTATCTATGGGAATGACACTCCTGAGGCTGCTGCTGCTAGTGAACTCCTTGTTGCCTCTCTTCGAGAGGTACGAGAAGCCGCAAGGGATGAAGCACTTGAAGCGTTCCGCGAGGAACAACGCAAGGCTTCTGACCAGCAGCACGTTGAGGAACGCCGTCTCGACTCCATGATTGAAGAAATCGAGGACGAGCATGGCATAACCTTTGACGAGAATTCTCAGAGAAACTTCTTCCAGCTCCTAGAGAAAATGTCCCCAAAGGACAAGAACGGTGAAATCATCGAGTACGCAGATCACAATGCAGTCTTTGAGCTATTTCAAGCACAGAGCAAGAACTCATCCACTACAAACCGTGCTAAAACCCTCGCGTCTCGGTCAATGGTTTCTTCGGGAGCCTCACCAGACAGCACCTTAAAAGACGACTCACACGAGAAGTGGCTTAGGGCAGAGGGCATTATCTAAGTTAAAAACATTACAAAATGCCTCCAGGACTAAACGTCACGACCACCACGAACCAATACTTGGCTCCGTTTTGGACTGACCTTGTGCTTAGGGATAACTACTTCTTCGGCAAGATCATGCAGAAGACCAAGAAGTGGAACGGAGCACAAATGCTCTTCCCAATCAAATACCAGAAGGGTGTTGCTTCCGTTGCCTTCAATGGATTCGACCTTCTGCCAATTACTCAGCAGCCGGTAGCAGTCAACATGACCTTCTACCCTACCTTCGTGGCTACCAACGTCGCACTTGCGGGTTCTGATCTTTCGATCAACTCGACCCCAATGCAGACTTTGAATCTCATGAAGGTAACTATGGAGTCCCGCTCTCAGGACGCAGCCGATGACATCGGTAACTTCCTTCAGGGCGATGGCTCCTCGTTCGGCGGCAAGGCTCCTAACGGACTTGCAAACACCGTGGACAATGGAACCAACAGCTCTACCTACGGTGGACTTACTCGTGCTTCCTACACTGGCCTTAACTCGACTGTCACCGCTTCCGGCGGCACTATCTCTCTCGTTAAGGTTCGCACTCTGTGGAACGCAATCTCTGATGGCCCAGTCATTCCTGACTTCATCATCACCGATTACACCACCTGGGGTTACTTCGAGCAGCTTCAGACCTCGTACCAGCGCAATAACCAGGATTTCAGTCCTTCTAATCGCACGGTAGCGCAGACCTCTGGCTACACGGAGCAGCGTTGGGACGGAATGATTATCAGCCGTGACAAGAAAATCACGACTGGTTACTTCTACATGCTCAACTTGAAGTACCTCGACTGGTACGCACTCAAGTGGTACGAAGGCGAGAAGGTCTCACCTAAGGCTAAGGACATCGAAGGAAACGTGTACGAAGACAAGATTTACGCTCCAGGTGACACCTTCACATGGACGGGAATGATTAAGGCGTACAACCAGGGAACGGTTAACGGCTTCATGATTGTAGGTGGTCAGCTCATCTGTACTGCACCTTTCCGTCAGGGAGTACTTACCGGCATTACGGGAGTTTAATAGCTAACGTAGCAATACTATGGCTATTTACATCGAAGATAATCTTCCGAACATTCGTGAGAATGGTCTGAACACGCTTGAGAACACTGCTGTTGGTGGAACGCTCGCAGTAACTGGTGCTTCTACCTTCACAGGTGCAGCTACCTTTGCCGCAACTCCAACATTCAGTGGCGGTCAAACGCGACCAAACGTCCAGCAAAGTGCTCTTGTGGGTGCAACCGTTGTGCTTACGGCAGCGGATTCAGGAGGAGTCTTTGTCAACCGCTCTACGTCAGGAAGTCCATCGTGGACACTTCCTACGAACGTTGCGGGACTGTTCTACACATTCGTTACGGCGAATACGACAGCAGGTTTCACCGTCACTGGTGGAACAATCAAGGCAAAGGCCAATCCAGCAGGTGCTGCTATCACTGGTACAACCCTGACTAATACTCAGGCAACAGCCGTGATTGGTGACACCATTACGCTTCTAGCAGATGGTACTAACTGGCTCATGATTGCTCAGGGAGGAACATTCGCAGCAGCGTAGTTACTAAATTAAGTTAAAAATATGTCTCGAATTACACAAAAAGGTCAGGGGTCTCCGCTAAACCTATTTAGCACCTCTACCGACCTTTCGCTCGGTACA
>OFRG01000284.1_pt1 | contig 21527 bp, 25 predicted proteins | sample 1543071 | NCBI WGS metagenome assembly OFRG01 (sample SAMN07774222, study PRJEB24372) | wastewater metagenome | isolation source: WWTP Verbania (Effluent) | place: Italy: Verbania | collected 2015-12
CCCCAACTCACACCATTCTTGAACACGATACAACCGGAAGGCGTTCCGTTACCGTTCCCAAGGCTGAATTGGTAGATGGTGCGATATGGCGAAGATGCCGTGGGGAATCCATTGTATGAAGGCCCGCCCTCGATAACTCCCCATTGCCGAACGTGCGACTGCATACAGAAGTTCCACCGGCCATTGAAGATGGTGCGACCGTTGGAGTTAAGATTAACGTAGGACTGGATATACCCGCTTTCATAACCGGACGGGCGATAGGTAATCGACCCCCCGGAAACGGTCGTTTCCGCGTCATTCGTGTATGTATCGCCATCCTTGGTGGTGCGGAATGTCGAGAAGTTGAAGTCGGGATGCGAAAACGTCCCGTTCATTGCCGCCGTGGAAGCGTTCCACGTCGAGAGGTTTGCGAAGTCTACCCCGGAGCAAAGGATGATCGTCCAATCCGTTGAGGGCGAAGCCTGAGCCGTGTCCCTCGCAGCGTGGGCCGAGGTAATGTCATCAACGGAAAGCCCGTTTGTTACGGTCGTGATGGTGGCAGAGCTTCCGTCAATCGTCACGGAATAGGGCGAGCCGTTGAAGTTTGCCGATGCACCCGCAGCCGTGGTTTCAATGAACCCGTTGACAAGCTGGAAATGGCTTGATCCCGAATAGGACGTGGCCGGGTGAACCTTTACACCGGCTCCGGTCAAATCTCCCACCAAAATTCCGCCTGTAACCGGGGGCGGTGGCGGGGGGGCCACGGCCGCAATGGTGAAGGTATGTGTTCCCGCAGAGACAGCTAGGCACGCATTCCCGGCTAGGTCCTCAAACGCACCGGCTGGAATGCTTGGCGTCACGACTACGCCATCCGAGAAAACATTGGTGGGCGTGATGATGACTTGAACGCCGAGGATTTCCACCGAACCAGCCCCGGAGGTCGGCGCTGTGTCAAGGTCGAATGTTTCAATGGTGGCCGAGGTCGTGTTGTTCACGAGGGAAATTGTTTTTCCCGCCCCCGCAACGATCTGCTCATCCCAAACGAGCGTTACCTTCGTCGCGGGAGACACGTTCGTTCCGCCGGGGCTCACCGAAACGAGCGAGGGAACGACAATATCCGCGCCGGGGGCAGATGCTTCAAGCACCATTTCCATTGGGTCGGCGGACAGGTCATAGACCTTTTCCACGGCTGGCTTGCTTTTCCGTGCAATCGTCAATTCCGTGATGGACGCATAGACGGACGTTCCAGATGCAGGGTTATTCGAGACATTCGACTCCTGATACATCGCCACGGGTCCGTGCTTGTCGAAGGTAAAACGCCCATATGCGTCGTCGTAATCCCACGTCGAATCCACGTCCCAATCGGGCGTGATGGTTTGAACGCCCGAGCCGAAATTGATCTTGAACGCCTTGACATAGAGATACCCGTTAGGGTCAAGAAGTTGGCGATCCGGGTAATAGGAAGGCATCAGGGCGTCCTTTCGGTAAAGGTGATCTGTGCGGGCAACACCGGCCAAGCCGCGTCGTCGTAGACTTCGCGGAGCCGGTAATTGATCTGGTCGTCGGTTGTGGCGAGAACGCCTGTTCGGACGTATAGCTTGCCGTTCTGCAAGACGACTGTCCGTTCACCCTCGGCAAGGAGGGAGTCGTTGTAAATGTAGCGATAAGCCATCAGAAAATCTCCACTCCGACGAGAAGCATGTTTTGCGTTCCGTCGCTGGTGAATGTTGCGGTGCGGTTTGAAGTATCGGGCGTCGTGTAATCCCCGGCGCTGAAAAGGAGGTCCAGGTTCGATCCTGTGCCGGTGCGGAAGTGACTGTCCTGCGTGAACGGGGCGCCGATAGTCACGTCGCTGCCAGGGAGGGTGCTGTTATACCGCTGGACCGCCGCGACAAAGAGGATCGAACCGGAGCCCGGCGCCGTGAAAGTCTTCGCAATGCTGGTGACGTTCGTTCCGATCGCCTGGATCGGGGTTGCCGAGCCCGTCTGGCCACTGGTGACCAGGAAGTCGGCGCCGACCGCCGCCGCCGAGTTCGAGCAGGTGACAACCGGCGTGAACGTTCCGGACGACGCCGTGACGAGTGTCAGAAGATGGAGCGTTACCCGTCCGCCAGTGTGAAGATACTGGACGTTCTCGGTGAAGTTCTCCCCGTTCCACGTGGCCGAAACGGCCATCGCCGAGCCACCGGTATTGCGGCAGGTGGCGACGAGCAGGAAGATGCGGTTTCCTGCGTTGGCGGTAATCGAGGTCAGGATTGTCGGCGTCGTGCCGGGCGCCGATGTATTGATGAGATTGCCCTTGGAGGCCAGGGTAACACCGCCAGACGCCGTTGTGAAACCGTCGCCGCTCGAAACGCTCGACTGGTTCGCGGACGCATCTTCGTGCATGAAGTGGATTGTGTAGGCCGTGGAGGCGGTAAGCCCGGAGGGCGCCGGGGAAAGTGTCTGAACGCCCGTCCCGCTGACCGCCTGCGACCCGCTGTCAGCCGCAGCGGAGCCGGTGTGATCATTTCCGGCCTTGACTTGGGCCGCGCTCGGCGCCGTGCCAGATGTCGAAACCACCCAATACAGTGTCCCGTTGCCTTCGTTTGTGCTGACAGAACCAGTTGCGGCAGTGGAACCGTTGGCGGCGTCCGTGGGGGAGGAAAGCGTCGGCGCGGTAACGTCCGCCGTGGTGAAGCCATCGCCGGATGCAACGGCGGATTGCACCGCCGAAGCATTCTCGTGCATGAAGTGGATATAATAGGTCGTCTCGGACGTAAGCCCGGATGGCGCCGGGGAAAGGTTTTGAACCCCTGTCCCGGAAACCGCTTGCGACCCGCTGTCATCGGCGGCAACGCCGTTGTGGTCCTGCCCGGCCTTGACCCTTGCAGAACTTGGCGACGTTACAGAGGTCGTTACAACCCAATACAGGGTGCCGTTGCCCGTATCCGTGGATACGGAGCCAGTCGCGGCTGTGCCTCCGTTCGCGGTATCAACGGGGCTGGACAGAACCGGGCCGCCAACACCGGGCGGGACGACAAAGGTAAAATCCGCCGTGCTGAGGCTGAAGTCGGTTACATCAGTCGGTTCGGCCCAATAGGCATAGGTGGCAGACCCGGCCGTGAGAGAGACATAAGCGGCACCGACAGCATCGCCAGCCTGCAAGACATAGGTGGAAAGAACAACACCGCCGTCAACGTAATATGTGACCGATGCCTCGGAAACCGCGTTGCCCTGGAAATCTGGATACACGCCCGCAACGTAAGCATCGCCGATTTGCTCGCCGACAAGCAAAAGCGTGGGGTCAAGGTATGCGGGCGTCGTTACCTGGATCGTCGCCGAGGTTCGCGAGCTCCCAATGCGCGTCCCGAGTCCTAGATACATGTGGCCCTCACGTGAAAAGCGGATGCTCGGCGGCGCCGGATGCGGAGAGGCGATCCCGCAGCGCGTTCAGGAGCGTGATTGCAGAAGCGAGATCGGTCGCCGGGGGCGGAAGCGCGGCAGCGCGCTTGCCGACCACCTTCTGCCCACCCACGCGCAAGCCGGGATTTGCCGACATGTCGAACGCGACACGCTCGGCGGTATTGTTCAGGAACCGCCACAGCCCGCCCGTGTAATCCATCCGAACTGTCGCGGTGCTTTCCATGGCGATAGATTGCCCACCCGCCACGCGGATAGCCGCCTTGCCATATGTGCCGTTGAAGATGGCGCCGTAGAGCGGCGAGCCTACGGAGTAGAATTGCGCCGTGGTATTCGCGCCGGAGATCGTCAGTCCGAACGGCCCGGAGGTGGCGATGATCTGGCCATTCTGAATCGGCGCGCTCCCCTCCTGGATGGCGATGCCTGTCCGAAACGTGCCATTCGTGAGCGTGTCCGACCGGACGTTCACGCCGATGCCGATTTCCGCACTCGCCGCCCCGGTGATGGCGCGGGCGATGATTTCGACAGCCCGCCTCAGCCCGTGGGCCGCAGGGTGATCGGGACCGATTCCCTGCACGTTGATTTCAGCGCCGACGACAGAGGTAACGTCGTTCGGGCTGACGTATTCGTTGAAATCCTTGGCCTGGAAGTGCGCGCCGAAAACCTGCGCCAGCCCGTGCTTTTCCGCCACCCCTGACGTTGCCGCGTGACCGGCCGTCGATGTATCGGAGTGTGATACAAGTTCCCCGGAAACGGCCCATTCCGCGCCAGTGGTGCCGTAATTGATAACCGTCCGCGCACGCAGGTTCTTTGGGTTTATCACGCCATCGTCGGTTTCAACAATGCGTTGGAAATAGCCGTTCTGCGGTGAAGGAGTCGTGGAAGTCTCTTGTTCCACGAATACCTGTGTATCCGGCAACTGCGATTGCGGCCGGTTTGAGACGTTGATTGCGATAGCCATTATCGGAGTTCCGACCACCCGTTGAACGTCGCCCCGGATTGCAGCCGGTAATAATGGTCATCCGGGACAATGGCAGTCATGTTCGCATTCGCCGCGATGGTGGACCCGACAGAAATCCACGTCGCGTTGTCGGTCGAGACCTGCAAGTAATGCGTGGAGTTCGTATTGCCGCGAATGGCAACCATGATCGGCTTTCCAGTAGTGTTCTGGTAACTGGTCCCGGCCGAGCGCGACCCGCCGACGTCCTGCCAAGTCTGCCCGACGCCAATTCCAGCAGCATCAACGTAAGCCTTGATGGATTGTTGCGAAGCAAGTTTCGTGGCGCTGTTTGACGCCATGTCGTCTTCGTCCAGAAACCAGTTGCCCGCCGCCGTGTCAGCCGAAACCGCCCCGGTCACGGTTACGCCAGTGGTCGAGGTCGTCAGCTTGGTGGAGCCGTTCTGGCGAAGTTCCGCCGCGCCGCCAGCCGTGCCCCGCACAAGCACTTCGTCGGAAGTCCCGGTGATCTGGACGATGGAGCCTTTGAGCGACAGCGCTCCCGTCCCGGCATCCTCTACGAACGAGTTGCTGCCGTTGTGGTAAATCTGGAGGTCGGAGCCGGTGCCGAAAATCGCCTTTACGCTATCGTTGAAGGTCATGTTGCCGGTGATCGTCCACGCCCCGGAAACCGTCCAGTTGCCGGAAACCGTGGGCGTCCCCGCGATCAGCGGAGTGGCGTCGTAGAACGCCCGAACGTCAGCCATCATCTGCCGAATGGCGTTGTTGATCCCGGCGGGCGAGCAACCTTCCGCGATGTTCACGCCGGAAATCGTGGAGTTGTTCCCGGCCGTGGTGGAATAGTCGGTGACTGCCATTACCCGAGGCTCCCGAATAGGCGTTGATAGATCGCCAGCGGATCGCGTTTGACCGGCTGGTAAGGTGCTACTTGCATAGGCATGATTTGCGGTGCCTGAGCGGGCGCTGGCATGGATGCCATGAGCGCATCGCCAAGGATTCCGGCGCGATCACCCCATGTCAGCGGTGCCGTATTCGTTTGCGGGAATACGCCGGTAGCAGCGCCGGGCATCTTTGACGGAGGCTCTGGCGCGCGGCGCATGTCGGCGTGAGTGACGCCGGGCCGGAGAAACTTTTCCATGTAGACGCGCGCGGCTTCGTCCGCCGTCTTGGTGCCCTGCAACGCCTTCCATGCACCGCTTTCGGTGTTGTCCAGTTCCCACTTCGTGAAGTCGAGCTGCGCGTTCAGATCGTCATAGGGAACGCCGCGCGCGTCCGCGAATTTTTCGAAGGCAAGCCGCCTCGGCCCAGTCCACTGATTCAGGCCCCACCCGCCACGGGAACCCGGAACAACGGGCTTTATCTCATTGATGCCGGGGTTAAGCCCGCTCTCGGCGCGCATCCTCGTCGCAATGCCGATTGCGATATGCTCGGGGATGCCGCGAGCCATCATGCCCGCGACGATTTCCTGAAACATCGTTGATTTCCTCGGGGAAAGGCGTTATGATTGCCGCCTTCCCGGACAGGAAACGGCATGGATTTTTTCGCGCTTTACGGGGCTATTCTCGCCGCCAATCTGACGACTGTATTTTTCGTTTACCTGATGTATCAGGCGTCCAAGTTAGGCGATGAAACGCCAGCATGGATATACTTCGGCGCCGTTGCCTGCCTGCTTTTCGCGGCCGGGTCAGTTTACGTTAGCACCTAACGGCAACATCTTTGACATATCGGGCAGGAACGGCAACAGGCCGCGCCGCATTGCTGCCTCGATGGCCTTGCGCGCCTCGGGGGTCATTCTGTCAACAGCACCGACGCCACCGGCCGCGACAAGACCGCGCGCCAGATCGGCTGCGCCTCGCGTCGAAGCCTCGGACGCCTTACGCGCCACGCTTCCGACCGCCACAGGAAGCGCACCACCGATAAGCCCGCCCACGGGACCGCCGATACCGGAACCAATGGTCGCGCCAAAGCCGGATGAGACGGCCGCGCCGAGGCCCGTCCCGCCTTTACCCGCCGAAAGGCCCATGACGCCGACCTTTTTCATGATGTTGCCGAACGTGGTGCCGTCCACAACAGCCTTCATGGCCTTGCGTTCCGCATCAGAGAAACCGCGCGCCATCTTGGGGCTGTTAAGAATGCGCCGAAATTCAATGCGAAGCCCGTTTTCAAAACCGCTGGCTTGGTTCTTGGCTTTCTCAATCGCCGCGTCGATCAATTCGGATTTGCGAAGCCGCGACCACATTTCGCGCGCCTGCCCGATCTGACCGCCGAGAGCCGGATCAACGGACGAAACGAAATCGTCAATCCCTTCAATGAATCCCGTCCCGATGGCTTTTTCCGGTCGGTTTGCGATGTTTCCGGCAGGAACAGCCGCTTTCCGGCGCAACAGGTCCAGTTCGCCAAAGGTAATTCCGGGATTGGTGCTTTGCGCCGCATCGTCAATGCGACTCGCCACGGTCGCGGCACCGGGCATCAGGTCGGCGTCAAGGCCGAAATCTCGCGCCCTGGTCAGCATGTCATCGGCCGACGTTGCGAACGCCGCGCGGGGAAGGATAGAACCCTTGGCGCTAGAGTAAATGTCGGATGCTGCCGCCTTCAGGTCATCAAGTGCGGGGGCGCCCCTCGCTGCCGAACGCATGGCAGAGCGTGTTGCCGAGTTGTCATACAGTTTCTTGATACCGGCACCCGCAAGCGGGAGCGCACCACCAAGAATGCCGCCGAGAATGCCGGAACCCAATGCTTCCCGCGCCCTGTTCTCTGCGCCGCCCTCTCCCGCGAGGAAACCATATCCTGCGCCCAGGCCCGCGCCAGCCGCCGCCGACTTGCCAGCGGTGCCGATGACGGTCTTTCCCGGCCCGACAGCGCCGAGCGGAAGCGCCACGGCTCCAGCCACTTCGCCACCATAGGCCGCCCATGGGTTATCCTGCCGACCAAGCGCAATCTTGTCACGTTCCGCCTTCAGGACTTGATCATAGGTCAGGTCAGGAGACAGCGCACCAAAGGCCGCCGTCATTTCATCACCGCCGCCGAGAGTGAGGCCCTGTAGCGCGCCACGTGCGGCAATCTCCAGAGCGCCGCCAGGATTGCCCACAGGGCCTTCCGCAGAGCCACCCACCCGACGCGCCGTCTGTTCCTGTGTTTCGCCGTCCAACGGCTTCTGGACGCGCTCACGATACCACGATTTGAGATCATCGTTGCGGATGGTGGCGTGCGCGTTCTCTGCGCCGGAAATCGCGTTAAGGAAGGCCCTCGGGTGCATGTTCGGATAAAACTTGCGGTTGATTCCGATGAGGAAATCACCGTCCGACACATTGTCGTATTGCGGGAATTGCGCCCGAAGTTCCGAAAGCGTTTTCATTTCAGAATCCCGAGAGGATCATCGTCGGAAGGGTCAGCGATCATTCCCGGCGCAAGCCCGAGAGCGGCCGGATCACCGGTCTCGTAAATCTTGCGCAGAATGCCAGTATACAGATCGTTAAGGCGATTCAGGTTCTCGATAAGTTGCTCCTCGCCCTGAGACTGCGACAGGCTCCCGAGCGTGGATTGCAGGGCCTCCAATTCCTGCACCGCGACCTGCCCGAGGGCGCCGCCAGTCGGGCTTTCCTCGCGCATCCTTTGAAGGCGATCAAACCCGATATTGGCTCGGATCGTCATCGCAAGCTGTTTTGCGTTTGCTGCGTTTGTTCCGCCAACAGAGGAAAGAGTTTCCGCGCCGAGGCCGGTTGCCGGATTATACAACGGGGAGTTTTCGACAAGCGTTTTCAGCCGCGAAATGTCTTGGATAACTACATTTCCGCTTGTAGCTGCGGAAGCTGCCCGTTTCCCGCCGCCATCGGCCGCCGCCTTTGCCTCGGCCTCGGCCTTTGCCGCATCTGCGGCGGCCTTGCTTCCGGGAATCGGGACGGCAATTGGAACCACTCCGCGACCGCTGGAATCCGGCTGCGTAATCACCTGACCATCCGCCCCGCGAAGCCACACGTGATCGTTGGGCGCTTGCCCCCATTGCGGATCGCCTTGCGCCATGTTGATCGTGGTGCTACCGGCGCCGATGCCAGAGACATTCTTTAGAGAGCCATCCGGCGCCGTGGTGATTTCATACGTCTGGTCGGGCTTTAGCCCAAGAGCGGCGGCTTGCTCGCCAGTGACGATGGACACTTTATCGGGTGCCGTGTCAGGCGTCCGGTAATCCCCCATCAATTCGCCGGTGATCGGATTCACAAGCTGGCCGTTGATTTCAACCCCGCGCGTCGGGTCGGGCGGCGGCGCAAAAGCCCGCTGCATGATCAACTCGACTGCCATGCTTTCCGGCATGGTGGCAAGGATGGCGCGCTGCTGCGGTGAAAACCCGTCCATCAGCCCCGGCTGCTCCATGACCTTGCGAAGTTGCGCCTGCTGCTGCCTTTGTTGCAGCGCTTGATATGCCGGGGACATATTCACCGGCTGGCCAGCGCCGAGTTGCGACAACCCCATGCCGATTCCCTGCATGGCAATTGCCCGCTCAGGCGTCATCCATTGCTTGGCTTGGTCAAGGATTCCCATCAAAGCGCCCCGTAATCAACAGCCTTGAACCCGCCGATTTCGCCCACAGCGCCGGGCTTCACCCTTTCGACCTCCTGAGCTATGACGCCCATGTGTCGCAAAGGATTGCCCTTGTAGTTGTAGGTATAGACGTTTAGCCCGTCGTCGGTTTTGCCGACCCTCTTGATATTCTCTTTCAGGCGCTTGTCGGAAAACAACAGTGGAGCCGCCTGCAACCCGAACCCGAGCGCACCCAGGAGGCCGTTCCCCCCGGACGTGCGAGAAGACTGCACCCCGAACATGCCGCCGACGCCAGAAGTAAGCGCGAGGTAATCCTGGATCGCATTCAGGTCGGCCGTCTGCGCCTGCTGGTCCTGCAACACCGCCGCGTTGATTTCGGACTGGTTCTGCTGCTGGTTCCCGCGACCCATCGTGTCAAGGAAGTTGACCGCACCGTATGCCGCGTTATTGATCCCCGGCACCATTCCCGCCGCCTGAAGCGCGCGGTTTTCGCCCTGCTGCCATGCGTTATCAAGCACCCCGGCAACACCGGACGAAACCCCGCTAGCGAGGTTCTGCGCATGAAGCCCGGAACCTGACATGCCAGACCCGGCGAAGCTGGAATTGATCCCCGGCATGATCCGGTCAATCGTATTCTGCACAAGCTGGTCGGTGTATTGCGACCGCACGTTCGGGTCCATCGCCCGCGCGAGCGAGCCTTGCGCCATGTTCGCGCTGTTCAAACCGCCAGCACCCACCCCGCCAGAGGCGTTGTAGGCCGCATTGGAAAGCGGGTCACGATCCGCCACCAGATCGCCCATGTAGGGGTCAATGCGAAAACCGCCAGCGTCATACAGCGCGCCTGCGTCGGCCAGACCCTGATTGATGTAGGGCTGAGACGGGCCGTAGGGGTCGTTCCGCTGCGTCGTCGTGCTACTCGTGCCCATCAGAGCCTCTTTTCAAGAATGACATGGGTTTTCAGCATCCCAATGTCCTTTAGTTTCCGTTCCCATCCGGGGCGGGCGACCGCCTCGATACGCTTGGCGCCAATATCACGCGCCCATCCCTCAAGGACCGGCCAAAGGTGCAGCCAATCCCCCGCCCCACGGCCCGCGCAATGCGTGATCTGCACGGTCTGCAGCCTGTCTGCCATTACAGCCGTCAGGACTGCCGCACGCACTTCCCCGTCGAACGCCACCCACAACTGACGGTCGCGGCTCCTGATCTGCCCGACCAGTTCCTCGGGCGTCCATTGCCCGCTTCGGCAGAACGATTTCAGGTGCCATTCGATCCGTGGCAACCATGCGTCAAGATCGGACGCCGGGACTGCAATCGGCGTCAAAGGACTTCCTCTCCCCATCCGTGAAGGACAAGCGCGCTGCCCGTGCCGGAATAAGCCTTGATCACCGTTCCGGCCTGATACAGCCCGCCCACCATGTCGGTCAGGTCAACAGCCGTATTCGCCGCGACGCTGTAGCCCTTCAACTCGGCGTTGCCATCCCCGATTGACCCACCCGAGGGAATGGCATTCAGGCTCAGTGTCGCCGCCGAGCCGGTGACGTTAGCAACCGCCAGCCGCCGCACCTTTAGCATGACGCCATCCCGCACCGTGTAGAGCGTCTGTGCCGCTCCCGAGGTCGTCCCGGTGATCAACAGATGATCAATCGGCACGTCTCGGGCGGGGATAACTCCGCCTGTCGGCTGAGTGGCAACGCGAATCTCGGTCATGTGTCGCCGCTCACGTCAAAGTCGATCTGATAGCCGAAAGCATCGTTCCACGTCGTCCCGGCCGGAATGGTCAGGCCCACCCGAACGAAACGGGAATCGAAATTGAACGGGGCAAAACCGATAGGCCCGATGGCAACGTCTGGTGCCGTGGTGTAACTGGCACCCGCCCTCACTCTTCCGGTCATCGTGACAAGCGTTGAATCGCTGGAATCCGTCACGATTGGCGTGACGCTGCGAACAAATACCCGCTTTCCCGGCTGCGGCTGAAATTCTCCGCTTTCAAACACCGCCGCGAGGGAGGAACCCGTCAACTGATACTGAATTCCGCCGACAAATGCCGCCATCGACTTCCCGCGCGCCGCGAATGACGGCGAGTCGAGGGAAAGCGTCATCGTGTCCAGATCGGTATAGATCGCCGCGACCTGCTCAAGCGTCAGGCCCGCAATCCCCGACGCAAACACGCAGTCGGTCGCCAGCGCAACGTAGGACCACCATTGCGTTTCCCAATTGTAATAGAGCAGCCCGACAAATGCGCCACTATCCCCCGGAACGGTCCATACTACGCAGCGGTTCGGCCAATCTACGGCCGCTTGCACTGTCGAGAGGTAGGTTTGCGAGGCGTTCGCAAGGAACCAATCCCACACCCGCCCGCGCGAGATCGACTGGCCAGCCGTGCCATTCGTGACGAAAAAACCGTCATCGGAGAGGTAAAACACGTTCTCGCCGACCTGTGCGAGAGAGAACGGCGCGGCAAGGCCCCGCTGCGAGTCCACAACCTGCTTCGCAAACACGCTCGGGCCGCCAGTATACTGGATGCGCGACAAGCCGTTGCGCTGGAAAATAAGCCCCGTGTTGCCTCCGGTGATCCCCATGACCACGCCCAGGTTCTCGGGCATGTCCACTGCATCGGATTGCAGCGAAATCGACGTGGCCCACTCGCCTTGCGGGTTGTTATACGGCGACCACCTGACACGGTAGGAAGCATCATTCGTATCCGTGTCGATGAGATTGCCCATGAAGAGGAAATCGCCAACCCGCGCCATGGCAAGCCCGTGCGGAATGGTCCAGTTTTCGGCAACGAACGTGCTGTCTGCCTCTATGTCGTCCAGATACCAGACGCCCTCCTTCGAAGACGCATAAATGGACGATCCGAACCGCTCAAACCTTACCGGCTCTGTCAGGGTCAGCGTGAGCGTGCTGTCAGTCACCGTCCCGCCGACTATGTGGTGCAAATCCCCGGCCGTGGCACAGACGGTAATCCTGGTTCCGTCCGCGCGCTGAAAAGACATGGCCGAGAGAACCGCAGCCCCCACGTCGCCTTCGCTGGTATTCGCGCCATATGCGGGTTTATAGCCGCCCGGCCCCGGAATGACGTTGGTGCAGACCTCTAGCCCCGGATTCCGGTAGTCAGTAACATCCGGCAACCACGGTCCGAGGGCAAATTCGCTGATCACGGCGCGGTCCTGACGGTCGGGACAATCGGCGCCCCGGAATAGCGGGCCTTCGCATCCGAAGATTGCGCCAGCTTCATGTGTTGCCCGTAGGCCGCTCCGTGAATCGCCATCGCCTTTTCGTCGCGGATCAACGCCGCATGGTGGGCCAGCACCCCGTAGACATAGACGGATGGATAATTGGTCAGAATGTCGTTCGTGTCGCCATCCGCCGACAGGTCAGCCTGCCGAGCGTAATACCGGATGATGAGGTCTTCGGCCCCGTCAGGCTCGGGGTTTAGCAGGATCGCCCCGTCAACAATGGCGTAGGTCTTGGGTGTGCCCGAGGTCACGTGCGCCCGGTTGATGCCCGTCGTATCCGTGGGAGAAAGCGGCGTCCTCGGGTCAACGTCGCGGTAAATGGAAATCATCTGGAGGAAATCCGAGGGGAGCGCCACGCTCGCCGCCTCTGTCAGCGTATCGGTCGCTTCCATTTCCCGCACGCGAAGCCGCGCGTTTATGTCCGCCGTCACCAACTCATAGCAAATGTCGGCCGGATAGCGTCCGATCAAGCTGTAGAGGCGCGACTTTAGCGTGGCGAAGTCCATCAGAACGTGCCCCCATGCACCCGGAATTTACCCACGTCGCCGCTCAGAAGCTTCTTGCGCAGAACGTCCTTGGCCGCAGGGTCATCCCATGCCACCCCGGCTTCCTTCAGCCATTCCGTGACCACCCACGCCGGAACGCTTGCCACGTGCCAACTATCAGACAGCGGCATGTCGGGCGCTTCCCGGCGCAACCTGACCTCATCAAAGGCGTGGTCAAGGTCGTGGGTTTTCTTGCGAACGATCTTGTCGCCCTGGTCGATCCACTCCTCACGCATCGCGCGCTTGCCTCCAGAAAAGCAGGGACTTGCGGCGATGCGCCGTCACCTCGATTTCATCCCCGAGGACCGCCCGCCGTCCGCTGCCAAGCGAAATCGCGCGGTTTGTGACGATCATCCGAAACAGCGGCTCGGAGGGCAAAATCTGCGAAATATCGGACTGCACATTCTCCGCTTCTGGGGTGGGCGCGGATTTCCTCGGCCGTCCAACGCGGCGTTGACCTGTTTGCACGGGGTATTTCCTCTGCATATCCGATCAGCCGCAGCACTTCCGGCAACGCCTCGAACGGGAATAACCGCGTGGCGCCGTCCACAAAGAAGCTTTGCGGCTTCAGGATGATGGTTTGATGGCGGCAAACCCCATTCATGGCATCGTCAAGATGCGTTCGGGTCGCGCCGTAAACGTAATTGAGCGCGCTTGTGAGCCGTTCCCACGGGTCGCGTATCAGCGCCCACGCCTCTATCTCGCCAAGCGTCTTGCGTGCCTGTCCGACCGGGATATGGCCGGGCAGGCACTTTTCGCCAGAAACCCGCTCGATTGCCCGTTCAAGCGTCTGCGATCCGCACTTGGGAATGCTGACGATGAACAGGCCGAGCGGTTTCAGATACACTCAGACCGCAGCCGAGAACGGCGTTGCTTCGGTGCCAGACGCTTCCGAGTAGACGAGAACCGCCCACACGTTCGCGGCGATGTCGTCCGCAATGACGCGAGCGCCCTTCAGACCACCCTTGGTGGAGCCGTTGAGCGTGATCGTGTCGGACGAATCCGCCGTATAGAAGCACGACGCGCCCGCCGAGTCGTTGCCGAGGTAGGCAACGCCCATCATCGTGTCGGACGAGTTGGCAACCCGCACAACTTGGTTGCCGCTCGCGTCCGCCGCAAGGATGAACTCGTAACGCGCGCCCGAGCCGGTCGCCGCCGGAAGAGTGGCAGTCACGCCAGCCGCCCGGTTGAGCACAATCGGGACGCCCGCGTGAGCATCCCGAGTCACGGTCACAGTGGACGCGGTGACAGTCACCGCGCCGAGGTTCTGCTTGTAAGACATGACCTGTTCTCCTTACGACGTGGTGTTGTCGTAAACGGCGCCGTGCGCTTTTTCGTTGCAGCACTCCAGCGTGAGTTCCGTAACGATCTGCTTGCGCTCGTTGTCGCCCATCTTCGCCAGATCTTCCTGCTTCGTTTCGCGAGCAATCGCGACTTTCCACATATCATCTTGGAAGATGAACACGTCCCGCGCGCGGTTTTCGCGCGAAAGGACAAACTCGACCACGCCCCACGGGGTGCGGTAAACGTCGATCATCTTTTCGATCTGGCCGACTTTCACCGTGTTGCGCTGCGCGTTGTTGCCGGTGAACCCGAGGGCAAGGTTCATCTGGAACGCCGAGAGATAAACCGTGTCCGGTTTCCCGCCGTTTTCCCAAATGAGTTGCATTGCCGGGTCAAAGCGCGTCTGCGAGAAGGCGACGGGGGTTCCGTCGTCCGTCCGTGCGTTCGTGCCGTCGCCGGTCGGGTTTGCGCCGCCGTTACCCGCCTCGAATTCGAGGTTGGTAACGAGCCACGCCGGGGCGCCCGCAAGTTCACGGGCCACCACGGAACTACCCGCAACGCGAGCGTTGTTCAGGAACAGGGCACGCTCAATGTCAAGCTTGTGCTCCTTCATGCTCTTGCCGATCTGGTAGAGCATTTCCTTGCCACGGCCCGCCTTGCGGAGCGCCATGTCAGTTCCCGAAATCGAGACGGCGTTCTTGAAAATCTGCGTGTAGTTGCCGAGCCGCGTGGTGGCGGTCCGGGCGTCCGCAGTGGTGTCGCCACCTTCAATGTGGGCGTTATCCGCCGATGCACGGAGGGCATCAGTCTGCCACTCGTGATAGGTGTTATACGCCTTGGTCTTGGCCGATTTCGACAGGAACGGCGTGTCGTCGGGGTCAATGTTGAAAATCTGGTTCACCAGATCGTCAATGATCCCCGTCATGTCGTAGCTGTCGAAGGTGTTGGCAGGTTGTGCCATTTTTCACGCTCCTGAGGGTTATTCGCCCGTCAAGATTCCAAGCGCCTCTTTCAGGGAGACGCCTTTCTTGAACCGGGCAAGCTGCTTCTGACGTGCAGCCTCAGCCTCCTTGTCGCGGTTTGGCTTGGCTCCGGGCTGGAGCGACGGCTTGACCTCGGCCACCTTCTTTTCAATGGCTGGTTTCGCCTTCTGCAATTCCCGGTAGGCAATGGCGTCTTTCAACACCTTGATCATGCGGTGATCGGCAATCTGGCCGACTTCCTCCGCAGAAAACCCGTAGACCGTAGCCCCGTCTGCCATCTGCTTCGCCGCGCTGAGGAACTTGGCTTCGTCTCGCCACTCGGGGAATGCTTCAAGAAGCTTGTTCCGCTCGGTCGCGATTGCCTCGGCCCTCAGTTGATCCTGCATGGCGTGGAACTCGGCCCGCGCCTGCTCTTTTTGCCTCTGACGTTGCTCCCACTGCACCCGGCGCAGGTTGTATTCCTGCGGCGGTAGCTTGGTCGCCAATTCAGCCCAATCCGGCTCCGCTTCGGTAGGCACCGCCCACCGCTTCAGGGATTCCGAAAGCTGCTCGCGGAGTTGGGCAGTCTCCGCTGCCGACCGTTCAAGCGCCTTACGCTCCTCCGCGAGGGATTGCGTCTTGCGCGTGTAGTCGGCTTTGAACATCGGGCTTTCGAGAAGCTCTGACAGCTTCACCCGACGCTTGCCCTCGGCCGTGTCAACCTCATACTCAGGGTCGCTATCCGCGTCGTCCTGGTCCTCGGTTTCGGCCTCCGCTTCAACCTCGTTCGCTTCGGGGTCGCTGTTGCCAGTCCCTTCGGCTTCCTGCGTCTCAACGGTTTCGTCGTCCGCCCCGGCTCGCGCCGTAACTCGTTCGACAGCCTCGCTTAGCGAGATCGCTCCAGTGGAGTTCTCGGTCACGGGGATTCCTCTTCAGATGCCACGCTGCGGAGCAATGCCTTGGCCGCTTGCAGCCCGTGGTATGTGTGCAACGCCGTCGCGCGGTCCTCTTCGGTTGTCGCGCTCGCCATTACCTTCCGGGTCAATTGCGCCTCCAGACGCTCGATTGCCCATTGGAAGTCCTGATCAGCCAATATGGCCTTGATCCTGTCAGACCTTGCCATAATCGACCGCCGATTCCGTCTCTTTGGCCAACTGGTCGCGCGCAAGGTCGTCCTTCATGACGACTTCCTTGCGCTTCAGGTCCAGCGTTTCCTGTTCCGTCATCATTCTGGAGGCAGTTTCAGCCTCTTTCCGCTGCGCTTCCTGGTGTTTCAGCGCCAATTCGGCCATGCGGAATTGATGGTCGGCCTCGATCTTCATTTTATCGTTCGCCGCCCGCGATTGAGCCTCAAACTCCATGATTTGCGTCTGTTTCATGGCCAATTGCTCTTGCAGGCCGGGCTGCTGCGGCTGCGGAGGCGGCAGCATGTCGGGGTCGTCCATGAACTCGGCAATTGATTTGAAGCCGAATGTCTCCATCATCCGGGCGGTCAGGTTATAGACCTTCTTTTCGTTGACCATCCGGCTCCCGGCAGTCATCAATTCGCGCTGCACCTGCCCGAGGAGCATCATTCCGTTGCGGCGTTGCTCGCGCGAGTTGTTCCCAATCGCCACGTTCATGTCGGTTCGGTCCTTCCACGTGCGCGGATTGACCGATACCCACTTGCCATTCAGCTTGACGGCCAATTCCTTCATCGGCCCTGATCGCAGATCGCGGTGAATGCCCATGAACAGGTCGCGCAGCCCGGTTTCGGCAAAGGTGCGGGCGATCAGGAGCGTCTTCTTCTGCGAAGCGTTCATGATCTGTTCGATACCCGTTGCCGTTTTGTTCAGCGAATCGGCGTCAAGGCCCTGATTGTATCGCGTGGCCCCGGTGCGGGTTTCCTTCAGGTCGTCGAACTTCTCCAGAAGCGGCAACGTGGTGCCGATAACGCTCGGCGGCATGTTGTAGATAACTTCCGCGCCGCCCGTCCTGACAGGGGCGCCGGGGGCCGGGTTTGCCAGATCGGTGAAAGTATTTTCGCCCGCCATGTTCTCGTCAAAATGCGGACGGGCGTAGTTTGTCAGGTAGATGTTATCCAGCGTGTGCCGGAGAAGGACCGTCTTGACCTTCTGAATGTCGTCAACGATCTCCGCGACCGACCTCCCGATATGCCGGTGGGGCACGATATACGGCGTTAGCGAAGAAATCGGGATGCACGAAACCTCGTCAATGGCTTCCTTGCCGCCATCCCATTCGAGAATCTGCGAGCCGTCGCCGTATGCCCACACCTGGAGCAATTCCGAGAACCCATCGTTATTCACGTCGGCGCGAACGAATGCCTGGTAGACCGTCACCTTTTCGGTTGACTCGTCCCCGTGTTCCTCTTCGAACTCCTGGTTATCGCGGGTGTTGAAGCGGTCCTCGGTCTGGTCCTCGTCCGACTCCTCGAAAGCCTTGGCGATGCTGGCCTTAGAGAAGCCCATGGCCCGCAATTCGCCGCGCTCCATTTCCCGGCGCCGCCCGCAACACGGGATGCCCTCCAGTGAAACCTTGTTCCACCTCGGCGTGCCGAAAAACTCTTCCTGCGGAAAGCACGTCACCTCATACCGCTTGTCCCTCGCGGTGCAGCGCAGCTTGATGCGGATGGGCTCATCCCCCCCGCCGTCGCTTTCGAGGATTTCGTAATCCCCCTTCTCGGACAGGATGGTGAGCAATTCGTCGGGCGTGAGGTCTTCGTATTCCTCAATCTCGATCCGGCGCTTTTCCACCCACCCGCGTTGGACATAGCTGTTCTGCTGGATCAGCGCTTCCTTGAACCACGTGTAGAGGATTTCGAAGCCGTTATTCTTCTGCCAGAATATATGTTCGACAATCCCCGTCTCCTGCCGCGCGGCTTCCTCATCCTCGGGGCCGACCGGCTGAAACTCGATCAACCCCTCCGAAGAGGTAAACACGTCCATTATATCGGGCAGAATAGCCTCAACCGCATCGGCAACGTCGGTCGAGACGAATTGCGAGCGGCCTTGGACTTCATCGCCGTATGGCTCGCCCATGTAACGGTCGAACAGGTCGCTCCGAATATCGGACGCGCTCCACTGTTGGGCGTTCTTGATCAAGCGCCCAATATCCGCCTTCAAACTGTCTTTCATGTCAGATCATACTGAATTGCGGTTTCGGCAGTTCTGTCATCGTCGTTCTCCTTGCCGAAAGCGCGGGGAATAGCTCGGTCAATCCCCACACGAGGGCATCAACTCTGTCGGGCGACCAACCGGCCACCTTACTGTCAAATCCAACCGTGATGGCGCAGCACTGGTCTTCAAGTTCGGGGAATGCCCCGATGTGCAGCACCTTGCCGCGCTCGTATAGCGCCGCCACAGGCTCGGCGCGGGCCACCTTGCCCTTGGATGCCCGGACAGCCTTGTATGGCACGTCCGCAGCCTGCGCCCGGATGGCTGCCTCTATCAGGTCGCCGCCGTTGTTGACCTCACCGATGATCCTGTCCGCATCAAGCGAGCGATAGAGCGACACGGCGCGGCGAGCCCACTCCTCGGGGCGATACCTGCCGCTCTCATCCGCCAGGACGTATCCAAATCCATCAGCCCCAAGGCCGACCGCGACAATCCCGGTCTCATCCGAGCCGGGCGAGTTTGTGACAGCCGGATCGACCGCGACCACGATCCGCGTCATTCGCACCGGGTAGCCGCCATCCTCTTTCAGGATCGACCGCTTGAAGTAACTGCGCCTCCAAAGCGCGTTCTCATCGTCGGCCGTGTATTCCCCGAGCAGAAATCGCCGCTTCTGGCGCTCGGGCAGGCTTTCAAGGTCCGCGAGGTAATCCCCGCTCAGGTTCTCCCGGTTGTCATACGGGTTGATGACGTGGAAGCCGTATTGCGCCCGGTCGATGGGCACCTCGTCCTGCGGGTCAATACCCTCGTGCCACAGGCGATAGGTCCAGTGCATCCGGGTTGTCGGGTTGAGCGAGCCATAGAAGCGCTGGCTCAGCGTCCCGCCGTTGATATCAGTGCATACCTGTGCAAGGCGAGACCTCAGCAGCGTGAACCAATGATATGGCCACTCGCTAATCTCCTCGCCGTGGATCGTGGCGTATTCGCGGCCGAGCATCTTTTCGACGGCCTTGTCGTCATTCAGGCCGCCGATCCATACCTCCGAGCCGTTCGGGAACGTGAACAGCCCATCCTTCTCGTGCCATTCGGGCGCCGGGATACCGGGATACCGCAGCGCCCACGCTTTCGGGAAAGTGTCCCGCGCGATTGACGCCTTTGCGGCCGTCATTTCCTTGCGCACGATCAAGTGACGCGACTCCGGCGCGAACAACGCCCGGTCCTGATCGCATGTGCAGAGCAGGAAAGATTTCCCCGAGCGCGAGCCGCCGTAGAGCAAGTTAAAACGCTTGCCCTGCGTGAGCAGGTCATCCATTGCCCGGCGCTGGCCGGGGTTGAGTTGGAATGTCACAGCTTGGAAACGTCTCGGGCAATCGTGATGACCAGCCCGCCCTCGCCTGTTTCGACCGTGGTGTTCTGCAAATCTGGCAGGACTTTTTTGAGCAATGCGAGCCCTGCGGTCACTTCGGACTGCTTCATGTCCTGCGACCCCTCGGCATGTGCGATTAACCTGCTGAGAATATTGCTGTTTGCAATCTTAAGCCTGTGGTCGTCCGTCATCTTGTGAAGGACGCTGCCCTTTGCCCTGATTGCCATTCCCCTATGCCAGTCCCTTGCGGGACGCTGGCCTCCTGTTACGCTTCGTCAATTGCGCTGATCTTGCCTGCGTCGGCCGGGTGGATTTCCCACTCGTATTCCCGGTCGGGGGAGAGGTAGAAGTCATTCCCGACCGTCGCCACACGATCCCCGAAAGCGAGCCACATTGCTTCACTCGCGGACGCCCGGAATACCTGGCCAGCCTTGGCGGTAATATCCCCGGCGCCATCCTCCACGTATGTCGCGGAGGTGGACGTGGTGTATGCGTCCGATGTGGCGATGCGCGATGAAATCACCGTGCGGGCGTTGTCCCGGCTGTAATCGCCGAGCGTGAAGCGAAGCGTTCCCATTTGTCCCTCTGTCCTCTATACCCCAACAACCTGCCAGTCGCTCGGGTCTATTCCGCCAATCCCGATGAGGCTCACGGCCTCCATGAAGCAATCCGCGCAGTCAGCGTGTTTTGCCGCCTCGCATACGTCGCTCAGGTCAAGACCGGATGCCAGCGCGTCGAATAGCGCGGCGCGGACCACGTCCATGTCCGAGACCTCGAACTCAATCGCCATCGTCAAAGCCGAGGTCAAAGCCAATGCGACTGGCGCGGCGATAGATCATATCCCCGCTGGCCGTGAGGATGCCGGTCGGCTGGTCCTCGCTCCACGATCCGTCGTCAAACACAGTGTCGCCGCGCGTCTCTCCGTCCCATTCGCCCCAATCTGCCTTGATGACGCGGACAGGTCCGACGCGATAGCGCATCTGTGCCTCTAGTGATTGGTGATTAGGTGGCGGGCGTTTCGTCCCCGCCTTGGCGCATTGCGCTACGACGGCACTTTACGGCAGCCGCCTGCACGTCGATGCGCGCGCAGTTAGCGCGCCATTGGCATCCGCTAGGGGAATCGAACCCCTTCCTGCGGTTTTGGAGACCGCCGTGCTTCCATTACACCAAACGGCATTCAGTTGGTTGCGGGGGCGGGATTTGCACCCGCGTCTCCGGCTTATGAGGCCAGTGAGTTGACTGCTTCTCTACCCAGACATGTTGAACGCGGTATCTCGCACCATCACCACACGGAGACGAGACGCGGGGCTATCCCGCCTTAAGGCCCGCGCTCAGGGGGTGCATCCGCGCCTCTTGGGCGTCATCACGATCTGCCGGGCGTCAAACGCCTCACCGAGTCAAACACGGGGCAGTCGCTTAGAATGCACCGCCAGAAAGCGGCAGGGCGCATATAATCCGCGCCCTATTATACCACCAGATACCCGAAATTTATCACATATGCAACAGCTAATTCGCTTTTTCCCCGAGCATCAAATGCACTCAGCCCGGAATTTTTTTGACCATTTCCCGCAGCGCCCGTTCCCGCGCCACGTCGATCTGCCGCCGCGTCAAACCGTAGCGACGGATTACGGCCTCCTTGCGCAGTCCCATCGCCAGAGCCGCCACCGATTTGCGGCGCGTGCTGTTCGTGCCCCATGCGCTCGTGACGCCGTGGAATAGCCTAAGCACGTGATCGGCGCGGGTGCATTCCTCGGCGCTAGGGCGGATCGGGCTTGGCTCGTATTCGGGCAGTTCCTGGACCTCGCCCTTGATGTAGGCGTTGATCTTCTGCCAGATCGTGATTTCGTCCGGTGCTTCCGGCATGGCGGATTTTACCGGATAGCCCGCCCGTGGGGTGCCCGCGAAAAACCGCGACACACGGAAGGCGTCGCGGAGCAACACCCACATCAAGGCTTCCGGAGTGTCGCCGAGGCGCCGATCGTCCTTGGCCAGATCGGTTGCCGCCCGGAATGCGCGCTGCCAATCGTAGGTCATTTGATCCTCCGAAATAGCTGCTCTGCCGGGCGTGACTCCAGCCGCTTTACCCGCGCCATCAGACGCTGGATGTAGTTCTGCGAATTGTCGTATAGCCGCTGCAATTCCGCCA
>OFRG01000287.1_pt1 | contig 21364 bp, 21 predicted proteins | sample 1543071 | NCBI WGS metagenome assembly OFRG01 (sample SAMN07774222, study PRJEB24372) | wastewater metagenome | isolation source: WWTP Verbania (Effluent) | place: Italy: Verbania | collected 2015-12
CCAACACGGCGGACAAGCACCTGATCTCGGCGTTCGCCGCTATCCCCGGCACGACGCTGGACATTTCCGACATGCTGCTGATGAAACTGTCGCGCATCGGGGGCGACGGCACGGACACCTACGGCGCCGATGCGCGCCTTATCGAGTTCGATATTCACTATCAGCTCAACTCGCCGGGCTCGGAAGGGGAGTACACCAAGTGACCAAGCCGCAGAAATCCGCGCCACCGTACCTTCGATGCGATTGGGATATCCCGGTCGTGGCGGCCGTGCAGGCCCTGTCCCGCGGCGAGGCGACCCCGGAGCAACAGAAGCAGTTCCTGAACTGGCAAATCAATATCTGCTGCGGCACGTATGATCAGACGTTCCAAGAACTCGGGGAACGTGAATCGAGCTTCGCCGCGGGCCGCCGTCAAGTCGGCTTGTGGCTCGTGAAGCTACTCCATTTGTCCACCAATGCACTTCGAAAGGCCACACCACATGAGTGACCCCACCGCCGCCACCTCTGCTGTCGTTGCAGACCCGGCAACTGCTGTCGTTGCAGATCCTGCTGTTGCCGCTGACCCGGTTGTCGTTGCAGATCCTGCTGTTGTTGCGGACCCGGCCCCCGCACCTGCGGAGCCGGCCAGCGAATGGCCTGCCGATTGGCGCGCGAAGTACAGTTCCGATCCCGCGATACAGAAGCGGTTGGAACGCTACGGCTCGCCCAAGGCGGCCCTCGACGCCCTCTTTGCGGCGCAGACACGCATCAGCAAGGGCGACCTGCTGCCAGCCCTCAAGGACAACGCGACGCCCGAGGATGTAGCCGACTACCGGGCGGCCCACGGAATCCCCGCCACGGCCGCAGAATACGACCTGACGCTGCCCAACGGGCTGGTGATCGGAGAAGCCGACAAGCCGATGGTGGACGAGTTCCTGGCCCGCGCGCACGAGACGAATATGCACCCCACCCAGGTCAAGGAGGCGCTGGGCTGGTACATGGACATGCAGGAACAGGCCAGAGCCGCGCAGACAGCCCGCGACACCGAGGCCCGCATGGTCTGCCTGGACACCCTGCGCGAGGAGTTCGGCCCCGACTACAAGCGCGAGGTCAAGATCGCCATGGGGGTGCTCGACAGCGCGCCGCCCGAGGTCAAGGACCGGTTCCTCGCTGGCCGGCTGTCGGATGGCACCCTGATCGGCGACGATCCCGCTGTCATCCGCTGGCTGAACGGCCTGAGCCGCGAGCTGAACCCCGTCGGCACCGTCGTGCCGGGCTCGGGGACCAACGCCGTGCAGGCAGTCGAGGCCGAGATCGCGGGCATCAGGAAACTTATGTCGGACCACAAGTCCGAGTATTGGAAGGGTCCGACGGCGGCCAAGATGCAGGCCCGCTACCGCGAACTGACTTCCGCACTTTCGAAAGGAAAGTAAGCCATGACATACGCAACGACAGACGAACTAATCGCCCTCGCGTCCGGGGGTCTCGTCGGTTCTCCGGCTGTCTATTACCACGAGTCGGCGGATAATGCGACAGCGGTAAACGTTGCGGGGTTCATTACGGACGGTGGCTCGAAGGGGATGAAAGCCGGAGACTACGTGCATCACCGGGATACGACATCGGCATCCGGGGTGACGACTATACACCGCGTGTTGTCGGTGGCGAGTACGGGACTCGGTGCGGTGTCGCTGGGGGAGGGGGGTCAGGTCACGGCGACGACTGATGCTGTTACGGGGACAATGATAGGGCTTAACGGCTTAACTGTGGACTTACCAACTGGCGTAGCAGAATCGATACCGCAGCAATTCAAACCGCATTCAACGCAGTTCCAACAGGCGGCGGCACTGTCTGGTTTCCCCCCGGTTTGTATATCACAAACGGCAATATCAACATCCCATATCCGACCAAGATTTACGGATCAGGAAGTTCGGACGCCTATGCAGCGACCAACCTAAATACAGGCGTTAACGGTACGCAACCTGCTGTTTACGCCAATGAGAGCGAGATTGCCGCCACGACCATCGTCAACATGTCGCAGACGACAGACCTGTTCCTTGTGTCGGCGCATGGCGTAAGTATTCGGGATATACACTTTTCAAACCGCGCAGTATCAGAGCCTACTGCGGGTGCCGCTATCAAGGTGGGCGGGGCAAGCGGCACTCCGGCAAATGGCTTCCTGATGGATAACTGCTCAACAAACCGATGTTGGATCGGTGTGGATATTGTCAATTCTGAAGCCTACACCATTAAAAGCTGCAAAATAATCGGGTGCGTCAAAGGCGGAATACGCACGGCCAACGTGGAAAACCAAGACGAAGGCGATCCGCTTATCATGGGTAACTGGATTATGTCGGGCAAAAATGCCGCCGCCCCCGACTATGGGATTCTCTACAATGGCGGCGGTGGTTTAAAGATCATCGGCAACAAGATAAGCCGTAAAGGCGCTACGGCTGCCGCCGACGCCAAGCGGACGAAGAAAGGGATCGTCCTACAGCCGCCTGCCGGAGTGGTATCTACCGTATTCACGATCACAGGTAACTCCATTGAAGCTATTGATGAAGATTGCATTTATATTGATTGCACGAATGCGCCGGTCGGGAACATTACCATCAGTGGAAACGAATTCAACTGCTCGCCGTCATTGACCAATTATGTCCTTCGCGGGATATCCGGGGCGAATGTTCCGGGGCATGTTTATTTTGGCGGCAACGTCATCCGTGGCTGCTACACAATGGTCAGATCGGCATATTTTAATGGCCTGAGTATCGGCCCTAATGTGATTGATGGGGCTACGTTTACCGGCGGCGGGCCTTTGATTGATTTAGCAAACGGCATCGGCATAAGTTATAGACTGGATGAGCAAAACTTTAAGTCTAGACCTTCCCCGTGCGTGATGCTGGCTGACAACACAGGAACAGATTACAACAGCAACACATTGGGGCTACGGGCAGGCAATGACAAGCGTCTTGTCCGTGAAATGCCCGCGCTGAACCTCACACCAACAGCGGTTAATTTATTTGCGATTGACATCGGTTCTGCGGGCAGCGCAAACTCGTATTCGTGTATTGTGGAGTGCAGTTTTTCCGGGTTTGTTTCAACAGGGGCAAGCGCTGGCGTGGGATACTCTCACCGAGTTAAGCGCAGTCTTTTGGGAGGCGCAGGGGCGGCAAATTCAGCAGTCATAGCAACCGACGTGGACTATTTCACCGGCACGCAACAATACCTAACTTGGGCATTCACAAATTCAGGCGGGGTAATCACTATCTCAGTCGTTGTGATTACCGGAGGGGTTACGCCAGCAACTAGCAACTTTGCGGGGATCATGGCTGGCGAAGTAGTACTCCGTATTGACGGCACCGTGAGACGCCTGACGATTAGCTGATCCCTACTACAATGCCATGAACCTCCACGAAACCACACAGAAAGGAAAATGACACATGGGTGCCAATAAAGAAAGCTACTCCCCGGTGCAAGTCTGCGGCAGCGACTACGAAACGGTAGCCGCCAGCCAGACCGCGCAGGTACTGGGCACTGCGGGCTCGGTCGGCGACATGCTCGCCCGGCTGATCATCTCGGTGAACACGGTCGCGACGGCCACCGTCACACTGCTGGACAACGCGATCTCGATTCCGATCCTGACCGGTGCCGCTACTCTGGTGCCGGGGGTCTATGTCGTCGAGATTGGTGCGCGCAGTGTGAGCGGCGCGTGGAAGGTCACGACCGGCGCCGGGGCCACCGTGGTGGCTGTGGGAAAGTTCTCGGTCTAAGACAATGGCATTTCAACTCACCCCTGGCAAACTGGGCTTCAAGCTGGGGGATGTGCTTGTTGGGCTCCAGGACGGCAGTACCGATGTCCCGGAAGCGCTGAAGACCACCGGGGGCCGCGCGCACTTCCTGCAGTACCTGTGGAACCCGGACACGCTGGCGTATGAAGTTGCCACGACCCGCGGAGATGCCACCACGGACTTCGCGTTGCAGTTGGATGTCGCGAGTGCGAGCATCATGTATGTGGGCACCGCGGCCCCAGGGAGTGCGCTGTCGGGGGCTGTGTGGCGGATCAAGCGGATCACGACCATCGGCGCGGACTTGGCAATCGAATGGGCGGATGGAGACACGAATTTCAACAACGTGTGGGATAATCGGACAGGTTTGACGTACACATAAAAGGAGCAACACTATGGCATCAGGCGACATTAAATGGATCAGCGGCGGGCTTCTGGCCATTGGCAAGAAAATACACGACCTTTCGGCTGATACGCTGAAGGTCGGCCTTGTGACCTCAGTGGTCACTCCAGCGATTGCCGACACCGACGGAAGGTGGGGTGCGGGGGGGTCGGTCAATTACTCCACGAACGAGGTCACCCCAGGCGGCAACTATTCGGCGGGCGGGCCAACATTGGCATCCGCAACATGGACCAACGTCGCGAACGTGCCCACACTACGCGCTACAGATGTCGCTATCGCACAGCATGCCAGCAACCCGACGAACGCGCGGTGGGGCATCATCTACAACAGCACCGATGCGAGCAAACGCGCGCTGGCGTTCATAGATCTTGGCAGTGCGCGAGACTTGACCGCGGGGGCCTTTACGCTCGATTTCGGCGGTGCTGGAACGGACATCCTGACGCTGACGCAATCTTAAGACACTATCATGCCCGCCCTACATAAAAACCGCGTAAAGATGACCGTGACCAGCGTTGCAAGCGCTGGGGTCGGAACGATCACGCTCAACGCAGCATCGAGTGCGCATCAGAGCTTCGCCACAGCCTACGGAGCTAACGCGACCGTCGATATTCTGATCACCGAAGGTACGTCATGGGAAATTGCTCGCAACTGCGCCTACACGCACTCCGGGACTACTGTTGATCGCGGAACGCTGGAGGCTTCTAGCACGTGTAGTGCTGTCACTTTTACCAGCGCGGCGGTTGTCGAGGAGATTCTGACCGCTGCACGTGGCAACAGTATTGAAAGTGGATTGCAGGCTGTGACTCCTGGAGGCCGGCTAACGCTTGAGTCTGGTGTTCCAGTCAGCACAACAGATCAAACGGCAAAGACCAACGTCTATTACACGCCCTATGTCCACAATAATGTTGTGCTGTGGGATGGCGCTGATTGGTGCCCCAAGACATTCACCGAAACCACATTGGCACTCGGTACGCTCACCAACGCCAAGCCTTACGACGTTTTTGGCTATCTCAGTTCCGGTGCCCTGGTGCTTGAATCGCTGGCATGGACGAACGACACAACTCGCGCCACTGCGATAACTCTGCAAGATGGTCGGTATTGCAAGAGCGGGGATAAGACCCGCCTGTATCTGGGATCGTTCTACACGACCAGCACGACGACAACGGCTGATGCAGTGGCAACCCGTTACCTGTGGAATATGTACAACCGAAGGCGGCGTCAACTAATCACGAAGGACGCAACCACGAGCTGGACATATGCAACGAATTCTTGGCGGCAGGCACGCGCAACGTCAAGCAACAAAATAGAGCTTATCAATGGTATTTCTGATGCAATCTTAGATGTGACCGTTGCTTGCGTGGCTTCTGGCACTGGGGTTTCTGGACAAGTTGGGATCGGCGTTAACTCCACGACTACTAACAGCCCGGATGCACACGGGTCGCAAAGCATTGCTGTGGTGAGTGCTTCAACCGCTGGTTTTGGGTTGTCAGTCACAAGACTATTAGCTACACCTGCTATTGGCTATAGCTACTTTGCGTGGTTGGAACAAGCAAGCACAACAGTGACCGCCACCTTCTACGGTTCCGGCAGTGGAGAAGGATACACGGCGGCAATTATGGGGAGTTGGTCATGCTAATAATTCAGCAGGCCTTACATTTCGTTGTTCCTAAGTGCATTGGCACCTCTTATCAGTCTGGTGAATATCGTCTTGATTTTCAAGATTCTGCGTCACGCCTTGCAACTCAAGAAGAAATCGACGCTGCAACTATCAAAGCTGCCCGTGACGCCATTCAGCCAGTCACCCGCAAACAAATGCTGATCGCCCTGCATCGTGCTGGCTTGCTGGACATGATCAAGCAGGCTGTCAAAGATTCTGGCGATATTGAACTGCAAATCGCATTTGACGAAGCTCTGACGTTTGAGCGCAACGACCCATTCTTGGCAGCTATGGCCGCTGCCCTCGGTAAATCTGACGCAGAGGTGGATGGCATCTTTGCCCTGGCAGCGAGTATCTAATGACTTGGGGCGCAGCGTCTTGGGCTGACCTGCCTTGGGCTGGGGTGCCAGCGGCTGCGGGTGGTGCAACCTACACACTAACGGCTGACAGCGGAAGTTTCGCGCTAACCGGGCAAGATGCAGGACTAGCGTTCAACCGCACATTGGCGGCGGCGTCTGGTTCATTTGCTCTGACGGGGCAGGACGCAGGGTTAGCCTTCAATCGTGTGCTGAGTGCTGCAAATGGCAGCTACGCACTTGACGGCCAAGACGTAACGCTAACGTACACGCCAATCAGCGGCGCAACGTACACGCTAGGCGCTGCCTCGGGATCGTTCGCACTTACCGGACAGGATACCGGACTTGCGTTCAATCGCGTGCTGACGGCTGATACGCAGAGCTACAGCCTGTCGGGTGACGTTGCAGGGCTTGCGTTTAACCGGGTACTGACAGCCGACACGGTTAGCTATGCGCTGACGGGGCAGGATGTAGCCCTGACGTACACGTCAAACGGGTTTACTTACACCCTGACGGCTGAGTCAGGATCGTTTGAAGTCGCAGGGCAGGACGCGTCGTTTAGGCATACGCAAAACGCCATTGCAGGCGGCGGCGGTTGGCTCCCACAAACCCGGCGCAAGTCCCGTAAACAGATATACGAAGAGCGCGTAAAGCTCGGAATCCTTCCCCCTCCCGTTATCAAAGCAGCGGCCAAAGTCGCAGCGGTGGCGCAGACGGTGGAAGAGTTCAAAGAGGAACGTCCAAAGTATGAGGAAATGTTCCTCAAGGCGATTAAAAAGACGGAATGGCTACCTGATTACACCCGTGCGATACAGGCGCAGTTAGCCATCATGGAACAGGAAGAGGAAGAGTTACTACTTCTTCTGTAGAGACAAGCAACCCCGAACGAACGCGGGATTTGTAGGCACCTTTTGAGGTGCTTTTTTTACGTTCAAAAACGCAGTGATGCGCTGGAAAGACAGGACCCGCCGCTACAGACGAACCCACTCAAACTGCCCTCACCTCTCAGTTCGCTCATTGGATCAAGTCACTCCTTGCAGTCAGCCTCATCCGTGACGCCCGTCACTTCTCTAAGTCCTTGCCCCCACGTTGGATAGACGAGGAACGCAAGGCCTGGGATTGTGCTAGGCGCAACGTGATTGCTGACTACAAATCACTGTATTCCGATAGTTTTAGTAGAGATTCAATCAAGCCTGCTCCGTTCGCATCTAGTGGACCATTGATTGACGTCACATCTAGTAGCAAGTAGCTACTAGATTGTGTTGATAGCCAACGACTTACAAGGAATCTCTTTTCTCTGGCACGCTAGCTGCTGGCGACGCGCCAAGCCCCTTTTGCCCCCACCCAGTGTGATGTGGAACCTATCCCTTCAGTAAGTTATTAGCTAATCCCTCGCGTTCGCAACTAGCTAATAGCCTATAACTAGCTAATCCTCTAGCTAATCAACTAGCTAAAAGTAACCTCATAGTAACCTCCTTCGGAGAATTTATAGACTACCTTGAGATGCTAGGTATGTGAAAGTGACCACTAGGCAAGTTTTGCCTAGCTAAAGGGCTGATTTACTAGCTAGTTCGTGGCTTTTGTGTGTGCTATAGCTTGTCTAACTTCTTGATGCTCTAGATAAAAGTAACCCTAGTAACCTAGTGTTTTAGAGGTTACAAAGGTTAACCTGTTGACTATCAACGGCTGATTTACCCATTAAGTAACCTAGTAGGGTATTTTGTCTTTTTCTTAAAAAAAGAGAGAGATAGTATAGAGAGAGTATTCCGTAAATTTTAAAACTTCTGGGCAAATACCTTACTAGGTTACTCGTACGACAAAACGAGTGTTGGGCATCAACGGTTTAGTCTTAGTAACCTCTGAAAAGCGAGGTTACTAGGCTGTCACTGGGTTTTGATGCCTTGGGAGGCCCTTGGCCGACCCGTTAAATGGCTGACTTGGCTGGGCCGACCCGGGGTGTAAAATGCCTACGCCACCGTCTCTGATGACGGCAGAATGTGGGATTTGGTGATCTCCCAGACATTTCGTGGGGTGGTGCGTATCTTTCGCACTCGATCTGGGCGCTTCTTGCGTAGGCGGTCTAGGTAAGTGCCACAAGCGCGTGGGAACTCGGTGAAAAGGTCGTGGGCTTGCTTCTGGTAATGGACGGATTCGCTGAATTCACGCTCGAGCATCTCACTAGTGCCCTCCCAGCGAGGTTGTGAGTCCGATAAAATGGCCAGGTCGATTAAAGCCAGAAGTTTTGTCTCGGGCTGGAGTTCATTGATGGCTGCGATCACGTCAGGATGGTGATATTCCTTCATGCCATAGCGGTCGGCACGCATTTCATCGGGTATGGTGAACTCGTTGACTAGAAAATGGATAAAAGCTGGGAGTTCTTCATTAAGGGTCAGCCAAAAGGCAGCTTCCTGGCTGGCCGTCTGCGTCGGCATGGGCATTGGAGCCTTGTAGCCGCGCATCAGGATGATCTTGTCAGCTATTGATTCGTCAATCGGTGGTAAAATCATCAGGTTCTCAGGTTCATCGTTGAGGCTGATGGATAAACGCCAAATAGGACGCAGACATAGTCGCTCACCATACTTAGCATGGCAGGTCTGACTATCATTGACCGTGAGTTCCTTGATCTTCTGACCAAACTTGCGCCGGATTGTCGTGCTGTTGGAAGCGGCTTGATCCTCGATAGGCAAGTGCTCACTTTCGAATAACTCGCTGTTGAAGTCGCCTGGCTTGTCCGACATCATATAAGGGTAAGGGTTGGCGGATCTACCCCCCAGAATCATAGTGATTAGTTTCTGCAACAGAGATTTACCACAACCCGACGGACCAGCAATAACTAGACATTGTCCAGGCTGTCGTTGGCCAGTGATCAGTGCGTTATAGGCCAGCTTCAACCATGCAAACAAATACGGTCGCTGGTCGATAGATTCATAGACTAGCAAGCCTTTGATGAGTTCGTATAGTTTCGGCCACTTGCCTGGCCACGGCGTGATGAAATGTGCCTCTGTAGTGATAAGAATCTTCTTGTTGTTCTCGATATGAAGCCCACGTGAGTAACCGGCCACAGGTCCAGCATAGGCTACTGACCATGTGTTCTGTAGATGTAGTAGCGCCATGTCTACTTGGTTTAACCCTGTCTGGTCGCTGTTGACCCTCCCCACCCCGGCAGCCTTAAGCCGCCGTTTGATCTGACTCTCTGTCTGCGGTATCCAGTCGTTTTCCCGGTTAGTGACAAGATAATAACCTGTTGAGATTTCATAGTAACATTCAAAGGGACGCAGTGGGTCAGGTGTGGCATCAGGCATGGGGGAGGAGGGGGTGGAGGGTGGCAGTTAGGGTTAACCAACACTAGCCAATATGGCTGCTTCTCGATTGGTGGCTTTTAGGTCAACCTTGGAGTTGGTCAACAGATAAAGCATGGCGACGTTTAGTGGTATCCATTGGTTGGAGCCAGTGAGTCGCATCAATTTATCGCAACCCCGTTTACAGACTACAACAGCCTTATCTGTGTGTTCGCTGTTCCAAACCAGATTCGCTTCTCTGGCGTCTGTGACGATTTTTCCACACAACCCACATTTGAAATGTGGCCGTGCCAAACCATCACTCGTAACTACAATTTCTAACTGGTAGACCCGCATAAATTGCCGGTCTCGGCCTTCGTTTTGCCCAGACGATCCATCGACAGTAAGGGCTGCAGTAGACATTATCTCTGCGTTTGGGTCGGAAGAGTTCATGGCAAGTTTTACACTGACGTTGAGGTAGTGATTTCACCGATTGTGTAGTCATGGTGGCACCGACAATTTGTTTGTCAAACCGTTTTCAACGAACTTGTCAAAAGGTCATTCACCCCACAGGGATTGCACTAGGTGGAAGGCGTCAGTAGCCAATGAGTCGGTGTAAATCCGACACCGCTACGTTCCAGTCCTGGCTGATAGCCGCTTCTAGTATTTCGCACTGCGCTTTATCAACCTCATCCCACACATCTTCATCGAATCCTGTGATGATTACCTTTACGTATCGGCCACATTCACTAACTGTGTCGATGCGGCAATGAGGTCGATAGTTGAATTCAGGATGAGGAAAGTTGTAGCTAGCAGCTTTGTCGAGGGTAGTCATAGATTAGCTAGCCCCTAGCCACAGGCCGATAAACCTTGTTGCATTCCTCGCACAGCACATTCAACAACCCTTCTGCTGCTTCCTTACGATACCTCAACACACGTCGGTAGTGGGTCAGCTTACGCGGTTGCCATGTGCGCCCATAAATATGGTTGATCTCCAGCATCGTTTCTGACCCACATTGCACGCACTTCCCACCTAATCGCTTAATCAACTCAGCCTTCAATAGATTGGCGCGTTGAGAAATTTTGGTGGGATTGGCGTTGTAAGGCATGATTAGCTAGTTCTACCATCAGGCAAGCCACTAGTCAACTGCCCCTTGTGGACACGCTACCGCTGTGTATTGACAACCCCCATCGCAATGAGCTAATTCTACTCCATGCCCGCCAAAGGCAAAACCGCCCCCCGTCGTGCTCGTCCTTCCCTCAAGGCCAAGCAAGCCGCCAAAGCCGAACGCGAGCTAGCCAAGCTCAAGCGTCAAGAGGCCCAAGACGCCGCCCTCCAAGCCAAACTCGACGAAGCCAAGCAAGCCATTGAGCAGCTTATTGCTACGGATGTTGAAGTAAGGCGGGCTGATGCGGCTGCCCGTCGCCCACCCCAGGTTGTTGATTACTGCACGGCCAACGGTATTCCTCTCGATACTCCCTATCATCCCAAGTATAACGCGGTCGGGATACCTCCTGAGGTTGATACGCAGACCCTGGAGAGTGTGCTCTTTGGTGCTAGCTGGCCCACCGAAAACGGCGGCCTCGGCGGCTTTGGTCATCTTAAGAATTTCATCAACATTACCTGGCCATGGATTGAATGGAATCCGTGGTTTGAGCAGTCGCTGCGTGTGCTAGCCGACGACGACTACGCTACCTACATCGGCGAGACGAAGCTGCGTTTTATTGGCCTAACCGGCCCCGGTAGTGCTAGTAAGTCCTTCGCTAGCGGAGTGTTCGCCTGCGCCTACTTCATGGTCGACTGGTTTCGACGTGGCGACCCGCGCACGTCGATCACCCTAACCTCCACCTCCAAAGGCATCATCAGCCAGCGTGTCTGGCCCGTCATCCAACGCTGCTACCAAGAAGCCATCCGCAACGACGAACTCAACGAACCCACCCGCTTCAAATGGGGACACATGGTGGACAGCCAGAAAACAGTCATGGCTTATCGGCGCGACGGCAGCAAGGACGCCAAGCACTCGATTATAGCGATGGCCGTCGAGAGTGGCGAACTCTCCAAAGCCGTCGACAAAATCAAAGGACGCCACACTGAGCGCATGATGCTTATAGTGGATGAAGCCAACAGCACCCCCCAGGCGATCTTCGACTGTATCCCCAACATGCTCACCAGTGTTCGTGAGCTGATTGTGCTGGTGATAGGTAATGCCCTCTCCCGCCTCGACCCCCACGGTCAATGCTGCGAACCTGTCCACGGTTGGCGCTCCATCACCATCGAAGACACCCAATGGGACACCAAGGGCGTCGCCAAATGGGGCATCGGCCCCGGCACCTGTCTTCACTTTGACGGTAGCAAATCCCCCAACGTCCTCGCCGGTCGCACCCTCTACAAGCACATCTACTCCTACGAACGCTGGCAACACGTCCAGCGCATGGGTGAGGAGTATGTTAATACGCTCCAACACTGGTCCCAAGACCGTGGCTTCTGGCCCCCCGACGGCATCAGCACCACCGTATTCAGCGAGGCCATGGTCATCAGCCACGACGGCACCGGCTCCTTTAGCTGGCTCTCCACACCCCGCCCCTGTGCCTCTCTCGACCCAGCCTTCGGCGGCGACAACTGTGTCCTCCAATTCGGCCTCCTCGGTGACATCCCCGGTGGCCGTCGCGCTCTCCAGCTTACCGAATTCCAACTCGTCCCATTTGACCCCTCCTCTTCCGACCCCATCGACCTCCAAATCGCCCGCTATGTCATCGCCAAGTGCAAACTCAAAGGCATCGAACCCCAACTCTTCGGCCTCGACTCCACAGGCACTGGCCGTGGCGTCGCCGCCTTCATGTCCCACCTATGGTCCCCACGTATCAAGAGCATTGAGTTTGGTGGCGCGGCCTCTCTGTTACCGGCGTCGTTGGCAGACCCAAGACCAGGCAGTGAAATTTACAGCAACCGCGTGACGGAATTGTATTACACCAGCCGTGAAATGCTCCTAGCTGACCAACTCAAAGGTCTTCATCAAAAGGCTATCGCCGAGTTCTGCTCTCGCGTCTACGAATACACCAACAAACGCTACAAGTTAGAGCCCAAAGGTGACATGAAGCTTCGCCTCGGCTACTCACCTGACTTTGCCGACGCGGTCGCTGTCCTCTGTGACGTGGCTCGTCAAAATGGCGTAGTTATATCACCTACGTTACGGCGTCTTCGTGAGCCCGAGGAGGATGTCGCCACCACCGACGTCCTCAACACTGACTACACCCAGGAATACCCATTCGAGAACTATGTTGAGGTTACTTAGCCCATGTCTAACCCCCTCCACCCCTCGCTATGCTATATTTCCCCATGGACCTAGCCATCTACGCCATTGTTGCGGTCAGCCTTTTGTGCTTGGGGGCGTTTAGCCTAGCAGATTAACCAACTCCTATGCTCCACCTTGCCAACCCCAACCTCGGCCCACCCGGCAGTTTCAAAGCCCGTTGCCCTGATCTAGCCACCAAGGACGCCACCATCGCCAACATTGGACCTTTTCATTCCTTTCGTGACCTTGAACATGAATGGAACAAACGCCGCACCGCCAACGGCTTCGCCTCTCTCACCGACGCCCAAATCCAAGACCGCCTCTGTCAACACCTCCCGCCCGGCTACTGTCGCGACGAACTCAACCAGCCCACCATCGACCCCGGTGCCGGAGCCCTCACTCTCGCCGACGCCGCCCGTGGCACCGCTACCCTCATCACCTGGTGGCGCAACGGTCGCCGTCGCGTAGACGACAACTCTATCATTAAACGCTCCTACATCTGCAACCAGTGCCCTTTGCATATTCCTGTCCACGGCTGCCAAGGCTGCGCCGGTAGCGGCCTTCGCTCTCTCATCAACGAAATCGTCGGTGGTCGCACCCTTCCCACCGACCACATGCTGCAAGCCTGCGGCGTCTGCAAATGTAGTCTAGTAGCCAAAACCCGCATGACCACCGAAGACGCCCTCTCGCACATGTCCGACGCCCAGAAGAAAGCCCTCTGGGAGAAGTGTTGGCTCCGTGAAGGCGACGCCAACCTTAGCCCATCAGCCAACCCTTAGCCCCTTATCAACCCTATGCCCTCTACCTCCTCCACCGGCAGCTCCTACCCCCCTGGCTTCGAGCCCACCTATCTCCCTCAAGGCATGATCCCACTCATGCCCATGCTTGAAAGCGGCCCCCCACGCCACCGCCTCGACGACCCCATCAAAACCCGCTCCCTGGTCGTCAACCTTTGGCAAGCCGCCCAAGAGCGCAATCTCAAGAACGCCGCCATCCAGGGTCAAATCGACGGCAACCCACCCTACAACCCTCAAGCCATGCGCCGCGCCGGTCGTGCCGCCGACGCCAACTTCAACACTCTCGAAGCCAAAGCCCTCCGCTCTACCGCCATGGTCCCTTACTACGACCTCTTCACCGGCGGCAACCGCTACGTCGACATCAAGCTCGACCTCGACGACACCTGGCAATCGCAATATGCCAGCGGCGTCGTCAGCGAAGAATACGACGACATGCTTCGTCGTTGGCGCGCCTTCCCAGCCATGATGTTCGCCGTCATGAACGACTACATCACCTTCGGCAAAGGCTACATGACCTGGCGCCCTAATGGCTCCTGGCACTCCCAGCGCATCGCCCATTATCGTGTCTTTGTCCCTGACGCCACTCCAGTCAACCTCGACGAGCTCGAATTCTTCGTCGTCTGGAACAACTACCCCGTCACCTACCTCATGGACGCCATTCGTGACACTGCCGCCGCCAAAGCCGCCGGTTGGAACGTCGAAGAAACCCGCAAAGCCATGATGGCTGCTGTCCCCGTCGACCCCTCAGTCCCCAACGACCCCATGCTTGCCCAAGCCCAGCTCCGTGACAGCGACATCTACGTCAGCGCCCGCAACTCCACCGCCCAACTCGCTTCCGTCTTCGTCAAGGAATTCAACGGCAAGTGGAGTGAGCTCATTGTCCGCCGCGACCAAATCCCCTCCATGTCCCAATCTGTCGGTGTCATGGACCAAGCCGATTTCATCTACAAAGCCTTCTCTCGCTACGACAGTGTCTACGACTGCCTAGTTCCCTTTTTCTTTGAAAGCGCCGACGCCAACTGGAACGGCGTCTCCGGCTACGGTCGTGACATCTTCGCCTACGCCCAGTTGAAGGACCGCATCTCCTGCACCCAAGCTGACGCCGTCTTCCTTCGCAACAGCATCATTCTACAGCCTCACCAAGAAATCGACCGCTCTAAGCTTCAAATGATGCAACTCGGCAAAATCACCGTCATGCCCCCCGGCCTCGAAGCCATGCAGTCGACCATTCTCGGTGACATTACCTCAACCATCGAGGTCAGCCGCGAAATCTCCACCCAGATCGAACGCAACACCGGCATCTATCGCCCCACGCTCGAGAAAGGCGGCGGCAACCCTGACACCCTGGGCGAATTCCAAACCAAGTTCGCCCAAGCCACCGTTTTATCGACGAGCGCCATCAGCCGCTTCTACTCCCAACTCGACAGCTTCTACGAAGCCCAGTTCAAGCGCGTCATCGCCACCGGCACCCGTGGCTCCTACGACCTCGCCACCCCATTCCTCGACCAAAACACCAACGACTGGGCCGCCGAAGCTCGCCGCTTTGTCGCTCGCTGTGAAGCCCGCGGTGTCGACCCCTCCCTCCTAAAGCGCGTCAAATCCGTCGCCTCCTTCCGCGCCATCGGCCAAGGCAGCGCCGCTATGCGCCAACAGATCGTCGGCAGTTTCCTAAACCCCCAAGTCTTCCCCTACTTCCCACCCGACGGCCAACAAAACATCCTCGAAGACTTCACTCGCGCCCTCGGTGGTCAAACCGCAGTCTCCCGCTACCTCCCGGCCAACTCCCGACTCGCCCTCCCCGACGACCAGCAATGGGCAGCCACCGTTGAAAACGCCAACATGTCCCAAGGCAGTCCCGCCATCTGGACCCCTGCCCAAAACAACATCATCCACGCCCAGATCCACCTCACTGCCGCCGCCCAAGCCGCCGCCTCCATTCAACAAGGTGGCGACCCGCACAAGGTTCTCGCCTTCCTCGACATCGCAGGCCCGCACATCCAGCAACACCTCCAGCAAGAATCCGCCAAACCCGCTTCCCAACCTGCCGTCAAAGCTCTCACAGCCCAATGGAAGCGCCTCGCCGCTGTCGCCGACAAGATCCGCGCCATGCTCCAGCAGTCCGCCGACCAACAGGCCGAACTCGCCAAGCAGCAACAACAGGTCCTCGACGACAACAAAATCAAGATGATGGAAGTCCAGGCCAAGCTCCAACAGTCCGCCGCCAAAGCCCAAGGCACCCTTGCTCTCAAAAAAGAACGCCAGGACGCCGAACTCGCCCTCAAGGCCCAGCAACTCGCTGGTCAAGCCGCCCTCACGGACGCCTCCAACGCTGCCACCATCCATCAATCCACAGCCCGCACTCACGCCGAGATCACCCACGCTACAGCCAAAACCGCTGCCGACATTGCCACCAAGCAGGCCAAAACAGCCGCCGACATCGAAGCCGCCCGCGCCAAGGCAGCTGCGCAACAGGTTGCTGATACTGATGGCGACGGCTCCTAGCACCCTTTATTCACCATGGCTAGGGTAGGTCTACACCTACTCTAGCCCTTGACATTTTATGCTTGTTTAGCTAATTCTTACCTAGATGAAACAGCCTCTCCCATGGAAAGCCCGTCTCAGTGGCTACATCGACACGCCCGACCCAGCATTGCCTACACCCACACCATCGCCATCGCCCACCACCATCGGCACCTGGAACGGCATGCACCTCACCCACTGGCAAGCCTCCAACGACCACATCAACTACGCTCGAGACCTCTTCACCCAACCCAAATTCCGCGACCTCCTGGCCGTCCTCACCAACAGTCGCCCCCGTCCTGTCACCCGAGGCATCTCCGACACCGAGGCCGCCATCAGCCTAGGCATCTACCAAGGCTACGATTTACTTCTCGGCACCCTGCTAACCTTACCCACCTACCCCACCGAAGCCCCAGAAGAAGTCCAGGCCACCTATGGCAGCGAAAGCTTTGACATCAACACTCAAGTCTAACCCTTATGGCTACCCCAGCTACCACAACCCCTCCGACCCCCGCCCAAACCATTGCCGAATCCAAGTCCGCCTACGAAGCCTTCCTGGCCACTGCCAACGCCGAAGTCTTCCAGCCTCGTGCCGCAGCCCACAATACCCAGGCCTTGAACAGCCTCGGTGATGCCTTGAGCAAGGCTGGTGCTGACCGTGTGGCCACCCCTGTCGCGCCCACTCAATCAACAGCCACCCCACTTTCTGCCCCCGTAGAGGCCCCCAAGCCGAGCGCCCCTTCCACTTCGCGTTCGCCTGACGGTCGTTTCGCCTCACGCGCCGACCAATCAGCCCCATCCACATCACCTACACCAAGCCCGCAGGCGGCGGCAACGCCTGCAATCCCCTCTACGTCGGCAGTTCCAGGACCGCCCGTTGCATCTCAGGCGGCCCCATCGGCAGCAGCCACCTCGCAGGTGTCACCTCCTTCGCCTGCCACTCCTGCTGCCGACCCTTTTCAAGACCTTCCCGCTGCTGACGTTTTCGACAAAAACCCTCAGTTCAAGCTCCTTACGCAAAACTGGAAACGTCTCCACGAAAAGGCCGACACATTCCGTAGCCAAGCTGAAACCCTGGCCCGCGAAGTCGAAACCCTACGCCAACAGCAATCCACAGCCAAGCCCACCACCGACTCCACCCCCTCGCCCGACCTCTTGACGCTCCAACACGAACGCGACGACCTCCAGGCCCGTCTCGAAGCCATCGCCGTCGAACGTTCCCCCCGCTTCGAATCCATGTTCAAGCCTCGCCAAGAGGCCGCCATCGCCCAAGCCAAAGCCGCTGTCGGACCCGCTCAAGCCGACCGCGTAGCCAGCCTTCTCAGCCTGCCCGAATCCTCCTACCGCGACGAACAACTCGAATCCATCCTCAACGAAATCGGCCCCTCCACCATGCGAGCCCAGAAGCTCTCCAGTGCCGTCGCCGACATCGACCGCCTCGCCGCCGAACGTCAAACCTACGCCAATCAGAGCAGCCAGCTCTTCAAGTCCTGGCAAGCCGAAGAAATCGCCAACAGCCAACGCCAGCAAGCCGAACGCATCAAGACCATCACAGACACCTTCAACTCCACCGTCGATGAATGGAAACGCAGCGGCGCCGACCTTGACGCCCCCTCCATCGAACTAGCCCGCGACGTCTTCATGGGCAAACGCGACGTCCGCGAAGTCGCCACTGCCGCCATGTGGGTCGCCTACGGTCCCCGTGCCGCCGCCACAGCCCTCAAGCTCCAGCAAGAAAACGCCGCCCTCCAGGCCGAAGTCAGCCGTCTGCGCGGCGTCCAACCCGGCACCGCCTCCGACGCAGCCACCACAATCCAAACCGAGCCCGATGTCAGCCAGAAACAGGGCCTCGAGGGTCTAATCGAAACCATTGTGCGGAACACTTCAATAGGACGCTAGCCATATGGACGCCACCTCTACCCCCACCACCCCCAACCCTCTCATCGACCAACTCCGTCCCCATTTGCCTGAGGACGCTCCCGAGCATCTTCTCAACACTGCTGTCAATTTCTTCCACGAAATCACCCCCCTCCCCTACGAACGCATCGCCATCCTTCTCGCCATCCAACATGAGATGATCACCAACCTGACCACTGCCATCCAACGTGCCCAGGAGGAACACCTCAAGCGCACAACGGTGAAAGCTGCCTACGAAGCCGCCAAGGACGCCGCTACCCAACCCACGCCGTCGCCAATAATCCGCCCCCGCTTCAAACCCCGCCAAGCCTAGCCCTTAACAATCCAACAGTTAACCACCCACACCACCTATGCTCGTCGTCCTCCCCGTCTGCTCCAAAGACATCCACCTCGCCGCCCGTTCCGTCGAGCATTGCTTCACCCTTGACGGCCGCTGCGACTACCCGGCTCTCATCGCCCACGAACGCGGCGACGACATTGCCACCCTCGAAGACCTCTGCCGCCGCTACTTCATCACCACCGACGTCTTCACCTATGACCGCTGGACCGGCGACCCTTCTTGGCCTCACCCGCAAAACTACGCTTGGCAAACCATCGCCCGCCACATTGAATCCAAACGCCCCAACCTCCCCTGGCTCTGGTGGGAACCTGACGCCATCCCTTTGAAACCCGGCTGGCTTCAAACCCTCTACACCGCCTACACCCAAGGCGACCGCCCCTTCGCCGGTCCCGTCGCCACCCAGCTCGGCAACACTTACATCGCCGGTGTCTCCATTTACCCACCCAACATTTCCGCCTACTGCAACATCGCCCTTCTTACCCGCACACAACCCTGGGACATCGTCGCCTCCACCCGCGACGGCACCATTCGCAAAGCCCACGATCTATCCGCCCTTATCCATCACACCCCCCTAGTCACCAACACCTGCTTTTCCTGCACTGACGACATCACCCGCGAAATCCCCGAGAGCGCCGTCCTCTTCCACAAGTGCAAAGACGGCTCCCTCCTTGACGTCCTCCAGGGTCGCATCACCGACATTTCCACGCCCCGTCCAGCCACCACTTACAACACCACCCCCAGCTTCACCGAACAAACCCCTTGGCCCTGCGGCTACTTCACCTTCCCCGCTGCCACCAACACTGCCCATTTCAACCCCACGATCATCGACGCCAACGGCAGCCTTCACCTCATGACCCGTCGCTGGCGCTACAACCTCGAACAAATCACCTCCGGTGCCATGCACGGCAACCGCTCCGATCTAGCCATCTGGCGTGTCCGTCCCAACATGACCCTGCACCCCACGCCCCTCCTACCAACATTGCCAATGCGCTACCCCAACGAGCAATGGGAAGACCCCCGTGCCATGCTCGGTGAAGACGGCCAAGTCTATCTCTCCATGGCCACCTGGACCAACACCCGCAACTGGGCCATCCGCCAATCCTTCGCCCGCCTTTCCCCAGACTTTCGCAAAGTCGAACCCCTCTTCGAAGCCCCCTACGGCGGCAACGAACGTCGCCCCACCGAATCCAACCGCCACGAAAAGAACTGGATCTGGTTCCAACGCGACGGCCACTGGCACTGCCAATACAGCATCAACCCCGGCGACGTCTTCCGTGTCGATTCTCAAGGCAACCCCATTGAAACATGGCAAACCAAAGAAGCCCGTCACGACTGGACCACCGGCCTCCCCTTGCGTGGCGGCACCCCACCCACCCTAGTCAACGACGAATACATCGCCTTCTTCCACACCGCCGTCCCCTGGCAAAAGCCCAAACGCCGCTATTTCATGGGCGCTTATACTTTCGACGCTACTCCTCCATTCGCCTTACGCCGCATCACACCCATCCCTCTCCTCATCGGCAGCGAAAGCGATTTTCGTTCTCTCGGCGGTCCCTTGGTCATCTTTCCAGGTGGCGCAATCCTCTCCAACAACGAATGGTTAATCGTCTTCGGTGTCAATGACGAAGCCTGCGGTTGGATTCGCATCCCTCACGACGCCCTCGAATCTCGTCTCACTCCCGTCAAACGCGGCGTCATGGAGCGCCTCAGCCTAGCCATGGCATGAATTCTAACCTTGCCATCTACACTTCTCACGACGCCAGCATCGCCGTTCGCACTGACGACAACACCTACCGTGTCATCGAACTTGAACGACTTAGCGGCCACCGTTACTACTCACTCGACAACCCGCCTACAGGCCAAGACTGGTTAGCTACCTACAAACAAGCCCTTGCACTAGCCGCCCAATGGCAACCCACTTTCACCCCCACTTACCTCACTATCCACCCTGGTAGTGAAGTCTCCACCCATCCTGATTGGTCTCCTACTACCCACCTAACGCCCAACTTCACCCTCTGCGGCCACCACGACGCCCACGCCGCCTGTGCCTTTTACCAATCACCTTACCATAACGCCCTCATCCTCTCCTACGACGGCGGCGGCCCCGACACCGACGGCCAAACTCAATTCTTTGTCATCTACCGTGCCTCCCGCATTACCGGTATCACACGCATCTCATCCCACCCAGTCAACCTCGGCTCCGCTTACCTCTCTCACGCCAAGCCTGTCGCTGAAATCCATCGTTACTCCAAAAGCAGCAACTGGATGTCCTGGGCAGGTAAACTCATGGCCCTAGCTGCCTACGGTCAGCCCGACTACGCCATCGTTGACCTACTTTTCAACGGCGGCCACGCCGAAACCATCTTCAACGAGCGTTTCAAAACTCGCCAATTCGACTGGTGCGCCACTGTCCAAGAATACCACCAACGCGCCACACTCCGCTTATTACAACCTCACCTTCACTTATCTCTACCCATTTGCATCACCGGAGGCTGCGCTCTCAACGTAAAAGTCAATCAACACCTACGCGACCTCGGCTACGAAGTCTTCGTTCCACCTAACCCAAACGACTGTGGCCTCACGCTCGGACTTTTGTTGTGGCAAGACCGCCCTTTACATCAAGTTACCTGCACCTTCAACGGCATCGACTGGCCGAACGACCCTCGTCTCTCCAGCTACCCAACCATCTCCCTTAACGACACCGCTTCCCGTCTCGCCGCCGGTCAAATCATCGGTTACATCGAAGGCTCCAGCGAACTCGGCCCCCGTGCCCTCGGCCACCGTAGCATCCTTTGCCGTGGCAACCTCCCCCACGCTCGCGCTCGCCTCAACGCCATCAAAGGCCGTGAATGGTATCGTCCTGTTAGCCCAGTTTTTATCTCCACGGCAGCCAACCACCCCAGCCCTTTCATGTCTTTTGCACCTATTCTCGGCAACCCTCACACCGACGAATGGACCCACATTGACAACACTGCCCGCTTTCAAACCGTCGACTCAACCACCACTCTTGGCCGCCTAATCGACCTCACTGGCTACCCCCTC
>OFRG01000288.1_pt1 | contig 21161 bp, 18 predicted proteins | sample 1543071 | NCBI WGS metagenome assembly OFRG01 (sample SAMN07774222, study PRJEB24372) | wastewater metagenome | isolation source: WWTP Verbania (Effluent) | place: Italy: Verbania | collected 2015-12
TAAAGAATTATGAAAAAAATATTATTGAGCATCGCCACCATCGGCTTCGTCGGTGCGGCAGCAGCAGGACTCACCGGTGCATTTTTCTCTGACACAGAGACATCCACCGGCAACACGTTTACCGCAGGAGCCATCGACCTCAAAGTCGACAGCGTCCAGCATTACAATGGCATGGTTTGTACTGTGGTGGGTGAGGTTTCAACATGGCAACCAGAGGTAGGATTTGTCCCCGGACCTGACCAGTACCCAGTAGCCGGCACACCGTGCGATGGCACATGGAGCCTCGTCGATCTCGACACAGTCGCTCACAAATTCTTCAATTTTGGAGACGTGAAGCCTGCTGACCAAGGAGAGAGCACAGTTTCTCTTCACATCGACAACAACCCAGCGTGGGCTTGCGTCGACATTAAAACCACAGGCAACAATGAAAATTCTCGCATTGAGCCTGAAATTACCGCCGGCGACCTCACAGACGATCCAGATGGCGGCGAGCTCGCAGAGAATATTCACGTATTCGCTTGGCTCGACAACGCCTCAACATCCGGAGCAGTGCTCGGAGACAATATTTGGCAGGCAGGGGAGATTGTACTCCAGACACCGGTCGCATTGAGCGCGCTCGGAGCGACGACCACTCTCGCTCTCGCAGATAGTGTTACCGGTTCTCCACTTCCAGGCGGTAGCACGAGCTACGTCGGTCTCGGATGGTGTGCAGGGACTCTCAATGCTTCAGTCCCCGGAACATGGACTTGCGACGGATCGACTATGGGCAATAACGCTCAGACTGACTCTGCTACAACCACCGTCGCATTCCGCGTCGAGCAGTCTCGCAACAATGCAGCATTCCGATGTTCAGTACCAGTGCAAAGTTAATCTATCCCCAAAGCTAAAAAATTAGCCGTATGAAAAAAATATTATTCAGCATAGCGACTATCGGCATCGTGGGGAGTGCTGTGGTCGGAGCGACGGGCGCATTTTTCTCTGACACTGAGACGTCATCGGGAAATACATTTTCCGCGGGAGCTATTGATCTCACGATAGATAATGAAAGCTACTACAATGGCGCCGTATCAAGCTCGACATCATGGCTCGCACAAGATCTGAAAGAGGGACTGCTCTTCTTCAACTTCAGTGATCTCAAGCCTGATGACGAAGGCGAAGACACCATCTCGCTCCACGTAAGCAACAACGATGCCTGGGCTTGTATGGATCTCTCGCTCACGTCAAATGACGACAAATCATCCAATGAGCCAGAGCTCAAAACAGGTGATGAAGCGGAAGACACCGAAAACACCTGGGATGGCGAGCTTGCACAAAACCTTCGCATGTTCTGGTGGGCAGACGACGGAGACAACGTGTACGAAGTGGGAGAGAACGCACTTATAGACGGAGTGAAAACACTGTCAGCAATGTTTTCCGCATCAAGCACCGCGACAAGCACGCTCTCCATTCCTCTCGCTGATGCGACACACAATGTGTGGGGGACACCAGGGCCTCTCACCGGAAACGAGACAGCATACATTGCAAAGGCTTGGTGCTTTGGAGATCTCACCCTCACTCCAATCACACAAGACGGACTCGGGCACCAGAATGGTGCCACCAATGGCCCGCTCGTGCGTGGGACCGGTGTCTCCTGCGATGGTGCTGCGCTTGGAAATGAAACGCAGACCGACGGCGTGACGATGGACCTCGCTTTCCGAGCCGTGCAATATCGGCACAACACGAGCTTCACTTGTGGCGGGACACAATCTCGAACAGCAAAACTCACCGTCGTGAAGAAAATCATCAATGACAACGGTGGCAACAATACCATCCCGGATTTCCACCTCTTTGTTGTCGGCGATGTACTCACACCAGTGACTTCAGGCGCAACGACTACTCTTGCAGCCGGCGCGTACACCGTGACCGAGTCTGGAGTTTCCGGGTATCAGGCATCGTTTAGCGGTGACTGTGATGCGTCTGGCCAAGTGACACTCAATCCAGGAGATGAGAAAACTTGCATCCTCACAAACAACGACATCGCTCCTTCTATTACGCTCATTAAAAATGTCGTCGGTGGCGCTGCGCTTCCGGTGCAATTTACGATGCGTATCGACGGAAATGTCGTGCCGCAAAATACTTCAGTGGCGGTGACAGCAAACTCTGCACACACCATCAATGAAGATTTAAAGGCGGGCTACCACTTTACTTCGATTACGGGCGCAGGATGCCCTGCATCGACGAGTACTCCGGTAGTCTTAAACGAAGGCGAGGCGATTACGTGTACCATCACAAACACGGCAAACTAGCTCGCTTTTCCTCAGCTTCGCTCTCTTTGAGGGCGAAGCAATAGGGAAAATAAACAACAAAATGAAAAAAATATTATTGAGTATCCTTACTATTTTCGCCACAGGAGCACTGACCGCGGGGGCTACGGGCGCGTGGATGCAGAGCGGGGGAGGGCATCATGGGTACGATTTTGATTCCGGGAAAATTGATTTAAAGGTCGACCATACGCACTCGGTGTATGACGGCCTCGAATGCGTCCATGGATACTGGAAGGGGGGCAACTCTCCTCATGCAGGTGACCCTTGTAAAGAATGGGACCCGAAAGATTTAAGTACGAAAGATAAATTTTATCTTTTCTCAGACATCAAGCCTGGCGACTGGGGGCGCGATATCATCTCTCTCCATGTAAAAACAAAAGAATCACTCAATGTCTGCCTCTTTGCTGACGATGTGACCGACCAAGAAAATAAAACGAATGAACCGGAGAAAACCGCCGGGGATACGAGTAAATATCGGGGGGAACTTTCAAAATTTATCAAACTTTTTGCCTGGCTCGACCTCAATCAAGACGGCCTCTTCAACCCAAAAGCGGGAGAGAAGAAACTCTATCAAGGCCTTCTGAAAGATGAATCCATCTCGCTTACCTTGGAAAAAAATAAAGCAGCGTTTATCGGTACGGCATGGTGTGTGGGGGAGCAGAGTATCAATATGACGACCGGAGGAATTTCTTGCGATGGGTCGAAGATGGGAGACATCTCGCAGACCGACTCACTCAAACTCTCTCTTATCGGATACGCAGAAGCAAAGCGCTGGTATTCAGGCCTCAGATGTGGAGATGTTTCAGGTGAGTATCATAAAAGGTACGGCGGACACGAAGATGAGCATGAGAAAGATGATGATAAGAAAAATAAACACGACGACTAAAACATGAAAATCATCACCACGACCATCTACTATATTTTCATCATCACCGTGCTCGCACTCGCACTTCTCCTTGCCGCCTCACTTTTTCCCGTCACCGGAAATTATAAAGTGAAGGTGGTGCTCTCTGGATCTATGGAGCCCACCTTGCCTATCGGGAGCTTGATCTTCTTAAGGCCAGCAAGTTCGTATACTGTGGGCGACATCATCACGTTTGGGAAAGATACCAAGACCAGTGTCCCCACCACGCACCGCATCGTGAGCATGCGTACGGAGCCGACAGGAAAAGTTTTCCGCACCAAGGGCGATGCGAACGAAGACGAAGACTCGCGTGATGTTTTACAGACAGAAATAATCGGCCGCGTATTTTTCGACCTTCCTTACATAGGCTATGTTCTCGATTTTGCGAAGAAACCCGTCGGCTTTGTCCTGCTTGTCATCCTCCCCGCACTCGCAATTATCTTCGATGAGATAACAAATATTTGGAAAGAAGTAAAAAAACGAAAAGAGACTTCATGAAAAAAGCATTGTTCAAAGCCCTCGCGCTTACACTCTCTCTCGCTATGAACTGGCTGGGGCTTTTAACAGTCGGTGAGACCGTGGCGCGATATCACGACAATGCGGAGTCGCCTCTCAATATTTTCCATGCCGCAGAGCTCGACATCATCACCACCCCAAAATCTTTTACCTTTGGACTTGACCTTAACGAGACCGCAGAGCTCAGGTTTGAAATAAGCTCGTCGAGCGATTCTCTTCCATTTACTCATGCCGGACGTTTTGCTTGGGTCGTATCGAGTACCGGGGCATTCTGTGCGGGACTCCACCTCACAGCAGGGGCAAGTACAACACTCGGGCTTATAAATACCTACGATGGCTCGCTCGAACAATTTATCTCACCCGCCACCACGACCTTGGGAGCTTGGGCACTTAACCTCGCTCCTCTCTCTTTGTCTTCGGATGATTATGGAGATACATGCGAATTTGATTTGATCTTTGATGCTGCACAAAAGCCGTACGCTCCAGCAAGCACCAGCCCTCTTGGTTTTTCTGATCACGAAAAAATACACGGCACTATCACCGCTCGGAGGCAAGTGGTCTTAAACGAGATTCTTCCAAATCCTCTCGGTGACAATGCCGCCCTACAGCCTCTTGGTGAATGGGTAGAGATTTATAACAACGGAAGCTCTACACGAAATCTTTCTGGTTGGTATTTTCAAAATAAAGATAATTTAGACACAGTACATATAACAACCGAGAACACTTCGCCCGCCACGACGACTATCTCGGGACATAGCTTTGTGGTGGTGTACATGAATCAAGCACTTTTCGATAACAAAAATGATTCGGTAGAACTTTACAATGCCGATGGGGATTTAGTAGATTCGTTCTCCTACTGTGGTCAGAATATTGCTCCAAATGGGAACGGCGTGGATTGTCTCGATAAAACGGCTGGAGCTTCTTGGGCGCGCATTCCCGACGGCGTGGGTACGTGGATAGACCCTGTCCCAACTCCTGGCATGCCAAATATTTCGACAGACGGCATCGACGGAGTGACTACCGAGATGCAAGATTTGGCAATGTCGAAAGATGCACCGGAGCCAGCAATACAAGAAGACACATTCGCCACCACTTCTTCTGATGGCATTGCAACATCGACCGAAACGGGAACTGTGGTAGAAGACGAGAATAAAAATCTGAATGGAACATCTACCCCAACCACCACACCAGAAATAGTTGCAACATCGACCCTCCCCGATCCAGCACCGTTCCCATCCACTCTCGAAAATATTCTCGCTGGTCAACCTGAGGAGTGGGATGCGAACACTACGAAAAATACAAATAAGAGTAACACTTCAGACACACCGCCGGCACCACAAGATACCCCAGCCGAAAAACACCTCTCATCTCCCGTAGCGCAAGAGGAAGAAGGGGAGCATGAGGACACTGGAGGGAAATCGCAAGAAGGAGAGTAGACGTCACCAGACCACACGAAAAAGAACATTGACAATAGAACACCTCTGTGATAGGTTAATGTTCACAAGAAACTAGTAGCTTGGCTATTAGTTTCTTTTAGTTTTGGGGAGCTAAAAATACTACACCACTTATAAAATGTTTGAATTTCTTAAATTTGTCATTGTTGGCGTTGTAAACACCGTGATTGATCTCTCGGTACTTAATCTACTTATCTTTTTTTTCACCACGGGCGGAAATGGAGAACTCTACATCCTTTTCAAGTCCCTTTCTTTCCTTGCATCAGTCACCAATAGTTACTTCCTCAACAAGTACTGGGTCTTCCGAAGCGAAGAAAAATCGTCCGCCAAAGAACCTGTACTTTTCTTTGGCGTGTCCGCTATTGGATTCATTTTGAATGTAAGTGTCTCTTTCGTTGTCTTTCTGGCATTCATGCACTTCAGTCAGCTTTCTCCACAAATTGCCGCCAACATTGGAGCACTGGCAGGAACAGCGGTTGTAGTATCCTGGAACTTCGTCGGATATAAATTTGTCGTTTTCAAGAAACAATCACATGGATAATATTACCCTTTCAGTCGTCATACCAGCCTACAACGAAGCATCACGTATCGGATGTACGCTTGAGAGTATTGCACAATATTTTAATTCGAAAGATATCTCACACGAAATTATTGTTGTGGACGATGGTTCAGACGACGGTACACCAGATATTGTGCGCGCACAGAGAGTAAGCCTGCCTAATCTCTGTGTACTTGAAAACGAAAGGAACCGTGGTAAGGGATACTCGGTAAATCGAGGTATGCTCGCCGCACGAGGGAAATACAGACTCTTTATGGACGCTGACAACTCTGTTGACATTTCTCAAGTGGATGATTTTATCAAAGAGATCGATGGTAAGTACGATGTCGCTATCGGATCGATTCGTCTCAAAAAATCTGAAGTTTCCGAAAATAGTGGGTGGCACCGAAGAGTTCTCGGATACGGGGCAAAAATTCTCATCGGCATACTCGCGGTACCAGGAATAAAAGATACACAACGCGGATTTAAACTTTTCTCAGACTCCGCTGCAAAAGCCATCTTTCCACTCCAGACTATTGAACGCTTTGGCTTTGACATCGAAATCTTGGTTATCGCCTGGGTAAACGGTTTCAAGATAAAAGAACTGCCTGTGGTATGGGACAATCCTGCTGGCTCAAAAGTGACCCTTAAATCATATTTTCAAACCTTACGTGAGCTCATAAAAATAACATGGAACCGTGCTGCCCGAAAATATACTTTAATTTCAAATACTGCCCAGCAAAAAATTAGTAGCTAGAGATTATAACAAAAATATATGAAAACCTTAGAACAATTTATCTCAAATGCCACTGTCGTGCTCGCCGCCGGCGGAGAAGCGAGTCGTTTCCAAAGCGTGCCTGGGGCAAATGGAATACAAAAGGCAGCCTTTCTTCTCCCTAATGGAGAAACCATGATCGAGCGTACTATCAAGATGTATCGTGACCTCGGGCTTAAAAACTTTGCTCTTCTCGTGTACAATCATGCAGGCTCTGTGGAAAAACTTCTCGGAGATGGAAGCGTGATGGGAGTCAATATAGTCTACAGCTATGATCCAGGAAAACCGGTGGGGCGTGGTGGGGCTATGCGACATGCTATCGAAGCGGGTGCAGTACCAAAGGGAAATTTTCTCATCGTCCACAACCCAGATGATCAGATTGTGACCAATCCAGTAGAAGTACTCCGTGAGGCTATCCTCGCTCACCTTGCTCGTGCAGAGCGCGGTGCTATCGGCACTGCCATCATGGTGAAAGGTACCCCCTACGAATTTAGCGGATTTCAAGTGGAAGATGATTTTGTACTCGGAGCGGAAATGTACCCATTCATCCACATGCCTACACACATCGGCATGACAATATTCTCTCCGGAAGTGACAGAATACTTTGAGAGACTTTTCTCACTTACAGAAAAAGTGGACTTCGAGTCAGTGCTTTTCCCAGAACTCACAAATGAGAAAAAACTTGCTTCACATTTCATCCCAGACAATTCGTGGATTTCCGTAAACGACCAGAAGGGACTCAAAAAGCTTATTAAAGCTATCGAAGAAGAAAACTCAAACATGCAACAAGAGTAATGAAAAACTTCTTTTCCAAAATACGGAAATACATCTCGCAGCCAGATCACGATAAACATATGGTGCATCTTTCTCCTGTCGATGGAAAAGGGCAGGGATTTACCCACAAAGGAAACGAGTTTGTACATCACACCGATCTTCATTACTCAGAAACCGCTTTCTACAATCTCCTACACAACCAGAAGGTCGTTCTCATTTCCGTAGTCGCAATTCTTCTCTCTGCTTTTATAGCAGACTGGCATCTCACACTCATTGTTTTTCTTTCCTCACTCACTGTTCTCTACTTCCTCGGACTTTTGTTTGATGGTTTTATTGTGTACCGCACCTTTCGGATCAAGCCGGAAATAGTCATCGATACAGAGGAGATGGCCTCGCGACCGGACGACTTTTGGCCGACATACACCATCTTCTGTCCGCTCTATAAGGAGTGGCAGGTGGTACCGCAGTTTGTGGAGGCAATGCAGAAAATAGACTATCCAAAAGAAAAACTTCAAGTAATGTTTCTTTTGGAAGAGAACGACCAAGAAACTATCGACAAAATTCGCGGCGGCAACCTTCCTCCGCATTTTGAGATTGTGGTAGTACCCCACTCAAAACCAAAAACAAAGCCAAAAGCAATGAACTACGGCCTCTCATATGCGACCGGTGAATACCTGGTCATATACGACGCGGAAGACGTGCCCGATACGGACCAACTTAAAAAAGCAGTACTCGCTTTTGAAAAAGCTTCGAAAAATGTCGTTTGTATCCAGGCGAAGCTTAATTTCTATAATCCAAAACAAAATATCCTCACACGCGCATTCACAGCAGAATATTCGCTCTGGTTTGACCTTATCCTCCCCGGGCTCCAATCTATCGCCGCACCTATCCCACTCGGAGGAACATCAAACCACTTCCGTACAAATACCCTCCGAGAACTTTCCGGGTGGGACGCCTTCAACGTCACAGAAGACTGCGACCTGGGCATGCGGCTTACCAAAAGGGGATACCGGACTGCGATCGTAGATTCGACCACACACGAAGAAGCAAACTCAGATCTTGCCAACTGGTACTACCAGCGAAGCCGATGGATTAAAGGCTACATGCAAACATACTTTGTGCATATGCGAAACCCGCTTTCCTCATATAGTGAAAACAAACATCGAAATCTTGCTCTCTTCCAGCTCATCGTGGGAATGAAGACACTTTCCCTTTTTATCAACCCAATCATGTGGGTACTCACTATTTGTTACTTCCTTTTCCGTGCATACGTGGGGACATTTATCGAGTCGCTTTTCCCCGGGCCCATTCTCTACATCGGTGTCTTTTCACTTATCTTTGGTAACTTCCTCTACCTCTATTACTACATGATGGGCTGTGCCAAGCGTGGATACAACGACATCATCAAATACGCTTTCCTCGTTCCTTTTTATTGGCTCGCTATGAGTGCGGCCGCATGGCAAGCGGCGTACGAAGTCGTGGTGAAGCCTCACTACTGGGCAAAGACAGTACACGGACTTCACCTCGGTGGCACAATGAAGGGTGCCCAATCTACGGAACAAAAGAAAGAAGAGCAAAAGAAAAATTCCACGCGAGAGTTCCTCACTTCCAGCGCCGGACTTCTTGTGCTTTCTTCTGTGGTGGCCAATGTACTCAATTTTCTTTTCAATGCTTATCTTGGACACACTCTCTCGCTTGAAGATTTCGGTACGGTCACTATACTCAATACCTTTGCTTACGTACTCGCCCTCTTTACCAGTGCACTCTCCACTACCACTACCCACGTCATCTCCTACCTTGAGGGGCTACACAAAGGCACAGGCTCTAGATTTTACCGAAAATTTTTCCTCCGTGTGCTCCTCCCGGGGCTTCTCCCTGCACTTGTCTGGGTACTCTTTGCGCCAATCATTGGATATTTCCTAAACGTACCGGACATACTCGTCATCACGGCATTTGCTCCGGCAATTTTCTTCGGCACGTGGAGTTCTTTCAATGAAGGCTACCTCAAGGGGGTCTGGAATTTTGGCACACTCGCACTCACCACCCTCGTTGAATCCACCGCCAAACTCGCTATTGTTTTTCTTCTCGTACAAAAAGGATTCGAGGAGCTCGTACCAGTAGCCATCCCAGCAGCCATCATCTGCACCTGGGCAGCCACGAGTATTGGTGCCACCATTGCGTACCGTAAGTCTTCTAAGATACCCACTACTTCAAGTACGGATAAAAAATTTCCAACTGTATTTTATACCGCGGCGCTTATGAGTGGAGTTTCCGTAACGGCTTTCTTGAGTATCGACGTTATATTTGCCAAACACTATCTCACTCCCGACGATGCCGGGCGGTACAGCATGCTTTCTCTCGTGGGGAAGATGATATTCTTCTTCGGTACACTTTTTAATACGTTTATTGTCACACTCGTGAGCCGTGCTGAGGGAAAAGCAGGAGCAAAGGGGAGAGAGGCCGCCCGAAATTCGGAAAAAGAATTTTCGAAAATACTTATTGCCACAGCCTTCCTCACCCTATCCGCGGGCGGAGGACTAAGTGTACTCGGGTGGTTTTTTGTCCCACTCCTCCTCGGTGAACAAGCAAACGCCATTGTCTCATACCTCCCATCCTACTCCCTCGCTATGATACTCTTCACCTTCTCGTCGACCATCGTCCTCTATCGCCTTGCGCGGAAACATTATTTTTTTCCAGCCATCTCTCTTGCCATGTCTGTCCTCATGTGGGCAACACTCTTTTACACCCACAGCTCTATCGACGCCTTCGTCCATGTCGTCCTTTGGGTCAACGTAGCATACTTTGCACTCGTCGTTTTTTCTCACACTTTTTATTCTTCTCTCGTATACGGATATCGAAACATACGAGACACATTTCTCGTCTTTAAAAAACTTCCTCTCGCAAAAAATCCAGAGCCGGGGCGGATGCGCATCCTCGTCTTCAACTGGCGCGATACCAAAAGCGTATTTGCCGGTGGCGCAGAAACATATGTGCAGTCTCTTTCGTCCAGATGGGTAAAAGAAGGGCACTCTGTCACCCTCTTTACGAGCAACGACGGACACCTCCCGGCAAACGGTGAGACCGATGGCGTACGGGTCATCCGCCGCGGTGGATTTTATGCCGTATATGTGATCGCCTCACTGTATTACCTTGCCCACTTCAGAGGGAAGTTTGATGTCATTATAGACAGCGAAAATGGAATACCGTTTTTCACCCCACTCTATGCCAAAGAGCCCGTGTACTGCCTCGTGCACCACATTCACCAAGAAGTTTTCCGAAAAGCACTCATCTACCCACTCGCGGTCTTTGCGTGCTTCCTCGAGAAACACCTCATGCCTCTCGTGTACAGAAATTCTTACTTCATTACTGTGTCTAATTCTTCAAAGCACGAAATGGAGGCACTCAACATTACAAAGAAAGAAATACAAATTGTTTACCCTGGCATCGACACCGAGCTCCTCACACCGGGAAAGAAATCTACTACGCCCACTGTCTCCTATGTAGGGCGACTCAAAGAACACAAATCTGTGCACCTCCTTATCGAAGCGTTCGCAAAAGTTGTCTCTGTTGTGCCCGAAGCTCAGCTCATCATCGCAGGAGATGGAGAGGAAGAAAAAAGACTAAAACGCCTCGCGAAAAAATTTGAACTTTCCGAAGCGGTAACCTTCCGCGGTAAAGTTACCGAGGAAGAAAAACGCGATATAATGCGGGAATCATGGGTTTTTGTTACACCTTCTCTCGTGGAGGGGTGGGGGATTACCACCATCGAAGCCAACGCTTGCGGGACTCCTGTAATCGCTTCTGATGTGCCTGGACTTCGTGATTCTGTGCGAAATGAAGAGACTGGCATATTAGTACCTTACGGAGATATTGAACTTTTAGCACAAGTCATCGAAAGAGTCCTCACCCGCAAGACAACAAGAGAATCATTGTCTAAAAAGGCTATCCGTTGGGCAGAGAATTTTGAGTGGAACAAGAGTAGTGCGAGATTTATCGAGATTGTTTCAAATCGGGGTGAAGCACCCAAAGTATACGAGGTTTCTGTGGTCCAAAATGTATGAAGACTCTAGGACCAAAACAAATTAGAAAAGCCACGATACTTCAAATTATACTTGGAGTATCCGTATCTTTTCTTAAAAAAGAGAAGCCATCTCCTCATTTTCCACAAATAGGGAAATATAAAATACTTTCGAAGGTAGCGAAAGGAGAGGGTTCTGATAATTTTTCTTTGGGTATATACATCAATGGAACAGAAAAAGTATTTATAAAAACGTGGAGCGGGCATATAAAAGATTTACGATATTATTCTCTCCTTAACGAATACGCTTCAAACAAGCTCCTACATGAAAAGCTACCCTTAACACTATATGCCAAAGATCTTTCCACTCCGGAGTCCAAAGAATTAATTTTGGGCGCTCACTCGATCTCCCTTGTCTCTGAACATATAGACGGACAAAGCCTGGACGAGCTTCCTATTGGATATCAAAAAGAAACATTCATCAAGACCTGGCTAGCTCTACAAGCAACAACAGACACTTTAACGGAAAGAGAGCGAATGGATTTTTCTCACCGAACGCCACTCTTTTATGTTCTTTCATTTCCTCTTCTTTTTGGAGTTTTTGCTTTTTTCCACCCAAAAAAGATTCTTCCCGCTCTGCTTTCAAGTATCAAAAGTGTCTCCTCATTGAAAAACTTATTTAAGCAAAAGATGGTTGTTACTCATCGTGACATTTTGTCTAGAAACATCATTCATGTTGATGGAAAAAATTTCCTCCTCGATCAAGAAAAAATGTGTATCGCCCCCATATCGGTCGATGCGTTGCTTATTATTATGAATCCTGCCTTAAAAGATCTCCACACGGAACTCGCCTGGACTTTCCGCGAGATGCAAAATAACTTCTTGCAGATATACTTGGCCCTCCACATGACAATCAGCACGCGCGACATACCAGAGCAGTGTGAGCACTACTTTAATTTTGTAAGAAAACCCGCTCTGCTTTGGCGGAAAAATTAAATCCAATCACCATGGAAGACAAACCTACTCAAAATTTAAAAAATCTTTCTGTTACTGTAGCTATCCCGACATGCTATGGCAATATTTCTCTCATCAAAACAGTTGAGAGTATTCGTGCTTCAATAGAAACTCCTATCGAACACATCATTGTGATTGCTGATCGCACCGAAGTATCCCCACAAATTCGCGATCGGCTTCTCGAGTTCGGTGTAGAGTTTTACTGGAATGATACCCCGGGTAGCTACGGCAAAAAAGTAATGCAGATGCTTCGTATGTGTGTTACTGATATTTTTATTCTAACCTGCGACGACATCATCTTCGACAAAAAAGCAGTTGCTGAAATCAAAAAAACATTTCACTCAGATACATCCGTCACACTTGTGGCATCCACTGTCAGACCCCTCCTTCCTTCAAAAACATTCATCGAGGGGGTGCTGGGACAAAACGTGCGTATCCCCGGGCGAATTTCAAGACTATGGAATAGTGGGGACAACTATCTCGCCGCAAGCGGTAGATGTATGTCCTTTCGCACAGAACATATGAGAAAGTTCCGAGACTTTACAAATATACTAAGTTCTGATGCTTACTTCTATTTTGAAAATAGACGCCTTGGTGGTAGGATGCGGCTGTCGGAAGACTCTACGGTCTTTAACCGACCGCCCCAGTCTGTTCGCGATCAAATCGGCCCGAGTAGCCGTTACCAGATTTCGGAGCAGGACATCACACCCTTCTTTGACTTTGATATCTCTACCGACTACAAAATACCCATGGTGACAGCCTGGCGAGTGGTACTTTCAGAGCTCTTTCAGCGTCCCATAAAAACAACACTTTATCTTTGTATTTTTATTTACACTCGCCTTCACCGACAACCCATTGAAAAGACTTCTCAACTCCTCTGGGATACTGAAGTCTCTACAAAGAATATTTAGAGATTACAAAAATGGAAAAACTTCTAAAAAATATTTTTTATCCTGTGCGTTCACGAATCACCAAGGGTCTCTCTCCCAAAAGAGACTACTTTCTCTTTCCCGTACGCAACCTCCATCCCATTAGTTCAAAGTTTGGTTTTGATAGAGGTACGCCCATTGATCGTTACTACATTGAAAAGTTTCTAAACAACTACAGAGAATACATACACGGAAAATGTTTAGAGATTACTGACAACACTTACACAAAGAGATTTGGAGGAAAGGAGGTTGTACAAAGCGATGTTCTTGATATTAACACGGCTAATCTAAAAGCAAATACAATATTCGGGAAAGGCCAATCATGGAGAGAGGTGGCCAGAAAGATGAATATTTTCTACCAAAAATAACTTAAAAACAGATGGGAGCAAACTCAAAAGAAATAACAGTGACTGTCGGTATCCCCGCATATAACGAGGGGAAAAATATTGACGGACTCATCCGATCGATACTAGACCAAAGAGAGACCGGTTTTCTCTTGGAGAAGGTTATGGTTATTTCTGATGGATCCACTGACTCTACCGTTGAGTATGTTGCTGCTTTGAAAGATGCAAGGGTCTGTGTTTATGGGGACAAAAACCGCTTGGGCAAACCAGCGAGAATAAATGAAATATTTGAGAAATCGAATACTGATGTGGTGGTCATTCTAGATGCTGATATAAAAATCCACTCCCCTAAACTTTTAACAAACCTACTCACCCCATTTGTTGCTGACGAAAAAGTTCTCGCCGTCTCTGGTGTAGCAGAACCTTTGGCACCCCAAAATACTATGCAAAAAATTCTTACTGCTGGGTGGGAAATGTGGAAGGTCTTGCGGAATAGGCCCGATGCTGAACTATACCGATCTGAAGGCCCTATAAGAGCATTCCGAAGAGACCTCTACGGAGTGATGCGCTTCCCCAATGCAAGTGCTGATGACGCGTTCTCTTATCTCTACTGCAAAAAACACAACCATCCCTTTGCATTTGCACCCGAAGCAACAGTATTCTATTCCTTGCCCACTTCTTTGGGTGACTACATAAAACAGCACACCCGCTTCCTTTCATCTAAACAAATTCAAGTACAAGTTTTTGATAGAGAATTTGTGGAGAAATTTTACGTAATTACGCCAAAACTTAAGTTGTACTCCTTTTTTATCTACGCAATAAAGAAACCATTTTTGGCATTTCTATATTTAATAGCCCTCAGTATTCCAAAGGTAATTTTTCTATTCAAGCCACTTGAATCATCAGCAACATGGAGAATAGCCTCTTCCACGAAAGTAAATTACGGGGAGACAAGACAGACCATATGAAACCCACACTATCAATCGGCATCGCTACATACAATGAAGAAGCCAACCTTGGGATGCTTCTTCATGAGATTTTTCATCAAAAAGTTAACTCTGTAGAGCTAACTGAAATATTAGTTATATCCGATGGAAGTACAGATAAGACAGATGCTATTGTTCAATCATTCAGAGAGGTGGTGCGACTTATTCGAACTGGGGGGAGACAGGGGGCAATCCACGCTAAAAATATTATGATTAAAGAGACCTCAAGCGATATCTTGGTCATGCTTGATGCTGATATTCTTCCTGAGAATGAGCTCTTTATTGAGAAGCTGATAGAGCCAATAATTAACAACCCTTCTGTTGGACTCACAAGCGCGATACTTCTTCCCTCAAAACCAAAAACATTTACTGAAAAAGTTCTCGTGTGGAACCACGACTGGAAACAAAAATTATTCTCATCCATTGGGGATGGAAACAATCTTTACACATGCTTTGGGCCCGCTCAAGCATTTCCCAAGAGTCTCTACAAGAAAATTTCCTACCCAGATAATGCTCCCTATGATGCTCTTTCTTACATGTTCTGTATTGCAAATGGGCTAAATTTTGTTTCCGTAAAATATCCTCGAGCAGTCTTTCGCTGTCCAACAAATCTCCATGATCACGCAAGACAAAGCGCTCGTTTTGCGGCGGGGAAAAAAGCGATCACTGATATTTTTGGGGAGAAAGCAAACAAAGCCTACACCATACCCCACAAATCTCTACTTTTTGGAGTGATGCGAGAGCTTTTACGCAAACCGATCTTCTCTTTGTATTACTTTGTAATGTGGTTTTATGTAAGGGCACACAAAACAAATGAATTTACTTCTTTGTGGGAAATTGCCGAAAGTTCTAAAAAATTAAAATGAATCACTCTTTTGTCGAAAAAATAATAGCCGAAAAAATTCCTTGCTATTTTCTCTCTCCACACTTAGACGATGCTATTTTGTCAGCAGGAGAGTTGATTGCGCACTTATCCCAACACACACAGGTGGAGGGAATTACGATTGTTACGTCTGGTTCGTCGAAGCCGTACAATCTTTCTGCTAAACAGTTTCTCAAACAATCCGGGTACAAAGATGCTAGAAAACTTTTTGAGGATAGGAGGAGTGAAGATCATAGGGCATATTCTATTATAGGTGTTACGCCACAACATCTCGGCTATACGGATGCACTATGGAGAAAAATTGAAAGACCAAATCTCCTTCGTCGGGCACTTTCTTATATCTTTCCTGAGTTCTTGTATGTTTATCCTACTCATCGTATACATATTACTCGTGGAAAAATCTCACCCCTTGATGTAAGGATGACACGTACGCTTGGGGAAGAACTGAAAAAAAACATTAACAAAGAAGAAAAGTTCTACATATTTGCCCCGCTTGCTATTAAGGCGCACATCGATCATGTCATCACGCGAGACGTGGTTCTGAAAAGTTTTCCCAAAGAAAATATAGTTCTGTGGGAAGATTATCCATACAACATAGCTCACCCTCCCACACCAGAAGATTTCCTTCCTCTCGCCCACGAAATATTCCGATTTGAAGGGGAGAGGGAAGTAAAGCTTCGCATGATCAGAGAATACAAAAGCCAAGTAAAAGCAATGTTTCCTGACGGAAATATCCCAATAAAGCCAGAGGTATACTATGCGGTAAAAATTGACACTCCGCTCTAAACATATTAGAATCCAACTTCCGACATGAAAAAGGACACCCTTATCATCATTAGCATTATCCTGCTTGGAGCGCTCATGTATGCGCTTACTTTGCGTGGTGCTCCGGGAAACCCTACGGTGGACCAATTTAAAAATTACCTCGACCAGCCTACAAATGCATTCGAGCTCTCTCCAGAGCGCGGGCGCTATGTGCACGTAGCGGCGCTTGCGGATCACGGAAGCTTTGAACTCACAAAAGACTGGGCAGACGTGGCTTATCCAGACGTAGGCGTTTCGAAGGATGGTCGCTATTATAGCTTTTTTGCTCCGGGAGTAGCTTATATGACCCTGCCATTTTATCTTGTCGGAAGCTACTTCGGCCTTGCCCAAGTCACCACATTTTCTGCCGAGTCTTTTGTGAGCATCATCACACTCGTTTTTATTTTTCTTATCGGAAGACGAATCTTCGCTCTTCCACGCTGGGCATCATTTTTTGCAGTGCTCGTATACGCATTCGGCTCGACATCGTGGAGCTATGCTATCACCCTTTATCAAAATGCATTTACCGCATGCTTCATGGTCACCTCATTTTATGCGGTATGGCGATTCTCAAAAAATGATACGAAATATTCTTGGGCATATGCGGCCTATGTCTGGCTCGCATACGCACTAGCCATCACAGTAGACTACCCAAATGCTGTCCTCATGCTCCCTGTGATGGTATATCTTGCTTACCTCACATTTTCTATAGAAAAAAAAGAAGAGGGAATAAAACTTTCCATACGCTGGGCAGGCATACTCGCATCTATTGCTTTTATTATCGTCACAGGACTGCATCTTTTGCACAATGCTCATTATTATGGCAGCTGGCATAATCTGGCTGGTACTTTAAAAAACTACGAACGCACCGAGAACATGCCCATTAACGGAAGCCTCTCTGTCGCGTCTACCACTACAGCCACGACCACAGTCCTCACAACTCTAGCGACCACGACACCAGCAAAAGAAAAAACTCTTTCGGGAACATTTCACGAACAGCTCATGCCCAATGGTTTTTATATTCTTCTTTTCTCCGATGAACGCGGTTTGTTCTTTTTCACCCCAATCTTTATTTTCTCTCTTTTGGGAATATGGTACGTTCTTCGAAAAAAAGAAGAGGAACGTAGTGTTTATGCCGTGCCACTCGCTTTCATCGCCATAAATCTTTTCCTCTACTCTTCATGGGGCGACCCATGGGGTGGCTGGGCATACGGAGCGAGATACTTGATTCCTTCTATGACATGGCTTTCACTCTTTATCGGTGTAGCTGCGTATGAATCCCGAAAATATTTCTCTCTCAAAGCACTCATATTTTTATCTTTCCTCTACTCCTCTCTCATCGCACTTCTTGGAGCATTGATATCAAACGCTGTGCCGCCAAAGAGCGAAGGAATTCTTCTTCCCGCGAAAACTTATAACTTTGTCCATGATATTCAATATATGGAAAAAGGACAGAATGGAAGCTTTCTTTATAAAACCTACTTCGCTGATCACATATCGCTCTTCGAATATTTCGTGATAATCTACACCATCATTGTCCTTGTTAGCATCATTGTTCTTCTGGCTTCACACGAAAAAAATAATGAATAGCTTTACCCTAAAAAAAGAATATTTTGAATGGGCAGTACGGCTCGTACGGCGTTTTCGACCTGAAGTGTGGGTTGTTTTGATTTCTTTCAGTGCCGCAATACTGAGCACCATCTACGCATTCTTGCATAAAACTATTGCCGTATATGGCGATGCCGAGTCACACTTAAACATTGCCAAGCGTGTAGTAGACAGCCTCACTCCTGGATTTGCTCAGCTCGGAGGTATCTGGCTTCCTCTCCCACACATTTTGCTCATGCCGTTTGTGTATTTCGATTTTCTCTGGCGAACGGGGCTTGCGGGATCTATCGTCTCTGGTGTAGCGTTTATAATCGCTTCTTTGTATATCTACAAACTGGCAAAACTTCTCACAAAAAGTAGCAGTGCCTCTTTTCTCTCCTCGATGGTTTTTATACTGAACCCGAATATTCTTTACCTACAATCCACCCCAATGACAGAAATGACGCTCATCGTCTTCTTCGTACTCTCCAGCTACTTCTTCATCTCATTCCTTTTTGACGACAAAGAGCTTCTCTCTCTCATTGCGGCCGCATTCTTTGGATTTTGTGCATCGCTTTCTCGATATGACGGCTGGGCGCTCGTAGCCATGGAGGCGGGCGTGCTCTTTCTCTACTATCTCCCGATTCGATTCAACGGGCACATGCTCCGTCTAAAAGAAGAGGGGAAGAAAATTAGAGATCGACTTGGCCTTCTCGAAGGACGGTTGATAATTTTTTGTACTCTTGGCTTCTTCGGTATCGCGCTTTGGCTCCTTTGGGGTTACCTTATTCTTGGCGACCCACTTTACTTTACTCACAGCCAATTCTCAGCAAATTCCCAACAGCATGGTTGGCTTGCTCGCGGAGAGCTCCCTGCTTATCACAACGTTCCAGCCGCTCTTCTGTATTACTTCGCAACAAGTATGGAAAATGCGGGCGTCGTTGTCATGATTTTGGCACTCAGCGGTATGTTTCTTTTCCTCTCAAATAAAAAAATATATTATCGTTCGTTCTTGTTTCTCATTCTTCTTGTACCATTTTTCTTCAACGTGCTTACCCTTACTCTCGGGCAATCAGTCATCTTTCTTCCCGGCGTTACCCCAATAACTTTCGACTGGGCACTTTTTAATGTCCGCTACGGGGTGATGATGGTACCTGTCTTTGCTGTTTTTGTGGGATACCTGTTCTACAGAAGCAAAACTCTTGGGCGGTCTCTCGTCGTCGGAGGAGTCATCTTGCAAACAGCCCTTTTCTTTATTGGTTTTTCTCCAGTGCTCGCATATGACGATGGTGTTCGCGGCCTCTCTTCGCAGACAGCGAAAATGCCTGACGCACAGTTTTGGTTTGCCGCGCATTATGACTATGGAATACTCCTTACAGACGACTTTGCACGAACCATCAGCCTCATTCGTACCCCGGTAAAAATGAAAGATGTTATCTATATTGGAAATAAACCGTATTGGGACGAATCACTTGTAGAGCCTCAAAAGTATGCGCGATGGATTATCATGCAGAGAAATGATACCCTGTGGAAAGAAATAAATGAGAAGCCAGAAGTCAACGCACGTCTGTACCAATACTTCAATAAAGTGTATACGTCAGACGATATTCTCATCTTCCGAAGAATCGATAACTAACAGCGGTCATGAAAATTATTAGCCGGCGCAAAAGAATAATCTTGGGCGTATTGCTTGGTGCGAGTATACCATTGCTTATTTTCTTTTTGTCTACTCGCTACATTTTGTATACTGCTCCTACGCCATACTTTCCATCTCAATACCAGCCCAAGCAAAGCATTTTCCCAGTACAATCCATAGACACCATGAAGTATTCCCGCGACATGTCGGGACAAGTTCTCGACAACCCTGTGGCATTCGACGCAATGATCGATAAGCAAATGGTACTTATCAAAGATGCCGGGGCTACTCATGTCGCAATAGACACACCCTACGATGCAAAATTTATTCCAGTACTCACTCGTTGGGTAAACTCTGCCCGAAGACATGGGCTTTCTGTCTGGTTTCGTGGCAATTTCTCTGGCTGGGAAGGTTGGTTCGATTATTCTTCTATCGAGCGGGCCGAACACGAGCGACTCCTCTCTCTCTTCATTCGCAATAACCCCACACTTTTTGTAAACGGTGATGTCTTCACCCCGTGTCCTGAATGTGAAAACGGTGGGGCAGGGGACCCAAGACAAACAGGGGATAGCGATGGATACAATGGTTTCCTTGTGGAGGAGTACAAAATTTCAAATCGCGAATTCGCAAAAATAGGGAAGTCAGTGAAAGTCTACACCTCTATGAACGGAGATATTGCCAGAGATATCATCACCCCCGATACTGCAAGGGATCTTGGGGGGAGCATTCTGATAGACCATTATGTGGGTTCTGTGAGTCGCTTTTCATCCGACGTGGCATCTATCTCTAGAAAACAAAACGCACAAGTTGGACTTGGAGAATTTGGTGCTCCTATACCAGACCTAAATGGGAACATGACCCCACCGCAACAAGCCAGCCTTGTGAGCTCACTCTTAAATGTGCTTTACGATCAAAGTAACCATGTCCCGCTTGTAAATTATTGGGATCTTTCTGGCGGCTCTACTGCACTCCTTAATGACGACGGTACTCCCCGGCCTGCGTACTACGCTGTGCGCAACTACTTCCGCGCGCCTTCTGTCTACGGGTCGATCACCGACTCTCTCGGTGAGCCTCTCGACGGAGTCAAAATATCGGTCGCGAGTACGAGTTACTCCACCATTACCGACAGCAGTTTCTACCAAATATTTTTCCCGACGAGCAACCGGACTATTATCATTACAAAAGAAGGCTACAGCCCGCTCTCAATCCCATTCTCAAAAGATTTTACCCTTCCGATAAAATACAATATATCTCTCCAGCCTACGAGCCCGACAAAATGGTATGAGCTCAAGAAGTTTTATTACGACTTTGTTATGAGCCTCAGATAACGAGGAGGCTATCTGGACAAAATCAGTACTTTATGTTAGGTTACCCCTTATGAAGGCCGAGCTTACAAAGCACATACTCTTTGCTGTTTTCCTCATTACCCTCGCTATCGGAGGCGGGGTTTTTGCTCTGTCGGGTGGTAAAGATAAGCTTTTTGCCCTCGTCGACGCCTCTACCGTAGCCCCAGCACCAGTTGCATCCAGCACTGCCACAGCAATAGAGCCATCTCTCGAGGCAGTAGCTACGGCGACCCCAGAGAAAACTCCTCCAGTAAAAGAAAAACTTTCTGTGGTACAAGAAGTGAAAAAGTTTTTTTCCTTTCACTCTGGCGCAACAACTCCAGAAAAAAAGACGACTGCCGATGCGGTCA
>OFRG01000290.1_pt1 | contig 21041 bp, 21 predicted proteins | sample 1543071 | NCBI WGS metagenome assembly OFRG01 (sample SAMN07774222, study PRJEB24372) | wastewater metagenome | isolation source: WWTP Verbania (Effluent) | place: Italy: Verbania | collected 2015-12
ACATAATCACCCACTTTTTTATCTCTTATTAAATATGAGAAGTTTTGATCTTGGTCAATTTTTACTCCACCTATTTCAAGTATAATGTCGTTTTCAATAATACCTGCTTTATCTGCTGGCGAACCTGGAACAACTGCTATATCATTTGTATTAGACCCTCTTTGTACTAGTACTCCATAGTCAACTGTCAGATTATTTTTTGCTTTTAGATCTGCAGTTATTGGGATATATCTTACCCCTACATACGGCCTAACAATTTTACCAGTACTTTTTACAGAATTAATTGCACTTTTCACACTGTTTATTGGCAATGCAAAGCCTACATTTGAAGAACCTTGAACCACCGCAACATTTATACCGATGACTTCTCCATGAATATTTAGAAGTGGGCCGCCAGAATTACCTGGGTTAATAGCTGCATCTGTTTGAATAACCTTGTCCAATTTTTCTGATTGACCTAAGCCATTGCCAGCTACAACAGATCGAGAAAGTCCTGACACGACTCCAACAGAGACCGTATTTTTAAATTCTCCTAGGGCATTACCTATAGCTATAACCGTCTCCCCTACATCTAAGGTATCAGAATCAGCAAGATTTAAATATGGTAGGTCGGTTGCGCTAATTTTAACCAGAGCGACATCAAGAACTCCATCCCGTGCTAGAACTTTTGCAGTATATTTCTTGCCATTGTTTAGCTGTACTTCGTATATTGCAGTAGTATCAGCCACAACGTGCTTATTTGTAACAATCATACCGTCAGAGGATATCAAAAAACCAGATCCACTGCCAATTTGTTTTCTGTCGGTTCCATTTTGTTTATAGATTGGTGTTTGAAAAAGTCCTGGGAAAAGTCCGCCAAATGGATCATTGCTCTGGTCGTAAGATACATCATACTTGGGAACATCTTTACTAACGATAATTGATACAACTGCAGGCTTAGCCTTTTTAACTGAACTTACAACAGTATCTTCTGAGGTCACGACTGCTTCAGTTTTACTTGAACCGTTCTCCTCTTTTAATCTTGGATCAAAAACTAAATCGTTTACCTTAGGAGAAAGCTGAGCTGAGTAATTTTTAGCTAAAACTTTAAAGATCTGATCACGGTAGTACCAGGCAACCATGGCAATTATCCCTAAAGTAACAACGATAGTTATAAAACTTACAACCACCGCTCGGACAACCGGATCTTTAAACATCTTATTGATTTTTTCTTTATTTAAATTTGAATCTTGCATATATATTTATAGTAGCTTATATACTAAATATTAAAAAAATAAAACTAATTGTCAACATTTACCTAATAACAAAAAATCCAAGTATCATCGCTGTAAAATTAAGTATTGTATGAGATATAGAGATCATAACAAGATTGGGATATTTATAGTACATAAGCGCAAATCCTAGTCCACCAATAAAGGTAAGTGGCAAAATAATATCCGTATTTATATATATTATATGGATGAGAGCAAATAAGGATGCGTTGAGTAATATAACAAATGGTACGTTGCTAAATGCCTTCCTTAACATATGCATAAGTATTCCTCTAAAGACTATCTCCTGGAGAACACTTATTGGGATGAATAAAACTAAAAATCTTATATCTTCCCACCACTCATACACTTGTCTATTTTCTATTTGAGGTACTAATTCCGATATCACAACTAAAGCTATCACACCTATAACGGTAAAAATAAAATATGGAGCGAAATCTTTCAAAAAACTCTTTTTCAACCCCATATCGGCATAAGTCCAACCAGAGCGCTTGATAATGCCATACATAAGTAACGAAACAAGAAAGAGCATTGTGACTCTAAATTCTCCAGGAATAACACGATAGTATAGTAATAATATCGGTATTATATAAAGATACAGTATTTGAACTATAACAAGTTCTTTTTGGTGCTTGCTTTGCGTATCCACCCTTCTACTATACTATATAGATATGTTGAGACCAAAATACATATTTATATTATTTTTATATTTAATTTGTTCGTACAAAGCCCATGCATTAAATGTAGAATATGGAACTACTCTTTCTACAAATAGAAACAGCATCCTTGTGCAGTACTCTGGTATTGGAAATAAAACTAATTTCATATGCAGTATAACAACACTATCTTGTGAGAAGACAAAAAAATTTAGTTTAAGTGGAGAAAAGATCTCAATTATAAAGAGTGATGTAAAAAAAGAATTACTAGAAAAAAAAGCACAGCATATAACACTATCGCCTTCAGAAAATTTTTTAGCTTACTATATTACCCCAACAAAAGATGATAATACTAGCGACTTTATCATAAAAGATTTAGAACAAAACAAGGAATACAAACTAAGTGAAACTAGATCTTATTGGGATTTGGTAGTTGATTTAAATAAAATTTATGAGTTTTCTCCTGATAATAAATCTTTAGTTTATCTGGACGATATTGATGGATATATGTCTCTATATAAAGTAGACATAGATGGCTTATCTGACAATAGAATTAATAGTTTAAAAATAGAAACACCTTCATACACGATAAATGACTTTATTTTCTATGATTCACAGACAATATACTATATAGGTAATGACAAGAGTAACCCTTATCAGTGGTCTTTATATCAAGTAAATTTAAAAACTGGGGAAAACAAACTGATCGAGAAAGATGTCTCGTACGTTGATCGCTTGAGAAAAGCTGGTTCAGTTATTATTTTTAATGGACTACAAAATATAGGTTATGGTCCAAAAATATATAATCCAAAAAGCAAAAGGGTTTCCAACTTTAGAATACCTAATATAAATACAAAAAAATCTATTAGTAATGAGGAGGTAGTAAAAATTGGTAATATGAGCGGTGTATTAATGCCACCAAAACAAAAAGATAAAGACAAAATTCACCCTTTAATTATCTGGCTACATGGTGGACCAGTTAGGCAAGCAAGTTTTAATTATCATCCATATCATAGCTATGGGGTTTATGATTCTATATTAAAACTTTTTCCTAAGAATAACTTTATTGTGCTAAAGATAGACTATAAGGGTAGTATTGGTTTTGGTAGAAATTATTCTGAATCAATAAAAGGATCTGTTGGTAAGGACGACGTTTTAGATGTATTAAATGCAGTTGAATATATAAAAAACAGATATAAAGTTAGTGAAGTTTACCTAATGGGGAATAGCTATGGAGGATATCTCTCTTTAAAATCTTTAGTAGAGCGACCAGATGTATTTAATGGAGTAGTTTCTATAAACGGTGTAACTGATTGGGAAAGTCTTGTAGTTAAAATGCAAAACTCTATATTTAATACTGAGTTTAATGGGCTTCCAGATGTAAATAATCGTAGCCTTTATGACCAAGCTTCTATATATAACAAAATAGGTAATATTGAAAATCAAAGTATAAGCATTATTGCAGGAATAGCTGACAAGACAATTCCCTACTGGCAAGCAACCGACTTATATGACAAGTTAAAATCTGGTGGTAAAAATGTAAAGCTTATTTCTTATAAAGGTGAAGGTCATGTGTATAGAGAAAAAAAGACAATAAAAAACTTATGTAACGAGCTGTTTAAGTCTGTAGAATTAAAAGTCGATCCAGAATGTAATAGATAGATTTATTGTTTAAACTTAGGTAAAATATATAGGTGTTACCAAAAATAAAAAATAATGGGTTTACAGTTTTAGAGCTCCTAGTTGTCATAGCAATTATAGGCATACTTACTAGTGTAATTATGATCTCCTTAAACAATGCAAAATTAAAAGCTGAGAATGTAAAAGCTTTGCTTGAAATAAAAAGTTTGAGGAATGCTATGACTATGCTTGAAAATGATACTTCTAAATGGCCCAATGGCTGTCCAGTGGACCAGACATCAAATCCAGAAGTCAGTCTAACAAGTGCAAATGCTGGTATATTATCAGTTCCTAGTATATTCTCATCTGGCGCTTGTAGTTGGAATGCAGGCGATATTTCCAGATGGAAAGGACCCTATGCAGAATCTGCAACAGATCAATGGAGCAATTCTTACGTATTTGATCCTGATTATCATATATGCGAAAACTCTGTAGACGTAAGTTATCCAGTTGTAGTTTCTTATGGGAGAAATGGAGTTCAAGATTATCCTACTGATAATGCAAGTTCTGGTGGAGCATGCAACCTAGTTGATAGTGATGATATCTACGTAAAATTAATTAATTAGTTTTTATTTCTCTAAATCCAAAATATCATCGATACGAATTTGGCTTACAAATTCTGGCACGTGGGAGACTAGTATCATTGCTCCTTCGTATTCATCGAGAGCTTTTGCTATGACGGGTAAATGTCTAAAGTTAATATGATTAGTAGGCTCATCAAGAATAAGCAAACCTGGAGAAAGTAGTACCAAACTTGCAAAAGCAACTAACCCCTTTTGTCCTTCGGACAAGCTTCCAATACGAGTGTGAACCATATCTCCAGCTATCAAAAAAGATGCAGCGACTGCGCGGATTTTTTCTTCATCTACACGACCTGTAACAAGTCGACTAACTTCGGATAGAGATTCGATAACAGTATGATCAAAATTAAGGGTAGAAAAATCTTGACGATAGTACCCTACACGAACACCTTGTGCAATAATTGCACCTTCTGCTGTACCTTTAGCTAGAGATTCAAGTAGAGTACTCTTTCCGATACCGTTTGGACCAGAGAGAAGCAAGTGTTTATTTTTACGTAAGGATAAACTGACTTTCCTCTTTGAGGGTTTACCTTTTTTTAATATAGATACGGAAGATAGGGTCAGGATATCTCCAATCAAATCACCTTGAAAAGGTATCTTAAATGGTCTAATTGTTTTATCTTCTTTTCTAACATCAACTTTTTCTTCTTCGAGTTCTTCTGCTAAATCTCGCATACGTTTGGCAACTGCACGGAGGTTTCCACCCTTCATTGCGAAAGCATTGGCTTGATCTTTTTTAGCTTGGATCTCTTTCGATAGCAGGGCATTCTTTCTATTCTCACGCTCCATACGAACCGCTATCTGATCCCTTACATCTGTATAATTACCTACATACTGCTCTATCTTTTTAGTATAGACGTCTAAGTAAAGAACCGCATCTGTAAAAGCATTCAGGAAGTGTGCATCGTGAGAAATAACAATAACAGTTTTTTTGTACTTTATAAGAAAATCAGTTAGGTGGGAAATACCCGCTTTATCTAAATTATTTGTTGGTTCATCTAGAAGCAGTACATCGGGCTCTTGGATTAAAGCACTAGCAAGAAGTAATCTAGCCTGTTGGCCACCAGAAAAAGACCGGATAATTCTATCGTGTACTTGGGCGTGCCCTTTTAGATTTACAACTTCAAGTACGTCATCAATTTTTGGGTCAATATCATAGACTTTGGTTTTAAAACATTTTTCAAAAAAAGCACGCACAGTGAGGTCCAACTCATCGCGAGGAATAACCTGCCGAGAGAGAGCAATAGTGGTTCTCTGAGCTAAATGTATATTTCCATTCTCAGGTTGTAAACTTCCTGTAATAAGAGAAAAAAGAGTACTTTTACCTGCACCATTTTGACCCATTATAGTTACTTTCATTCCTCTTCTAATAGAAAAATCAACCGTATCTAATATCGGTTTATTGTGCCCATATTCAAATGAAACTTTTTCAAATCTTATTACAACTTCTCCGTGAGCCATAGTTTTCTATATTAACTTATTGGAAGCAAATCTGCTAATTATTTTAAAATTAGTTTAATTCTCTGAACATCGTCGCTTATTTGTGTGGCAAGCTCTAGCGCGTTTTCAAAATTTTTTACATCTCTAATCTTCTCTACAATATCTATCTCTATATCTTTACCATATGTAACAGGAACATTGCCATCGGTAACATCTATTAAGTGAACTTCAAGAGACCTATCTTTTAAATCAAAAGTAGGTATGGGTCCGTAGTGAAGCGCGCCTTTAAAAGTCTGATCGTCAACTACCACCCAGGTAGCATAGACTCCGTCGTCAAAATGAAATTCTTCTGGAATTATAAGATTAACTGTAGGGAAACCAATTTTACGCCCCCGTCCGACTCCTTTAATTTGTTTGGTTTGATACAGCATATGATTGTAAGCGAGCTATTTTATAAATTGAAAATACAAGTATAAATACAGATACCCATTGAGAAACCGTAAGTGTTGTGTTATAGAGAACCATATCTATAAATATTGCTATAAACGGAAATATTAATTCAAGAATTGTAGATATGTGCACTGGAGTTTTAGACAAACCTCTATAATATATCAACAATGCAACCATACCAGTAGAAACAGCAATTAAAGCAAAAAATCCAAATTGAACTCCGGTTGGTACAAATAAAGATTTACTATAACCCATAGCTAGTAAAACTAGCAAACTTATTATACTAGTAAACAAAAATCTATAAAATGTACTAACTTTAAAAGATATTTTGTTAAGGATAAGCTTTGAGAAAGTTGTAGATGACCCCCAGGCAAAAGCAGCTCCTAGAGCATAGAGAGCAGCTATTACTGTCCCTTCGCCAGTCCCTAGATTTACTTTTCCATCTGGGAAAGTAACAAAATAGGCAGAAATAAGAGCAAGTATTGCCCACTTAATATATCTTTTATCCAACTTTTCTTTGAGGAAAATTGAAGCGGTACTTATAGCAAATATCGGCTGAAGTTTTTGAAGTAAAAATACAACAGAAAAAGAAATAAAGTGGACTTTAAGTAATGCTGTTGTAAACCAAAGCGTTCCTAATAATCCACTCAATATAGATATAAATAAAATTAGACCGAAATCTTTTTTAGCAACTTTTTCTAAGGATAAATTTTTCCAAACAAAAGGTAAGAGTATTGCAAGGCCAACCAAATGCTCAAAAAATATAATAGTAATCGGGGGTAAGCTATATAAGTTGCGACGAATAACCCCATCGAGGGCCCAAAGTATTGCAGCAAATATTATCAGTAGTGGCCCGTTTTGTCCTAATTTATATACCTTCATTTTATTCTTTTTAAACTAACGAATTATCTCTTCTTCTTGACTTTCTTGTTCTTTAACTGGACCAGGATTTTCTGTTGGGTTTATACCATTTTCTGCCAACCAAGTACAAGCCTCCTTATCTCCTTTTTGACACGTAAGTGTATATTCATCAACTATCTTTTGCCAAGATTCGCAATCCTTTTCATTTTCATATGGACACTTTGGGTCTTGAGAATCTGGATTTACTTCTATGCCATACTCTTTCAACCAGTTACAAGACTCCTGATTACCTTTTTTGCATTGTATTGTATATTCGTCAACCTGAGATTGCCATTCTGTACATTGTTTTTCATTATCATATGGGCAGTTTGGATATTGATCCTCCGAAACAGGAGCAAGTATAGATGAAACACCATTTAAACCAAAACCATATCCAAACATAGAGTTTTCACTTTCTAATTTTTTTGCATATATTCGATAACCCTGGTCAGTTAGACCTGTTGTTGGTAAATTATTTGTTTGAAGATAAGAAGCTGTACCAGCTGGAGCTTCATATACAAAATCATAAACTTCATTGTTTGCAGCATAAGCAATCTTAGTAATATCCCAAACATTTGCAGAACAACTTGGACAAGGATCTACTTCTAATTTAGAAATATAGGGACTTAGTTCTTGTTCTAGAACTAACCAATTTGCAGTATGAGTTGCCTGATCAGCAACACAATCGGGATTAGGTAAATTAGTATCTAAACAACTTATGTCTCCCAAATTAGGAGGGGTTCCATTGTTTAATATGTACATACTAATAGCTTTATTAATCTGTATTATGGCTTGCATACGAGCTGAATCTCTACCTTTTTCTTTTGCTGAATTTAAAGAAAACATTGCAATTGAAGCAATAACTAAGATTATAGCTATAGCCACTAAAAGCTCTATTAAAGTAAATCCTTTGTTTTTAGGAATCATAAACTTAGTTTACTATAAATTAAAAATAATATATAGCTAAATTAGCTGTTCTTTTTTAGATAGGTTGGATGCTCTTCTTCGACTGAAGCTATATGATTTGCATATCTTGAAAGAGCGAAAAGGATGCTCGATAGACGATTCATATAAGAGATAGTATTTGGGCCAACTTTTCTTATTCCTTCATCTAAAACCGAGACTATCCGCCTCTCAGCGCGACGAGCAAGGGTTCGAGAAACATCCAGGCTCGCACTTGCGACAGTCCCTCCTGAAATAGTAAATGATGTTATCGGCGGGAGAAGATCTCCTATATTATTTATTAGACTTTCAATTTTTGTGACCTCCCCTTTAGAAACAGTCATATCAGAACCAGCGAGTTCAGCTTGGATAACAAAAAGTACCTGTTGCATATGATCAAGGATATCACTATATAAAATATTTTTTGATTTAATTTTTATTTTAAACTCACTACCACTTGTATAAACTTTTACTAACCCCAAATAAGCATTAAGTTCATCTACAGACCCAAGAGCTTCAATAACATTTGCACTCTTAGAAACTCTCTGTTGTTTACAATTAAATAGCGTAGTTGTCCCCTTATCGCCAAAACCAGTATAGAGTATATTTTTCTCCCTTTTCAGATGGTTTTTATCCCCTTTTTTCATATTTTGAGTATATCATACTGGTAGCTTTCAAAAAGTCGCTATTTTTGTTAGAATTACCACATGAAATTAAATTTTAACTTTCCTCCTAAAAGCAAAAGGGAGGAAAAAAAAGAAGAGACGAGTGGTAGTTCTGGGGTAAAAAAGGCAATATTAGGTGCTGCTTTGGTTACTATAGGTATTGCAGCAAACGCTAAAGAGACAAAAGGTGACCCTACGGATTCACTTAGAGCAAATGATATCAAAAAAATGGAGGCTCTAATAAACAAGAGTAGTGAAAAAGTAGAGATAAAGATCGCAAACTATTTTGAGACAGATAAGGCTGAGATTTCTGCAGAAAACAGTGGTGAAATATCGAAACTTGTATCAACTTATATAAATAATTTAAATTCAAAAAACGTAGATAAATTTATAAATTCTACTCCTGAGCTTAATGTAAGCTGTGACCCTAGAAACACTAACTCTTATGAAAATGGAAATTTGGGTCTTGCTAAAGCACGGGCAGAAGAAACTCAGAGAGTGATCAAGGAAATATTATCGAGGTTTGATTTTTCTAAGACAGACCTAACTCCGGATCAAGTAAGTAATGTAATAAAAACCTTTGGTAATCTAAAGTTTAATATTCCAGAAAATGGAGTTATTGATTATCATAAAGTATTAAATCCTGAAACAAATAAGGCATTTACAGATAATGAGTGGGGTGAATTACAGAAAAACAAAGATAAACTACACGAAGTTTATAAAACTATGCGCTTTGTGAATTTAGATTTAGTTGTTTTGTTTGATAAAAATACAAAAGAAGAAATCCCTCCCTCAATTAAAATCGAAACAGGGGGTAAGCCATTTGACTTTCAGGGCTACAAAAAAGTAATGCTACTAGTAGATAAGAGCCCTTCTATGGAGTCTCATAAGAAAGAACTAATAAAAAATCTTCTTGATAATACAAAAGAAGATATAGAGACCTCTGTTATAGGTTATACGAACAAAGCTGATACTGCATTTAAAGCAAGTAACTTAGAAGATGCAGCAAATACTATAAGGGAAATGAAATTTATAAACGAAGACAGAGAACTTGCCATAGATGCAACAATCCAAGCATTAGAAAAAGCAGATCTCAGCTCAGAAAAAGGAGTAGCATATATAATAACCGACGAAGAGCTTCAAGCTGTATCAAGGGAAAAACTAGAAAAATTAGATAGTTTATCAAAAAATAAAAATTTTGATTTAAAATTTACAATAATGATAAGTGGTCATATTTATAAGCTGACAATAGACCAAGTAAAATTGGCATATGAACAGAAATTTCAAGAAGTAAACCAGCAGCAAGAAATCGATAACCAAGCAAGACAAATAAAAGTTTTAAATAAAATTCTAAAAGACCAACAAATAGAACTTCAAGCAGGTAATAATAATAGGAGTTACTTAACTAAGTTAAAGAAAAGTATAACTGAAACAGAGCTAGATATATCAAATGGGGAGGCGAGATTAAAGAGATTAACTGAAATAAACGTAGGAAACTTTGCAAGCGTTGAAAATAAAAACATACAACAAATAGGTAAAGATTATTCTAATGTTCCAAACACTGTTACATATCCTGGGAACGATATAACGAAAAATAAATAAGTCCAATAAAAAACAACCCCTAGAAGGGGTTGTTTTTTATTGAGTTGCCAACATTATTTATAGTTTTGGAGACAACTTTTTTAGTAGTATTACCTATTTTACTTATAAGTTTATATACAATAACAAAAAATACTGAAGAAAAAAACAAACCAATAAAGAATATTATTTTAAAGAAAAGATATGGCCCACCTAGCATATGAGTAAATGATAATATAAACAGAAAAACAAGACCTAATGCAAGTATAATTATAGGTATGATAAATATGGCCCATATTGTCTCTTTGGTTTGAGACGACGCAAATCCAGATGGATCATTCTTAGCTTCCCTTATTGCCTTACCAATGAAGAAAATTTTCATTAACATACTTAATATATTATCAGATTGGCAACATAAACCATAGTTGTTATAATTACCTGCATGAAAGTATCTAAGAGGAAAAGTTTAGTTAGTGGATTTACTCTTATAGAATTGTTAGTAGCTATAGCAATAATAGCCATATTATCTGCGATAGTAATTAGATCTTTAAGTTCGGCAAGGGCTAAAGGAAGAGATGCAAAGAGGGTCAGAGATTTACAAGAACTTAGAACAGCTGTTGAATTATATGTTGCTGCAAACGGCCACGCACCAGATTTAGGAGATCCTACCTGTATAGATGCAAGTTCTGGTGATATGAGTTGTTTTGCAAATGATTTCGACGGAGGACCAGGCAAGGGTTGGAGTACTTTAGCTGGGCAATTAGACCCTTATTTAAAAAAATTACCGAAAGATCCTTGTGGTCTTGGTTGTTACGACCCTAGTAACCCTTCTCTTAGATACGAAGGCTATTTTACTTACGTGTACGAAGCTCCTAGCATACTTGGTCAAGGTTTTGGAGCTGAGAAAGTAACTCCTTCGTCCTATTTTATCTATGCAGAAAATAAAGAAACTAATAATAATACCCTTCTAGGGTATATAGGTTATGGTAGCTTTGGGTCGTTCTAATTGTTATAATTAGATCCATGAAGAAGAATCGAAAAAATAAAAATCCTCAGAGTGGATTTACTCTTATAGAATTATTAATAGCTATTGTAATAATCGGAGTATTATCTGCAATAATATTAGCATCTCTTAACTCTGCAAAAGCTAAAGGGAGAGATGCAAAAAGAATTAGAAATATTGAAGAAATCAGGAAAGCAATAGAACTTTATGTAGCCACAAACAATGTTGCTCCAGATTTAGGAGATCCGAATTGTGTAGATCCAAATACAACCGATGTATATTGTTTTACAAATGATTGGACTGGTGGAACAGCAAAACCTTGGGATGATTTTACAGCACAACTAAACCCATATATGAAAACAGTTCCTAAAGATCCTTGTGGTATTGATTGTTATAACAACGACGGCTTCCATAGACATGAGGGATATTTTGAATATGTGTATCAAGCACCAGCTATGATAGCTCCACTCAATAATCCTCCAGATGTAACTATAACTAGTTCTTCTTATCGAATATATGCCACAAATCTAGAAAATGGTAATCCAAAATCTTTTGGTTTTGGTCCTGGATCATTCTAAATATGCCCTTAATACATTCTTTTGTAAATATTTTCGCTGGAGGTAGAAGCGAGACTAAGGTTTTTCTCTTTGTTGTTTATACAACAATTCTATTTCTAATATACAAATTCCTAAAAAGTAGGAAGTCTATCCGGGGTTTAAATTTAAAATGGTCTGGTTTAAGCTTGGGTGCACTATATATTTACGGACTCACTTTACACACAATATATAGCAAAATTCTAGGGGTAAAAATCACAGATTTTATAATAACCGGGAGTAATGGTGAGATCTCGAGCTCTACCCTATCCCATACTCACGTTGCAAAGGGAATTGTAGGAATAATACTATCAAAATTCGGCTTTGTAGACCTTGCTAAAATTGATGCTGGTAGTGCATATATAGGACTTTTACCGAGCATACTTTTTTATATAGGATTCATATTGCTTATAGTAGTACTCACACAATCTATATGGTATTTTGTTTCGTTATACTACCTAAAAATAAAAGATAAAAATATTAGGCAAAAGATATTTTTTATATTAGGGTACGCCATATTATCGTTTTCAATAATAAAAACTGCAGTTGATGGTGGTATATTAAATTATGGTTTTTATATAGGTGTTTTATTTATTTGGGCATTCATAAACAGAGAGAAGGGTAAATTTAATATAAATTATTATTATCTATTAACCTTTATTGCCCTTTTATTTTTAATAGCTAACCTAGTCATAGTACGTATTGATCCAAGCTTAGCGCTACTACTTGCAGGGTTAGCCTCAATAACTCTTCTCTACGAGATAATACTCTACCTTAGTGAAGAAAAAATCAGACTACAATTTTTAATCCCAATCATTTTCATTTTTTTGGGCTCATGGTGGCAAGCTGGAGTACGAGATATGGAGATATACCAGTATGGGCAAAATATTATAGAACCTGGTCAAAATTTTTATACTTACAATAAAAACAAAAATGAAATTGAAAAAAATAATACAGATAGAGGACTATTAATACACAGTATTATAAAAAGCATCAATGAAAATGAAAGTTATTTGCCGGTAACAGTCGCTGGTATAACATGTATAGAGAAATCCTACTACCAAGAACTTTCAATGAAACTATTAACAAAAGAACCGATACAAAAAGAAATTATTGGGCAAAAAGATTTTATTTATTTTGAAAAAAAGAAATCTATTCAAGCTGGCAAGTATTGGGAAACGTATTTTCATATCTATATGAATCCCTGTTTGCCTGAGCCACTCTCCGTTGTAGATGGTATGATAAGGAAGTCTGGAATAGATACATATATCATAGTCAACCCAAAATTCAATGATGAATCTAACAATTTATAATTTTATCCTATATATAGGAATAGCTTGGGGAACAAACATACTATTTAATCTACTTTACGTGCTAAAAAGATATAGACCGAAATATGTTTCCAAAGATAGGGCGATAGACGCTAAGATAATGTTTGCTGGCAATAGATTAATCGGCGAATCAACCACAGTATTCGGCTTGATTATCGCCACGATAGCTTCAATAATTATTTATTTTATTTTTAATACTTATTATTTAACGATTATTCCCCTATTGGTATATATAGGACACACTATAGGAAGCTTTATAAAGCGCAGGTTTGGCGTAGAGGATGGCAAATTCATGCCTTTTATAGATCATGGGGATTATATGATAACCACTGGGGCTATACTAATATTCTTGGGATATATATCTTGGGAGCTTGCTCTATCAGGATTAGTATTTACATATATTTTCCATCCACTAGCATGTTTTGTAGCATTTAAATTAAAATTAAGGCAGTATCCATATTAGAAATGATTGAAGATTTAAATCAAATGATAATAGTATTTGGAGCACTAGGAGTATTTTTAGCTTTTATCATAGAAGAAGTTGTCGTATTTATACCTTCGGTATTAGTTCATATTGTAGCAGGTGCAGTTATTTTAGGAGGTCAGTCTTTAAGCTTTATAGGTATAGCAAAACTACTTTTGGTTGTTGCACTCCCCTCTGCCCTTGGTGTTACTATTGGTTCACTTTGGATTTATTTTATTGCTTATTACGGAGGACTTATTGGTCTGAGAACTTATGGTAAATACTTTTTTGTATCAAGTAAAAAGATCGAGGTGGCTCGCGAAAAAATAGCTAGCAATAAAAACACCCTTAGAGCTATTACAATACTTAGATTTCTACCAATATTTCCAAACACTGTAGTCACAGCTTGTGCAGGAATTCTAAGGCTATCTTTCAAGAGTTATTTTATATCCACAATGATAGGGATATTCATAAGAGCAACTTACCTTGGAGCTATTGGATGGTTTTTAGGTAAAGTGTTTATTGATTAAAAGTTTATCCTACTTGTACTGCAGTACCCCTAGGGTCGATCTTACCATTTCTAAATTTTAAAACTAATCTCAATTTTTGATCTATTCTTTTTTTACTAAAACCTGAAATAGTGTAGTTTTGTATATATTTATTTTTAAGCATCATCGTTATCATATCAACCAAAGTCTGGTTAACTTTGTCATTTTCCATATAATCAATTTTTAATGAGTTATTATCTGATCCTTTAATTACTTCAAATTTATACTCCCCATATAGAGGCTCACCTGCTTGGTCAAGCATTTCTATATTTTGTAAATTATATACCACCAAAGATGAGAGCATATCATCTTCTGAGTAAACATTATCAGCTATCCTTAATCTTTCTGGGTCGATCGTTAGTGGAACTTCCCAAGATTTAACCTTTGAAGTGTCAGATTTCATTTTCCAAACTTCTTTTTTAACTTCTTTATCAACTTTTGCTAACTCAATATCGCGTTTATCAATAAATATACGTGCTGCAGCTTGTGAATCAGGTGCTCTAAAACCTATTGCTACTGCATTTTCTGCTCCATTTCGTAAAAGAGCCTCACGTGCATCTACTGGGAGCTGAGATAATTTTTCAACACTATTAAAACTTGGGTTTGAAGCTGTACCAATAAATAGTATATTCGGGTCTTTTTTTAGTTGATCAGCAACAGAAACACCTTTATTCGTTGGGAGAGTTATTGCGTCCACCGGCCTGTTAGTAGATTTATTTATCAGACTTTCATCTTTTTCTAGATAACTCTTATAGATTTCATCAAATTTTGGCTTAAATCCAGTATTAGCTATAAAAGCATCGGCAAGAATAACTTCGCCATCATTATTTTTTATAAGTTGACCCTTTTCGTCGTATAGTTGAACTTGCTCTTTGAAAGGGTCTTTGGTTTTAGAGTTTTTGAACCCTACGTCGCCAATACGAGCTTGGACAAATTCAATCAAGTTATCTTTACCGTTACGAGCTTTAACATCATTAATCTTTGCATATCTAGGCCTTTGGCTTAAACCTCCAGTTGCAATAACATATATTTTCTCAACATTTCTAACTTGAGGGTTACCACTAGCAAACAATTCAGCAAGATATTCTATAAGAACATCAGTGGAGTTGCCCGATCCACTCATAACTATAACTCTCGGTGGTTTCATACTTTCATTTCTTCTATCGGCTAATGCACGAAAAGCTGTAAGAGTATCACTAAACTTAGGAAATCCATCTAGATCTTCAGTCTTTTGGATAATTTTTTCAGCTTGACTACCTTCAATCTTAAATCCATAGAATGGTTCACCTAAACCACTTGAATTTATAATGGCATCTGTATATATTTTCTTTATTTCTTTTTCTCCATTTTCATTTATCTTTTCAAGAGTTACTATTTTATCACCTTGAATTTTAGAATTTTTATTTGGAACTACTTTTACTAACCTTGTATCGAAAGTAGCTTGCTTAAACAGCATAGCACTTTGAGTTGCTAAAATTATCTGTAATTCTTCATTTGTAGGGTATCTTAGAGTAGAAAGATCATCTGGTGTAGGGAAATAATCAACTGTAGTGTTTATACTACCTTGGCGAACATTTTGATCTGCTTTTCTCTCTCCTGGATACCATCTAGAAACAGGACTTCCGTAAGCACGGACGCTTTTCTTTTCAGATTCTCCAGGATCATCTGGCATAACAGCTTGTCTTGGACCACGTCGGTTTGCACTATTCAATTCCCAAGCAGGGCCATTTGGTATAGCGAAGGGACCTCCAGGCTGGTTACCAATATCTACTATGAGCATTTTTTCAGCGAGATCTGGCCTATACCTAGCAATTTCACCAAAAAAAGCTAAGCCATTCGGACCAGTACCTATTTGTAAAGCTGGTACATAAGATCCATCTTCTAAAGAATCCCAGGTATTTTTAGATAATGTATCAAAGTGATTCCTAAGATACTCATCAGTCTCTCCAAGGGCTTCATTACTAAGTGCAACAAGATAAGGATTAAATTTTGTTAGCTGTTCGACAGATTCTATATATGTTCTTTCTATATCAGTGAGTGGACGTTGTTTCTCTAATTCTTTAAGATTCTGTACAAATTGTAACCTTTTTCTTATCCCACCTTCATCCTTACCAACGATATAATCTTCTAATTTATTTTTAAACCTAGGGTTAGATCTTAGCGATTGGAATAATGGAAAGAAAGTTTTTGAGAAATTTTTCATCAAATATTCTTTTGCTGGTTCATTTTTCCCAAGTTCAACCATATTGTATTCCCCATCAAAGATTGGCTTGGTTAGTGATTTTATTTTCTCAGATAGTTCAGAATTTATAAGTCCTTTTGAGGATAGATAATCTTCGTATTCTCTAAGGAGAATATTTCGAGCTTCTATTTCGTAATTCTCACTTTCTGGTAATTTACCTATTTCTGATAAAATTTGTTCAGGTTTTTTTGAACTATATGATTCTCGAAGTGAAGTAACTTTATCCAAGCTCTGAAGTGGAGTGATGTTTTCATAAAACTTCCTGATCTGTTCTTTTAAATCATTTATTTGTGATATTGGATCAATGCCCCCTGTCTTTGGTCTTATTTGTAAAGAATCAACCCTACTAAGAGCTTCTTTTATTGGTGTATTAAAATCTATACTTTTTATTACTTCTTCCTTATTTGAAAGCAATTCATAATTCACAGTAATCTCATTCACAATAGACAATAGCTCCTTATCTTTCTCGGACGCAGACTCAGATATTAACTTTATTTCTTTTAAAATAGCACCGAAATTAGGATTTGATTCTGACAATTGGTTAAATAATTTATTCAAGAAGTTTTGCCTTCTATATTCTAAAGTATAATTATTTAACTGATCGATAAATTTTTTATCTCTATCATCTTGTGTCTCTATTTCACTTATAAATTGGGTTAGTTGATTGTATTCTGGTTTAGAATCAACAAGAGTCCAGAAGGATTGCTGGATTGCGTATTCTCTACGAATTCTATCGAATTCATCAACATTGGGTTTTGTATTTGTATCGAATTGAGAGCTTGTGTATTTTGTTAGAACATCTTTAATTTCTTTCGGTAATTTAGATATTGATACCCGAAGCTGTTCTGGTATTTTTAAGTCAGAACCACCATTTGTTACAACTCCTCTAATCCTAGATAGTCCATCAAGTTCGTTATTAAGTACTTTTTTTACAACTTCAGCAACTGTACTATTTTTGCTTATAGATGATATTCCAACTAATTGATTATTAGAGACTGAGGTTAAAAAAGATGTATTGGAGCCTTGAAAAAGCGACTTTAGTAAGAAATATGCTTCAACTTCCTTGATTTTTTCCTTGTCGATACTTAGACTTCGCATTTCCATCTTAGGATCTGTATCTTCTTTCTTTTCTACCTGTTTCGGACGAAATATATTTTCCATAGTCATATTATACATAAGATTTTACATTGTGCTAGAGCTAAAAACATGTTGTAATTAAAATAAAAAACTCTGAGTTCTAGCAAGCCCTCAGAGGTAAATGTTTTTAAAACTGACTTAAACTAAGTTTTCCGGCTTATTTACAATAGCCCTTTTCCTTATCGTAGCTATAGGCTTAGGAGTGAGGCCGAGTCTTTTATTTCTCTCCTTGTATTGCCTTGTATATTCTCGCCTTATATTTACAAACTCCTGTGCAAGCGGCGGAAGATTATGATCCCACCCATAAGTAAATGGTAATCCGTCCTCATGCTTATCAGTGTTTTTGCAAATATGATAATAACCTCTGCGATCATGCCTTTTGCCTATATCCATATAAGCATCACACTTTGGGCAAAGGTGACGGTTATCTACCCTCCACTTGGAAACCCAAGCATATCTGAGAAGTTTAAGTATCATGCTCTTCATTCTGATAAGAGGCTTAGCGAAATATTTAACAAAATCACCTTCTTTTATCAGAACCCAAGCATAATCTGTACCAGTATCCCGCCATTTTTCTTCATCCTCAATATATGAGGTCCAGACTATAACTGTATAGCCATTGTTGGTGTACATAAAGCCAGTTTCTCTGTCAGTACGTCTGCGAGGCATTTGTAAGTCAAGCCTCCTAAAAACTTTTGCAAAATCTCTTCTTGTGATTTTTACAAAACCCCAAGAGAGAAGATAGCCCTGAAGGAAAATAAAATCTTCCTTGGTCAGTTTAAATTTATTTATTTCCAATGTGCCCTCCTTTTTTTATTAGATTCTTTTTACATTATCTATGATTTAAAGTCAATCAATGCTAGACTTGTAACATTTTTCAAAAAATAGCGTATAATGTAGGGAGTCGGTTACTTTATTTATAATAAATTTATATAAAATTATGTCAGAAGAAATGAAAGGGGGTGTTTGCCCATGTGGATCAAATGGTTGTGGTATGTGCTCTGGTATGCACGGATACAAAAAGCATATGATGGTAAAAATATTTATAATAGTTCTACTAATTATGGCTTTCTCACTAGGTATGGAGATTGGTAAACTGAAAGGTGAGATCCGTGGTTCGTATGGTATGCACGGTAAAATGATGAGATGGGATAAAGATAGTAACTATGGGTACGGAATGATGGGAGGATACAACAAGGATGCAAAGGCTCCAACTACCTCTACCCCAGCAAAAAATTAACTAAAATCTATCAATTAAAAACACCCTATCGGGTGTTTTTAATTTTTATTTTAAATTTGTTGGATCGCGACGAATACGTAAGTTGATATTCATTTTATCTAACAATTCCATATCTTCGTCATCAAGCTTAAAATCAAATATATTTATATTTTCAATTATTCGTTCTTGATGAACAGATTTCGGAAGCGGCATAACACCATGTTGCAGACTCCAACGAAGTAAGGTTTGGGCTTTAGTCTTATTAAACTTTATTGCAATCTTTTCAATATTCATATTTTCGTGTTCTTTACTTTTTGGATCAGCAATAGGTGCAAGTGGAGAATGAGCTTCCACAGCTATATTATTTTCTTTACAGTAATCGAGTAATTGTTTTTGGTATAAAAATGGGTGAAATTCGAATTGATTAACCATAGGCAATATAGTCGCATAGGTTTTCATTTCTTCTAGATGAGCAATTGTATAATTTGAGACACCAATGGCTTTGGCTTTACCGGATTTATATATTTCTTCCATTGCTTTCCATGTATCTTTTCTTTTATCTAGACTAAGATAACTAGACCCAGAATCATCTGAGTCTGCACTTGCTGTTGGCCAATGAACAAGGTACAAATCCACATAAGAGAGGCCTAATTTTTCAAGTGATATATCTACAGCTTTTAATGTATTCTCATAGCCTTGATCAGTATTCCATAGTTTTGTTGTAATAAATAGATCCTCCCTTGGCAATCCAGATTCCTTAATAGCTTTTCCAACACCGTCTTCGTTCTTATAAATCATAGCGGTATCTATATGCCTATATCCAGCCTCTAGAGCCCATTTCACTGATTGAACCACTTCCCCTCCTTCCTCCACTCGAAACACTCCGAATCCAATTGATGGTATTTTTACACCATTGTTTAAAGTTATTTTTTCCATATTTTTGATTATAACAGATAAATAAATTTATGTAGATTTTTATCTTTTTTATGGTACTATATCGAGGTTACAACATTGCCGACTCGTCTAATGGTAGGACACATCCCTCTGGAGGATGGTATTGGGGTTCGAGTCCCTGGTCGGCAGCCAAGTTTCGGAAGAGGCATACTTATTACGTAAAAATTAAGACTCTTCTGACTCAGCAATGATTAATTTGCTATAATAAAAACATGAAGGAAACATTTGATGAAAGATTTAATAATAGGAGAAAATTGCAGCCTGAGCATTTTGATAAAAACGGCGCCCGTCGTACTTTACGAAAAATGCCTGGAAGTGGAAATTATGTATTATTGAGTGATGCAGAGTTTGCTGAAGAGATGGGGCAACAAGACAGGACCCCTATTAAAGAAAGCTGGCCTAGAGAAGTAAAAACTCCCTCAGAATTAAATGTAAATGCTGACCTAGGTAGTCATATTCAAAGTCATACCACTTCAAATAGTGAAGACAATTTAAATAAAGATACAGATTAACCTCCTATAAAAAAATAAGAATGTATATTATTGAGCACCTGTTTGTCAATAATTACAAGGGTTTTTGTAGTTTGTATCTGACCCTTAAATAAGGTAAAATGGCTTAGACTTTTATTATTTTTAATTTATTAAACAATGGATCCAAAACAACAGAAAGTAACTTATAGACCTAAAAAATTAACAATAGACGATATTAAAGAGGGTTGTGTGACCCTATATGGTGATAATGATGAAGAGACTAAACTTTGCATGATCCAGGAAGAATTCCGCCAAGGAATCGATATGATCAGCGAATTCACCCCTTCTGTGACATTTTACGGCTCAGCAAGACTCGAAGAAACTCACCCTTCATATAAGCAGGCTCAATCACTTGCTTATCGTATCTCAAAAGAACTTGGTTATATAGTTATATCTGGTGGTGGTGGTGGGATAATGGAAGCTGCAAATCGCGGAGCATTTGAAGCTGGAGGAAAATCAGTAGGCTTAACTATTCGCCTTCCTCATGAACAAATGACAAATAAATATGTGACTGATGAAATTCCTTTTTATTGTTTCTTTGCGCGACAAGTATCACTTTCATATACTACTGAAGTCTGCGTATTTTGCTCTGGAGGATTTGGAACACTCAACGAACTGTTTGAAATGCTAACACTTCAACAAACAGGAAAAATAGGGAAAATCCCTGTAATACTTTTAGGAGTTGAATTCTGGACACCTCTTGATACCCTAATAAAAGAACAGCTGGCTGAAAAATACGGGGTTATTAATTTAGAAGATACTGAGTTATACACTATTACAGATAACGAAGATGAAATATTGAAGATAATTTCTGAAAGTAGAATGCGTGATGGTCAAGATGCGCTGAAATAAAAAATA
>OFRG01000293.1_pt1 | contig 20964 bp, 16 predicted proteins | sample 1543071 | NCBI WGS metagenome assembly OFRG01 (sample SAMN07774222, study PRJEB24372) | wastewater metagenome | isolation source: WWTP Verbania (Effluent) | place: Italy: Verbania | collected 2015-12
CCCGAATTGGATCGCTGCGCTCGTTAACACCGTCTGAAGTTGGTCCCTGCTTTCGGCAGGGACTCTTTTCCTGTGTCTATGAGTAACGCAGCCAAATTTCTAAAACTTTAAATTCAGGAACATAAGCATGGCTAGCTACTTCATATTCTTTAACCTTAGAGTTAATTAAGGTTACGGAAATGCCATACCAATCAGGTAATGCATCATCATCTTTAGGCATTAAAAATTTAACATTTGACATATTGGAATTACCCTTTTAGTTTATTCTAATAAGATAACGAATGCGAATCGATCTTGGTTGTATCGATTGTGTAGCACTCAATTGAGTATTGGTTCCGGGTGATGAAGTTGTAGTGGATGGAGACGCGCTACCTGTATTATTTGAATTGGTCGCATGGGTATGAGTACCATCAGCGGCAATAACGTGATCATGCTCACCTTCATCATTAGCACCGGCATTTACTTCTATGTGATATGAGGGCCTAGAAACCCAACCGCCAGAATCATCTCTTAATCTGTAGTTAACTGAAATTTCATTGGCTGTAGTTGACATACCATTTGTTCGTCCTAAATGGCTATGCGAACCTGTTGAACTCATAGACAAAGAAGGAATAGAATGTGTATGTGAATTAACAGTGTGACTATGGGCATTAACCGTATGACTATGAGCTAGATTGATTTCGCTATTAGCTGCACCGACAACGGCAGTAGCCCATAATGCCGTATCGATATCTCCAGCGCCATCAGAGCCAAAGCCGACTAAGTATCTTCCTGATAGGTCTGGAGTCGCTACAGCACCTATTCCAGCAAACGTTTGAGTTTGTCCGTCACAATATTTCCATTTAGTTGAATCAAATGATAATGAGCCGTTGAAATCGTAAAAAGGAATAATAGATCCAACAGGAGGTAGGTATGTTAAAATAGCCCCTTCAGGTGCTGATAAATGATCATGCTTGACTACTCTAGCTAATTCCGCTGATTCTCCATTTCTTATTTTTAACATAATTTTATTCCTACGAAATCGAAATCAATCTATCCTGAAGATATAAGTCTGTACCAAATCTAGCAGCGATAATGAATCTATTGGCCGTATTAACGAAGGCACCTATATTTGCAATTTGTGGTGTTAGATTAGCCGAAGATCCGGTATCAACATCAACGAAAACTACTTCATTAGCGGCTATGATTATAGGGCTAGAAGCTACTTGAATAGCATTTGTGAATCCTGTTCCAGGAATTGGGATACTAAAATCAGCAGTAAAAGTCATTAAACTAGTACCACTATTCCATGAAATAGTTCCACCGCCATACCATAATAATGATGTAACTGTAGTAGGACCACTTCCTCCGCCGATATCTAATAAACTAAACGTTGAATCTTCAAACCATTGACGATTAGCTGCGCCAAATTTTATTCTGGCAATTTCACTCATTAAAGCATCGAGCATTTTCTTTAATGTTGAAATTTCTTTATCAGCACTAAAGAAGCTTTCTTTAACTGAAACTATTTTTCTAGATGAGCCAGTAGTTTGAGCAACTAAAGTTTCGCCAATTGTGAAACTATTCCCAATTTTAGAATAAATTTGTAATGTAGTAGTTCCATTGGCAACAACCCTGGCGCTTGTTCCTGAGGTATTACCAGAAACAGTTTCTTCAGATATATAAGTTCCACCATTATCCGATAAATAAACAGCCTGACCATCTTCAGATCCAGCAAAAGTTACTGTAATATTATTAGCATCTGTTACGGAAATATTTGTAGGAGTAATTTTTAAATTTGAAACATTATAAAATTCTATTGTTCCAAATTTGTAACCTAAATTATGGGGAACAACCCAAGATGTTGAAGCTGCACCATTGGTATAAGTAAATCTACCGTTTGCATTGCCTTTTGAAACGGTTCCGTGTCCTGTAGGGGTACCGCCGAAGGTCGCAACACAACTATTACTATTAGTTGCTGTCATTGTACTTGGAGTAAGTAAAATATCTGAAGCATCGTAAAACGCAAAATTTACATATTGGAATCCAAGATTGTGCGTTACGGTCCAAGTTCCTGAAGCACCACCTTGAGTATGAGAAAAATAATTACCAGCAGAACCTAATTCTATAGCGCCTATTCCGGTTTGAGCGACGCCAAATGTGACTGTTAAAGTCGAAGTGCTTGTAGCAACAATACTAGAAGCTAGTGGCGTAATGTCTGTTCCATTAAGATCATATAATTTAGGTATGACGTATTTAACTCCTAAATTATGAACGATAGTCCAAACTGTCGAAGGAGTAGGTTGATAGTGTAAATAGAAACCATCGCCAGCTTCTAAGACAACATTATGAATTGATTCACGGCGACCATTGGTAAATGGATATTGATAATTTGCATTATAAGGAAATCCACGACCTAATCGAAAAAATAGATTGCGTCTATCATAGATAGCTGTTATAATTCCCAAAGAATTTACTACAATTTCTGCAATAGGAATCTTATTGCCAGCCGTAAATCCTGAAGTAGAAATAGAAACAGAAGCTTCGATAAATTTCGCCGTATCGATAACTTGGATAAATTCTTCGCCTTCATTATTATTGGCGGTAGCGTCCCAAATGGCTCGTGAATCTTCAGCACCTAAAACTTCAGTTAGAGCTAACTCAACATAGTTTGTTACTGAATTAGTTAATTGAATCGCAAGTGGTGTTTCTGTTTCAGGACCTATATAAAATTCAGGACCGCTTGTAGCTCCAGTATGCATAACTGTTGAGCCAACGATATTTAAATAAATCGGCGATACAGTGGGAGTAGAATTAGTTAAAAGTTGATCTTGATATAGTTCGAAACCATTAATAATTTGAGTAGTTTCTGACCAAACTTTTTCATGGATTTCTTTAAAATCTGCACAAACGAAATCTTGTAGACTATTAACGTCTTTTAAATCAACCCTTTCATTGCCTACAAATTTAATTTTTTGAAGTAAAGCCATTCTCAAATCCTCGTATTATTTATATATATTTTATCATATTTTTAGCAGTCACAACAGAAATTATATATTGGTTCATCAATTGCCCAACGAATTACTACTCCTACTGCTTTGATTTTACTCAATAAAGCTTGAACCACATCTAAAGCCTCTTGTGTTCCTGTGATATATGTAGGATAATCTTCGCCAAATTTTCTTGGTATATACGGAGTTATCGAAGAAACATAATTAACAATATCTCCATTGGCATGGACATTTTTAAATGTGTACAATGGACTTAATACTAATAGTTGATTATCAGGCCTCGCCTTAAAAGCAATGGGTCCTTCTTCATTAGAACGACCAAAATTCAATACCAAAAAGCCGTCACCATTTGGGAAATCACTAGCATCATCCACGATTAAATTTAATATTTTTTCACCGACAGCAATACTCTGTGTAATAAAAGTTCTAGTACCCGTAATAGAATATTTGGCATCTGTATCGTAGGTATATGAATTTGGATAATTTCTATTAATTAATCTAAAAGAAGCTTCGCCCTCATATCCTGTATCAACAATAACTATCTTACCAGCTTGTGGAGACACAAATGACACTGAGAAATTATTTTTGTCTACAGCTAAACCAATATCAAATCCTATCACAGCGTCTGAAGCATCATAAACGGTCACTTGAACGTGCTTCGCTAATAAATTATGATTAATAGACCATAAGGTACTGGCAACTGCTTGAGTAAATACATTACCAATCATCAATGAAACATAACCACTTTGAGCAGGGAGAAAAGTTAATGTCATTGTATTGGCATTTGTAGCTACAATAGTATCTGGAGTGATTAAATTATTTGACGAATCATAAACATCAACTTTTAGATATTGTTGATTTAAATTATGATTTATTGTCCAAGTTGTCGCTGGAGCAACTTGATTGAATACATGATTTTGTGTCCCTACAACAGCCCTACCGCTTTGAGCTATACTAAAAGTAGTAGTCGCTAGATTAGCATCGTTGCCAAAAATATCAGCACCAATAATTTGATCAAAATTATCATATAGAGTAATATTCGGACGTTGTTGATTTAAATTATGTTGTATCGCCCAATTTATGGCATTACCAAAGGTAAGATTTTGTGATCCATCATCTTCTAATATAGAAATATCATCCCCTGATGAAAATGTAAGAACGACTCCATTTTGACCACTAGTATTGGCTATGATCGTAAAAATATTAAGTCCTTGAGCTACAACCAACCCAACTAATTGATTTGTAGTTACAGACTCACTTAAATCTACAATTGCTGTTTTGGCAATATTATCAAACGATAAAATAGTTCCTTCTATGTCATCATGAATATGCCAAGCACCTTTTAATGTTCGAATTAATTTAGCAACTAAATTGGGGATTTGAATAATTAATTCTCTAGGATTTATTTCATATATGACAGTAGACTTATCCAAATCATATATCGTATTCTTCCCCAATGGAAAATCTAGTAATGCATTGACTGTTCCACCTGTAACTTCAATTGATCCATTTAATCCTGGAGTTTGAGTCCGTAAATTGACATTTTTTATTGAGCCCGAAAGAATTGTTCTTATCGGAATTGCAAAGATATCTGTATTTTCATTATTGATAGCATTAGATACTTCTTGAGAGGTAACGGCAGCGGTATTTATAAAAAACTTAGGGGAAAGTTTAATTGTTATTACGTCAGATTCATCTACTTTGAAAGATAAAGTTTTTGGAGTTAATTTTACCCCACTACCATTTAATGTAGCTCCAGTATATCCGTCTTTAAGATAAAGTTTTGTATCATTGACTATGCGAGATACTTGACAAAATGTAGTATTAGAATGAGAAGTAATTTTTATAAAATCATCAACTGCTATTTGTGAAGTAAATAAAGTTCCGACTCCATTAACAATAGCATTATTATTTTCAAATTGAAGGGTGCCAGTTAATCCAGCGGCTGTACCAAAATTAAAAGTCTCTAGGTTATTCGATGATATGTTTGATCTTGAATATGTTTCTCCCCAAAATACATCCAAAACTTCATAAAAAGTTTTGCGTATTTGTTTAGGAGCGAAAGACATTTTTTCAATTAATTGTCGATAAAATACATCTTGTAATGCAACAAATAATGGACGTGGTACTCCAACACTATTCCCTAACCAGTTAAGGAATTCTCCTTCAGCGGTTTCAACAAACAATTGTTTTTTTGTTTCTTCTAATTGATCTACTATTGTTTCATCTTGTTCCGCCCACGCTTGAACAAGTCCGTTGATCAAATTATTAACTTGTGGAGAATAAATCGATGGAATAGTTGAATAATATTTTTCTAATTTAGAAGTCATTATTATGCAAACACTATATCATTATTTGAAATTCTAGCTATTTCGTTATCGGCAACTGCAACATTAGAACTTGGATTGACATATTCAACATCGGTAACTCCCTCGATATTCATTAATAAATCTGTTACTTCAGAAAGAATAACGTCTTTTCCGACACCAAGACTATTGATATATGAAGATACACTATCTACGATTTGATCTTTTATTGATGATGTGAATATTCCATCTTCAAGGCTGATATTAATTTCGAATGTAAGTAATTTTACAATAGGAGGTAATACTTCAACTTGAACGCCAGCAGCTTTTACTCCAGGAAAATTTTCTAAATCATTATCTAATCCATCAATAGTGTGTTGAGCTTTTTGGAGAATTCCAGTATAATATTTATATCCATCTTCTCCTTGAATAGAAGTGGTAGAAAAATTTAAAATTGCATTAGCTGTTCCACCTGTAATTTGAACTGAACCAGCAGAACCTGAAAGCAAAGATGCTATTTGAACCTTAGTTCCTTGATTAGCTAGTGTAATTTCAGCGGATAATGGTAAAGAAGAAACGACATCTTTACTCATATAAGTAACAACATTTTTTGTAGTTGATGGAATTATAGTAAAGGTATCGCCAACTCCAATTGGATTAGTTAATCCTGATGATAAAGTGAATTGACCGCTTGAAGCTGTGTAGACACTTACTGTTGAAACAGTTGCGGCATTAGCTCCAGTTAGCCATTTAACTTTAAAATCTTTTAAGTCATCGTTTTGGGTAAACTTTAAATTAAAGTTTTGAGCAATAGATGTTATATTTGCAATGAATGTAGTATATGTTGGAGAAGCATCGCCAATTGTTACTATTCCATCTAAATCCATTAAAATTGTGAACTGTTTATTTGCAGGATTTTGATCAACTACAATTGATAATGACATTCCTTCAGTAAAAACATATGGACCTGAAGTATTAGATACAGTGAATCCAACATGGCTTTGTAAATTACTTATGGTAGATCCAACGGTAAATCCTAGATTTCCAGCAGTACCAGAAATAGCCTCTACTCGTATTGACCCATATGAATCATAACTATTAGTTGTGACTTTAACTTTGTTGTTTATTACTGAAGCAGTTACGCCTAAAACTTGTTTATTGATTGATGCCGCAACTTCTAAAGCAGTTGCCGTACTGATTAGTCCGAAATCCGCACTATTAAAAGTTACGACTTGATTAGTTCCACCATCAACCTTAAAAGTTATTGTATCGCCATTCGTTAAATTAAATGATTGAGAATTGGCCGTCGTTAGAAATGCTCTAGTTAGAAATGTCCCAATTTCGTATTTTTCCCCGACTATGGCTGGAGTTTCTAGTTCAATTTGCCCGTTGAAACGATTTAGTGTAAAATCTTTATTTTTACCAACTATTTCAACTGTACTAAAATTTAAAGCTGTATTCGCACTACCGCCCGTAATATGTATCTTAGACAGCGCGCTATTTTCGTCATTGGATTTTATTGAAATCTTATTACCTTCTGATGAAACAAATGCGGTAGCTCCAGATATCTCTTTATTGATTCTAGTAACAATTTCTAACGGAGAAGCCGCGCCTGGTGTTATAAAATCTGATGTTTGAAAAGTAACAGTTTGTGGATTGACAGTCTTTCCATCTACAACCATTGTTAAGGTATTGCCGCCGAAAATATTAAATAATCCGGCATTGCCAGTTTCTATTGTGGCAGTATTGCCATCTTTAACTAAAAGAGAGACTGCAAAATCTGTTGTCTTATAAACAGATATAGTATCAATTGGTAGTATAGAAAAAATTAATGAATCGTTTGCAGTACCACCTATTACTTGAATTGTTTCATTGGTATTTTCTTTAGATTTTATAACAACACTCGTTCCGCCATCCGCCGTTCTAGCTTCTATGATCGTAAACTTATTATTGATTGCCGTAGCAACTTCATAAGCGGTTAAATTACCCTCGATTTGATAATCTGTTGGACCAAAAATAATAGTTTCTTCAATGTCCTTCACTTTGACAGTCAAAGATTGACTATTTAAAATACTGAATGGTTGAGAATTTTCAGTTTTAACTTCAGCTTTTATAACTGGAAAGAAATTTAATTGCAAAAATTCTTCACCACCTGTTGATTCTTCAATTAGAATTTCATTACCAACACTACCAAAACTTGGCTCTAAACCTGTTCCGTCATCAATAAATAAAAATGCTAAATCTTCAAGAGTAACTGCATCAATTAAATTTGCACTGACAATGCGCTTATTATCAAAATCTGAAATTAAATTGATTACGGCATTAAGTAATGCATCTTTAATACCTTTACTTAAAGATTGAATTGTTAATCTAATTCTATTGCGTAATTCTTCATCGGTTTCTAAATCTGTACCATTAGTAATTGATTGAGGATTACTAACAGTTGCCGTGGCAAATGGAAGGGTATCAAATTCGATAATACTTCCTGACGGTGCTTTTGTGTTGGCACCTGTCAATGTAGAAATAATGGGAATATTTTCTACATTAATATCACCATCTAATATCGTAGCTGAAGTAGTAGTAATGAATTGAATTTCATCAGTTGTATCACTAGCAGGAACGCGAACTAATGTTCCTTGAGAAATAACCCTAGATCCACCTTGAGATAAAATGACTGATTCTTCGGTACCATGATCATTAGTAAGAGTACCCGATAAATTAATTCTATAATAATTGACAAAATTTGTGATACTTGTATAAGAAACCGTTTCAGCATTAGCTGTGCCACGACCTACAACTATACTCCCTGATGAAGTAAAAGAACTAGCATTGTCTACATCAACATAATTTTGACCAGAAACCGGACCCCTAGATCCTGAAAATATTTTAGTCTTCTTTTGGATAAAAGCCGAATCACCAAATGTTACGGTTCCTGTAGATTTTTGTGGTTGAAGTCTTTCTAGATTAAATTCTTTGGCTCGATTATCTAAATCATCACCCTCGACAGTGTCTAGGTTATAGTTTCGAATAATTTGATAGGCTTGAAAATATTGAGCAGCATCTTCGCTCGCGGCTGAAGATAAAAGAGTTGTAACAACTGAGCCTGGATTTATATCAGTTACGCCAGTGGTAGCTAAAAGCTTAGTTACCATATTTGTAAGAATAGTCTGAAATGATTTAAAAGTAAAAGCCATCGAATCCTCGTATTATTTATATAATTATATCATAAATTCCTAGACATTGAATGAAATAGGTATAGGAGTAGCTACATACTTTAAAATTAGATTAAAATTGACTTTGATAGTTGAATTTTCAGCTATGAATGATAAATCTTTGATGTTTTCAAATCTCGTATCGCTCAATATTGAATTAATTAAATCATCTCTGATATCCATTCCATTTCGAATTTTTTCGCCAATTCCAGTCCCGCAACCTAATTGTGGATAGTATTTTAATGAGCCTTTATCTAATACCAATTTTAATATAATTGCTTGACCAGCATTTTCAGATCCACCGATTAATTTAAAATCATTGTTGGTATCTAGAATTAAATCAAAATCACTATTCAATCTTAAATCGACTCCAAGATTTCTTTCAATTTCTGTAAAGTCTTCGCTGATTCTAATTTCTCTTGTTTTAGGTAATTGACTAAAATTTGAACTACCAAATCTAGGAATTAAAATTTTATCTCCTGATTTTTTGACTCTAATTGTAGTAGAAGCCTCGTCAATATATGGAGGAAGAAGATTATTGACTAAAGCAATTTCTATCCATCTCTCAGCAGTACCTAAATATTCAGCAGCTAAATCTTCAAGGGTTTTATTGGATGGCAAATAGATTTCATCAACTGATGTTGGTGTATCAATTGATAAATTACCATCATAATTATTTCGAACATTTTGAAAAAATGTGTTTATAGTATCATTGAAGATAAAATTATTTGCTAAAATTAATTCATAAACCAATTGTATTTTTTGCAAGGCTTCTAGCGTATCCAATTCATTTAATTGAATTTGTTTATTTGGATCAACACTAAATGCATTTGATCTACCTATAAATTCATTATAGCCTGTAGGTAGTATATTAAATTTTTCACTTGCATCGTCAATGAATGAAAGAAGATCGTCTAAATATGTTTGATATTCTTGTTTTGTTGTTTTCTTAACGATATCTATTTCATCACGAAGCAATGAACTTTCGTCTACTGAAAGAAAAGAAATAGGCAAATCTTCTTGTGCTTCAGTAGGAATAATTGATAGTGCTCTATATCCGTTGTCATCGACAAATTTAGGAATATCAACAGGTATCTTGGTTGTGGCTAAAGCTACGCTGCCGTTTTGTTTTTGAGTTTTAGCTTCAGACAAAAATGCAACAATTGTTTTAGTTGATAATTGCGTTTTGATATTAGTAGTTAAATCACTTAAATTAAATGATTTATTTTGGTATGACTTAAAAGCAAGCCGTGTTCTTTCATATGGGAAAAGAATAGCAGCTTTATATTCACTTCCTATACCCTTAAGTATTTGAATATTAGAGGTTATTGTTCCCCACGTATTGCTAATTAATTCATTAACTTTATTTACCGTGTTGATGAATTTTCCGAAAAAATTACCCAAAAATGACGGAGCTAGAATAGGTTGTCTTAATCCTAAGACACGGAAAATAATGTTGTATCGATAAAGAAACGGCGCTTCTTTTGTTCTATCTAGGTTGAAGCTAGTAGGTTCAACAATTAACGTTTCATTATCTTTACGATTGATAAATAATAATTGAGTATTTCTATTTGTAGGATCTTTTTTTAGTTGACCATATGAACGGAAAAAATTTCGTAACTGAATGAATACTTCATATCCTGTTCGTTGATTTGATAATCTTTGACCAGTAGTTCCTGAAATAGAAAGATCTTTAAATACAATACCATTATGTTCGCTTATTACTCCGCGTTGAGTAGGACTTATAAGAATAGCAAACGGTTCTGATTGTTTTAATTCCTCAGGGTTAATGGGAAGAACGAATTCATCAAATAGACCACCTTTAAAAAAGTCTCCTACTGCACTCAAGAATCCACCACTTTTAGGAGTTATTCCTCCGGGGATAGCTGAACCAGCAGACTCAATTTTAAAAGAATATGGAAGGCTTAATTTCCAATTGCTAGGAATAATTTGTGATGTAACTCCAGCGAATTGCGTGTAAGGCGCAGCACCAACCTTATTCAAAACACCTTGAAGCGTTCCTACTGTATTACTTATGTTTGATCCTATTTTACCTAATCCAAAAACCATATTATTTACCCTTAATTAAGCTACTCTTATGCGAACCACTCATTTGTTGATCGGGAACAGCACCGCCTGAATGGGTATGCCCATTAAACAAAGTCTGAAAAATATCACCCAAAACAAATGATTGTGTAGCACCAGCACCTAATTCAATTTTGCTGGCTGAATCGATTTTTACGTTCTTGTCGCTTACGATATTGACTTGATTTGCAGAATCAATAATAATAGTAGTACCCTCTCTTTGGAGAGTTAAAACACCATCTTTATTTATTGAATAGCTTAATCCTTGGAATTTACCCCTAAGTAATGTGCCGTCTTCTTTTTTCGCACCATATTCGGCATTATTTGGTTGAGGTAATCCACCTAAAATAACTGGATGATTGAAATGACCACCCAAAAAAGTAACCATGGCGTAAGATCCGTCTGTATTTTCTGGAGGAGTTTTATCTCCTTTATTTTTACCTTTTATGACTTTTGTTTTAGGAGTCAAAACTGTTTCATGAAAATTACCTTCACCACCAAAACCATCCGTAGCTTGAATATTGGTTAATATCTCACCATCTCTTGGGCCGCCAATAATCACACCAGCATATTCAACGCCTTGCTTAAATCTATTGTTTTCATCATCAATGGGTACTGATTTTATAATCATTACCTTATGAGTACCATTGTTTTGATATTTTGATTTATTGTCGAGAATGGGCGTAATTTTTAGATTACTATTTAAAACCGTACCATCAGGAAGTCTCATTTTAGGATTCATTACTAAAATCCTTATCTGATACCCTACCTACATATCCAGTACCGTAATCCAAATTATCATCGCTTGTTTGATCAATATAAGATCCATCTTCATTGATTCCATATGTTACGGTTAATTGAATGTGTATTGGATTTCCAAAAGTCCATTCATAGGCTACGCTTTCAACTAAATAGCATCGTCCTGTTTCTGCAACTTTAACGAATTCACCAATTTTAAAATTTAACTCATCAATGCCTGTATTTATTAAATCAATACTCCCACTTTCGAAGTGATAGCAATTAAACCAAAATTCTTTTAGTTCTCGAAGCCATTTCAATAATGTATCAAAACTGTAGTTATTTTCCTTAAAAGAATACCCATAATCAGTTGATCTATCTATTCTTCGTAATCCATAGCGCTTAGTCGAATCTTTATTGATAGCTGGCATTTCTCCAGCAAATGCGGCGGCGGCGAAGTAGGAAGCATTTTTTACTATGTCATCACTTGACCAAATAGAAATATAATTAAATAATTCTTGATCAGATAGTCCCATATTTAAGTTAACAATAGCGCTTTCTGATATTTCTTTTAATGAGGCATCCATTAATTTTTTAGCCATATCTATTGTCAAAGGCTGTTTTCTAAAAATTAATGTAGGCTTACCATCACGAATATCAGTAAATAATTCATTGACAATCGTATTTGCTGATTGTTGAAGTGTAGCCCAAAGACTATTTCCATTTATTCTAGTTAGATCTTTAAATACACAAAACCCTTCAGCAGTATCGTCCTTAAAATTTCTTTGAAGAATATCATAAAATGATACCGCAAATTGCTTAGTGCTTCCTTCCCCGTTAAGAGCATTATAAACACTTCCTGGAATAAGCATTGGATATATGACATTTTCTAATCCTTGTAATTTGCCATTACCCAAAAACTCTTCTAAGTATTTTTGAACGAAATCTTTGGGAGTACCCTCAAGAGTAAAATTAAGTAATGAATTAATATAACCTTTTAAGACCTCTTCGCTTAAATAAGGATTATAGAAAAATTCAGTAAGTTCTAGAACCTTGCCAAAATCTTGACCACTAATTAAAAAAGTGCTTGAGATACTACCGTCATTATTGGTTACTTTATTTACAGCAACACGACTTACTGTTCCAATTATTTTTAACCCTGTATTATTTTCTAAATCAACTTTGTCTTCATTATCTAAATAAATCATTACCCAATCGCCAGGACGAATTAGATTATAATAATTTTTCTTAGCAAGTAACGTTAGTTGAAATGTAGCACTCGCAGATGCTTTCTCTCTAAATATTGAACAACTTACAACCGCGTCGTCTTCTATGAATTCGCCAGTATCCATGGCTTTATCTGTGCCGATACTTTGATCATTTAACTGTCTATTTTTTAATACTGCATTTTTATTGGAAGCAGTATTAAATGCTCCACCAGCGATAAGTCCTCCTGAAATTTGATCAACATTTTGAGTAAAATCCCCAACCGTACCTTGTACTCCGCCAATATCAGCTTTTGGAATGGTGGGAATATTTTGAGCAGTTTGCGCTTTTGCACCATCCTTTAAAAGAGAGGTTCTATCTTTATATGGAAATACACGTACAACACATCTTGATCGCGTATTATAAATAGATTGTTCGGGTAAAATATTCATATTAATTAGTTTGTTGTTTTTTAGAATCTAACGATGATATAAAAGAATGAATCTTCGGTGAATTAGCTACCTCTTTTTTTACCTTATTTAAAAATGAATCAAAAACTATATTAGCTTGAATAGCTTTAGCTTCATTGCTCATAGGATCGATTGCTTTATTGTCTACTCTCATTTCTTGATGTAGATGCGGACCTGTACTACGACCAGAATTACCACTCTTACCAACAATATCTTGAAAACCTACATTATCACCTTTTTTAACATTGATTTCGCTTAAATGAGCCATGAGACTTTTTGTATTGCCATTTTTTATAACTACTGTATTACCATATCCACCCATCTTTCCGGCAAAATCTACAACTCCACCAAATTGCGCTGGAACAGGAGTACCAGTAGGTACGGCTGTATCCACTCCTGCATGAATATGTCCTGGGCGTTGTTCTCCAAAATGACCTGTCACTCGACCAGCTATTATTTGTCCTGTTCCTGGTACAGCTATTCCAGCGCTTGCCGCTGAAGCTAATCCTGGAGTAGATACATATCCACCAGCAGTACCTCGTACTTGTTTCATTACTCCACGACGCCATGCTTCCATTGGGTTTAAAGTCTTTAAATCATGAGAGTCAAAACCTTCATACATTGCCTTAGCCGCTCCAATAGGAGTAGCTGTGCTAGTTATGCCCCCAATATTTTCAAAAATAGGCGCGAACATTTGATATATTTTTTCTAAATTAGTCCCCATCATAGGTAGCCATTTACCTACAAATTCTTGTGACAAAATAGAATATATTTCTCCAGTGGTAGCAGTTAACTTGGCAATACCCATTTCAGGACTATTTAAAATATCAAAAGTCTTTTGTCCCAAATCTTCATCCGCTTTATCCATTTTTGCTTTTAGGTTTTTAGAATCGCCACGCAAAAAAGCTTCAACTATTTCTGTAGCTAAAGTTTGTTTTACTCCTAAAACATTTTTTAGATTTACACTGAATGAAGCCCTTTGATCTTCAGATAATCTCGTACCAGCACCTACCGAGCGACCAGTAGATAATCCTCCTACTTGGCTTAAAAATCCCTTAAATCCCTCAACACCAGAACCTCTAGATCCACCTAACCCAAAACCAACTTTTTCAATTAATTGCATAGGACTAGCGCCTGGATTTAATTTAGCCAACGCTCTAAATGCTAATGCTTGGGTAGCTCCAGAACCACCAGTAAAAGCTTGATCAACACTTTGAAAAGCGCTACCGGCAGCACGAGCGTTATTTGAAAAAAATGAAGATGAAGCCATAAGTGATTTAACAACATCCGCAATAGCCTTAGGACTTGCACCACCACTCGAAGCTAATTCTGTTGTATTTGTAGAGATAACATCTAAAGCGTCTCTCGCAGAGGTTTCATCAAAGCCTGTAGCTACAGCATCACGGAACATATCATGAAGCATTTTCATAGAATCCTTAGATCCTACTCCAGCTTGACGAAATCCACCCATCATTCCGGTAATTTCATCAACTCCAAATCCTGATGTTCTTGAAAACTTTTGGGCATCACCTAAAGAATTAGTATTGCCAACCAATCGTTGCATCATTGCGGCTTGACTACGGGTATCATCTACTCCATATCCAGTGCTTAATCCTCCACGTTCTAATCCCCTTAATCCATTAGAACCGCCGCGATAACCTAGACTCATTAAATCAAGCATTTTTCCAGCCCTGCTTACGGCTGGAAAAGGATTTAAAGCCATTCCGGCTACGGCTGAAGCTCCCGCTGTGGCCATGCCACCCAAAAGACCTCCGCCAAGACGCATCATTGACCCGCCTACGGCCTGATTAAATACCCCGCCACCTATATTAGGGGTAGGAATATGCGGTTTAACACCTGGGAAGGATAACCCCATTTGGTCTTGAGGACCTCTGGCTGGTTGCCAGTTTGGCTTAGGACCAAATAAATTAAATTGACCTGTTTGGTTTTGTGGAGTTTGTCCTAAATGCGGAGAATAGTTTGGCCTAACTCCGGGAGGGTATGGCCAATTACTTTGAGGACCAAATCCTCTAGCTAGAGGATCTTCATTTGATACTTCTACTTTTCTTGGCTTAAAAGTATCATCAACTAATTTTTTTACCTTAGTAAATGCCGCAGATATTTCTCGTACATCTGCGCTAATTTTAATTTTATGTTCAGAAGCCATTGTCTATCCAGTTTCATAGTTATCGGCAAAAATAGTAACGTCGCCTTCTTCTATTGTAACATTTTTAGGTGCTACGTAAGAATCACCCATTTCCTTTTTAAACCAATCTTCATCATCATCTAAGGCTTCGCCGCCATTTAGTTCAATTTCAAATTTCTTAACAAAACTTTCATCCGTCTTAAAAATATCGACATAGTATTCTAATAATAATTCATCGAAATTCTTATCTAAAAGCCTTGAATCATTGTCTGGTAAGTTATATTTATGACACCAATATGCCTTTAAATACTCCACCATATCCTCATAGCCATCTATTTTTGTTTTAGTAGCCTTTTCGTAAGCTATTTTTTTAATAAGACTGACTACCATTTGGCTACTCTTCTACTTTTTTATCATCCTTTACAGAATCGTCTCCATAGACGGTTTTGTACCATTCTTTTTCAAAATCCATACAAGCCTTGTAGATTTCTTCTAATACAGAAATATCATAAAGATCTTGTCCATAATTAGTTTCAGTCCACCAAGTAGGCGCTTTTTGAATAGTGCTATATAGCCATGAAACCATATCATTTAATAAAATAACATCGAAGTCTAAGGTTTTTAGATCTCCATTTAAACGAATACGATGTTTTGCGATTTCAGCTTTTAAGCGTAAATTGGGACGGCAATATGTGAAGGTACCTTCGTATATTTTGCCAGTTTCTTTACATTTAATTGAAACATTAAATGTATGTTCCATAGATGGAAGATTTAATACTTCTATCGTCATTTTTTATTCTCCTATTATTCTTGTATTATTTAATTTTTAAATTATAACTTAATCCCCCGCTTCATCACTCGCTTTCAATCCAACGAATGATAGGGTTTCTGTTCCAGCAGATCGAGCGCCTAACGATCCAGAACGACCAGTACATTTTACGCCGACTACGCGAAGTAATGTTTTACCTGTTATCTTATCTACAAGTTCCGCTGTTAATTCAGATTGAGTTAAGATACCTTCTAATTTTGGCATAAAGCCTTGATCAATAGGACTTAATCCAGGTACCCGGAATGTATTACATGAAAAATTGCATGAATATCCTACTTCAGCATATTCAGTTGCATTAATTTGATCTAGTACATCAATAGGAACGTGATCATGTGTAATATTATAACTACAATCAGAAGCGAAAGCGACTTTTTGCCCGTTTATTCTAAAGATTGTTCTTGCACCAGTTTGTGTTTTACTCATATTTATTTATCCTTAAGCAGTTTGCCTAATTTGATCTAATCTGATAGTAGGTAGAATCCAATCAACGCCAGCTACTGGAGTAATTGTTATGTCTAACAAAACAGCACTACCGACTAATTGAACTGTAAGATTTTTGAATCCAAGTTGATCATTGGTATCGTCTCCAACGATTATTTCATCGCGTAAGAATGCGGCCATTTCAGAAATAGTAAAATTCCTGACACCTTCAGCAGTTGCTGTTCTGGCTTTTTCTCCGATGTAAACAGATTCAAGATGATTTCTTAAGTTACGGGCTACGTAGAATGCAGCATTAAGAACGGATTTTCGATTGAATACGAAGTTCGCGTCTTTACTATAAGTAGTATTTCCTAGTACAATTCGTATTCCGCCTGAAGACGGGGCTTCGCAAATTAATAAGCCGCTATCGATGGCTTGATTTTGATGGCCAATTAATCCAATATTATATAATTCAGTAGCTGATGGAGTAGCGCCTTGGCGCTTAAGATGTTTTAAACCACTTGCTTGAATATATTTAAAAGTAATAGGCTCACCAACTTCACCACCAGCTTGCATACCAGCACACATACAAGCTAAGATATGGGGTTGTTTGTAGACTAATGAACCGCTACCATCCAAGACTTGAACATCTAAAAATGTCATTGAGCATAATTCTGAATTAAGGATTAACCCTTGACTTTTAGAAGCTTGGAATGTACCGCGATAACCTAAGTAATTATCTCGTTCACTACGATTCTCTGTTTTACCCATCTTTTTGCAATGTTCACGAGCTTGAGTATGAATAGATTCTAAATCATAAGTAGAGCTGGCATCGGTATAAGCAGCATTTTCTACAATATCATCAGAAGCATCTTGACTAACTAATGGGATAATGGTATTTATAGACACACCTTCAAAGGCGGTAAAACCGTCATTGAATAATGAAGTAGTAGAAGCACCACGAACGGCACCAGCTAAGAAAGTCTTGGTCATCACAGTAGGTAATCCAAGAAAGGTAGTTCTTGTGGAGGTTACTAGAGCAGAATTTAAAGTGAACCAATTATTCACTTCATAGGCATCTGCTTTAACTTGTCCCGGCCTTAGATCGGTTACGGTAGCGCATACGCCTGTAGCCGCTACGCGATCTAATACTGAAGGAGGAAGTCCACCATTTATATTGGAAGGAATCGCAGCCGCATATCCAACTTGAGAATCGATAAATGAAGCTAAGTCATTTAAAGTAGCAAAATCAGATAAGTTAAGTGTTAAGTCACTTGCTCCACCACCAGTTGCATCTAAGATTAGTTGCGTTGCGTTTATTGCAAGTGTACATGAAGTAGCTGCGTTGCAACCTACTTCTAAGTAAACCTTACCGCCAACTTCACCAGTTGTAGAAGCAGTAGATTCGCTTGCTCCAGTTGATTGTTTTTCAACAATAATTGTTCGAGTAGGATTTGTAGCAGTTAAGCTAACTGCACCTACTACTCCAGCAGTTAAAATTATTCCAGTTTGCGGTACTGTTACACCGATTTTTGTGTATTCTGAAGTTGCGATAAACTCTAAAGAAATACCCATACCGGCGCGTTTTGCGCCTGTTCCAGCAATAGCCAAGTTGATTGAAATTCTATTTGTAGCGGTACTCGCATAGTTAATGCCGGAAGTACCTAAAGCAGTATTTAATTTAGAATTTATTTCAGTAACGGTATTAGCAGCACTTGAGCAACTAGCGCCAGTTAGGGTAACTAAAGTTCCGCCATTAACTCGTAATGTTAAGTTAGTAGGAGTAGCGGTCCAATCGGCACCAAATTGTAGATTCCATGTTTCAGCAGTATCTTCTGAAATAGTTGAACTAATTAGATTTTCATCTAGCCCATAATTTTGCGAAGTTAATGTTCCCCAACCTGATGGAACGGCCAAAGTAGACTGAGTAGAAGGATTTGTTTTCCAAACAAGAATTCGGCTAGCACCATTAGTAATACGAGCATCATTTGATGCATTTACTAATGCGCGAGCAGCGTCAACAATGGGACCACTTTTAAATTGCTGTATTAAAAGACCAAGAGTAGAGCTATCATATTGAACGATACCGCTTACAGAACCTGGCGCACCACCTAAGGCTTCTCCGATAATGCCTACAACACCTGTTTCTTCAGGAGGAAGTCCACCATTTTGTACAACCTCTAATTTACTATAAACTCCAGGTTTTCTTAATGAAGCGCCGTTAAAATTTTGAATAATTCCCATTATCTACTCCAATTAATATTGGTTGAAAACCTCAAACCAAGTATCCAAGCTATTAAGCTTATTTGAATTTCTTTTTTGACAAAAAACTAAAACAGCAGCATCTGTCCAGGTAGTCGCTAATTCATTTTGTTTTTTGTATAATCTAAATGCCTGAGCAAATTCGTATTTTAAAGCTAATGGTTGCGGAACAATGACTAATTCTTCAACAGGTTTTGGTTCATCAATTGATTCTACATCTAAATTAACAGAGCCAAATTCATCATTTTCTACAACTTCGTCTTGTTTTTTATTCTTTGCCATTAATCTTCCTCAACAACTGTTTGTATCGTCATTAATTCTTCGTCTTCACGCTTATAAATATTTCTTTTAACCTTAATCGCGGAAGATCCAAAATTATCTACTAACGTATTATCATCAACAGTCCACGTATCTTCTATTTGCTTAACTTGTAAGTTAAGCGTTCTTCGGTACCAAAATTCAGGTTCTTTACCGGCATCCGATACAAAAGATGATCCGGTAAATTTAACTAATCCAAATCCCCTACGAATCATTTCTTCCTTAGAAGAAGCTATTATATATTTTAACATAATATATAAATATTTTACAAAAAGAGGGGTCTTAGCTATGATATCGATTGACAAATCAACTTGAATTACATTACTTTTGATTGTTTTTCTCGAAACAGCTACTGGCGAGACAACGCTTGAATTAGTTAAATTAATTGTTTGATTTGTTGCAATTAAGAAGTGTTTATCGCTTGGGTTATTTGTAATACCACCCAATATCTTAAACTTATTACCAGTACCGTCTTGAAAGTAATGAGTTATTCGAACATCAGATAAATCAGGATTAGATACATTTAATGTTATTTTTCCAGTAATAGTACTATAGCTATCTGCATTAAAAGGCCCGACTATAACCGCTGGGCTTATAGGAGTGTCTTCTTCTCCTGCAAAATCTTCAAAATACTCCATTGATTCGTCTTCAGATTCATTTTGGCCATTAATAACAATAAGAGGTATCTTCTCATCTCCTAGTGGATAGGATTGAGTAACATAAATATTTTCTTTAACTAAACTCTTAATCTTATTTATTTCAGCATCGCCATAGTATTTATTTAAATGAGCTGAACTTAGTTCGGCAAAGATTTCTTCGATTTTGTCATCATCGGTATCTATGGAATTGCGTATTAATGTTAATCCATCAAGGATTACTGATTCTAATACTAGTTCTGAAGGGATAAAAGCCACATCTAATTATAGCATTGATCTTAGAGTAATTTTTGGATGATATTATCAATTTCAGAAGTCAAATATTGTTCCATTGCTGGGAATATTTGAGCGCCTGGACGCCATCCAGGATGAAGCCATGAATAAGCTGGGGAATTTTCAGATACACGTCTAAATGTCATATACGTACTCGAAGTACGTTTTTCATAGGTCTTTTGAATTTTAACCATTCCTTCAGTTTCAGAACGGCCAGTATTTTTTAATTTTGCAACAATACCCTGTAACGCATTCCCACCAACCTTAATTGATTTTAAAAGACCCTGATTTTTAATATTTTGTAAGGCATTTTCTCTAATTAAAGTTTGTCTTAAATTCAATGGTGCTGTTGAAAATGGTTTAATACGAAATGGAACAGTTATCCATTTTTTGCCATCTTTACCTGTTTTAGCTTTTGTACTCCTTAAAAGTCCTTCTTTTATATCAAATGAATCAAAACCCGATTCAATCATATTTGGTATTTTTCCTTGCAACCAAATGACATAAGATGTATCTGATAATTTATCTAAAAAGAAATTATTTAAATAGTCCGCTTTCGATGTTTTTAGTTTTTGATTAACTAGTCTTACGCCATTATTAAAAGTAGCTCTAGCAGTTTGAGCAACTGCTATTTGAACAGCGGCTTGGATTTCCTTAGAAGCATTTTCTAAGGATTTACCCAATTCCTCGGCACGCATTGATACTGAAAATATACTCATAATTTACAACCCTTGCTTAAATTATCTTTAGCCCATAAAGGCTGTAAATTAGTATAGTGACAAGCTTTTAGAAATTCTTCTCTATTGGCCAAATTAAAAGACGATAAAGGAATAATGTGATCTATATGCCATTTACCATAGTTGTCCCAATTCATACTATTTGTAAATTTAGATTCTAAATACTGTTTTAATTCTGAAACAGTACAACCCAAATCTCTAACGGCAGAGCCTGACTTTTGATTGTTCTTAATGGCACAACGTATTCTATTCCTAAGATAATAGCCTATTTTAAAATTAATATTATTTTTTAATCTTTTATTTTGTGAGGTTCTTC
>OFRG01000294.1_pt1 | contig 20937 bp, 36 predicted proteins | sample 1543071 | NCBI WGS metagenome assembly OFRG01 (sample SAMN07774222, study PRJEB24372) | wastewater metagenome | isolation source: WWTP Verbania (Effluent) | place: Italy: Verbania | collected 2015-12
TAGTAAGCATCAACAGATGTGACTGCCGACGTATTTGAAACTGTAAACGGCTGCCCCAAACGAACGTGGCTGGCATCATAACCAACACCGTCTTCGTCAATGTGCTGTACATAAACCGCCTGCGGAGGCGTAACAGGCGTAATTTCATCTATCCATACATTGTGTGTGCCCGAGCCTCCCGCACCTTCGTAAAATTGTGCGTAGGTGATAGCGCCTGTGCCCCCGAACGAAAAGGTGTAGTCAGCGCTATATGCGCCGTCGTCAATCGAGACAGCGAACTTATTGGAAACGTGCCCGTACTTGATTTTGATTTTGTACCACTGGTTCGCAGTAAAACCACTCACTAGCACACGTTGTGTGCTGTTGTCGTAGGCAACGATGTTTCCTACTTCCATACCGACGACAACCTTCGTGCCGCCCCCAAGTGTTGTTGAATCACAAAGATTGAAGTACCACGCCTTTGAGGTCGCGGTATCTCGGCGCATATAGAAAGACATCTCCCCAACGGTATGCGAATGCAAGGCGCGGTATACGTGCGAGCCAAATGTCGCAGAGGTGAGCGACTTTGTTCCGTCGTGGTGTTGCCCCGAGGTTACCGTCCAGGTTCCCGAACCGACAACCCAGGCTCCAGCCCAACCAGAACCACCAGTCCTAGTGTTGATGGTGTCCCCATTAGAATAGCTGTCAAAACTTTCTGTTGCGACGTAAGCCATACTATGCGTTGTTATGTGCGTGTGTCATAGCATTTTCTCTAGGTCTTGCTCCCTAGTTCTTGCCCACTACCTATCATAATGGGCAAGGCCAGGGTACTAGTCCACGTCCACGTCAACTGTCACCTGCAAGCTGTCGCCGCTGGCTACGTTCACCGCGCTAAACACGTTGCGGTTAAGTAGCGTACCTGCGCTGGCTGCGTTTAGCACGCCTGCCTCGGTTACTGCAAAGCTGCCTGTAAAGTTGTACGTAAGCACATGGCGCGCCGTATCGTTCGTAACGTCGGTCGTGGTTCGGCTAACAGTGGCCGCCGCGCGCGCACCGCCGTTCGTCGTAATCTCGGTCTGCAACGTAGTGTCCGCTGCGGCCGCCGCCGTCGTGCCCGTACCTATAGCAATGTAGGTAAAGGCGGCTTCACTGCCTGCGCCGTTTATACGGCTCGCAATGCCTGCCTTTCCTGCGTTAGTTACTAGGTTCGCGCCACGCATGCTGTATGTGTGGTAGCCCGTAATAAACGGCAGCCGCACACCGTAGGCGGCTAGGTGGTTAAGCATGCCACGCTTCACGTAGCTTGCCGTAATCTCACCGCGCGCGTTGCGCACTTCCGCTATCGGGCTAACCACGCGCCGTAGCGTGCGTAGTATCGCCATGCCTAGGGCGTTCATTTGGAAAAGCTTTTTGGCTTCCCCATTTGCACCCATAACGCGGTAGGTCATGTTTTCACCTAGTCCCGCCTTCGGCTTGTACCCGGTATTGTGTTGGGTCATAGCTATTCTTTATCGCTGGTAATCTCGCCCATAAGGGCGGCTATCGTGTCGTCCGCTGTCGCGTCCTCTGCGTCGCGCTCGGCGTTCACTTCGGCTTGCGCCTTTTCCCCTTCGTACAGGTCTAGCGCCTTTGCTAGCTCGGCCTTCACGTCCTCTGCGGCTGTGTCTATAGCAAAGCTATAGTTGCGCTCTACGGTCGTTTCGCCATCAGTAATCAGTGCCCGTACATCTAGGAAGCGCTCGCCCGTTGCGACAATCGTCCCTTTCTCCACTTTCACTATGTCTATAGTGCTCATGGTGTGTTCCGTTAGTCTGGTAAACGGGTTGCGCCTAGCCCGTGGGCGGGGTTTCCCCCGCCCGTAGGGCTAGTGGCGGGTTAGGCCGTTAGGAAACGGTACGCGGCAAGGTTCTTGCGGCGTTCGTCCACAACCTTGGCACCGTACACGTTAAGTCCCTTGTACGCCTTACCAAAGTTACCCTGCAAGTCCTCTATACCAGTCTCGGTAAAGGCCATAGCAAAGGTAATGGCGCTCTTGTGCCCTGCAACCGCCCAAAAGCCCGTGGTCGTGTTGCCTGCAACCTGTTCGTTCTCAAACAGGTCAAAGCCAGCAATACGCTTTACAAAGCCGTTGGTCGTGCGGTTCTCGCCCTGTTCGGTGTCACGCACTATCACGCTCTCGGCTAGAAGCTTCTGCATGAAGTAGCTGTTAACAACCGCCCAGCGGCCAGCCTTCGGTGTTTTAGTAGCGTCAAGCTTCTGCTTTAGCACTAGTATCGCGCCGTATGCTTCGCCATCCGTGTCAATCGTAACGGCGGTAGCCGCTTCGATTATGTAGGTCGCACCGGCAGAAATTGCGCCACCTGTATACGCGCTCGTCGCGTCGTCCTTGTCGTCTTCAATCACAATCGCCGTGGCGCTTGTGTAGGTCTTAACGCGGTACCAAACGCTGTGGCCTGCCGCCTTAAAACCTAGGCCAACCATCGCCGCGGTAAAGGTCGTGCCGCTACCAGCAACTGCACCCGTGGTAACGGTAACCTCTACCGTACCAGTCGTGTAGTTCGTACCACCGCGGTTGCCCGCTGCGGCGTCGCTGTGCGCAAGCCCTAGCACGTATGTGTCTATGGCTTCCTGCAACTGCCCGCCCTTCTCAACCATCAGCGTGCTCTGTGGGTCTTTAACATAGCTCTTAAACACGTCTATGCTCTTAACCTTAAAGTAGTACGCCTTCTGTTGGTCGGTAACGAGCGTCGCTTCAACCTCGTTAACTTCTCCTAGCGTAAGGTCTGCGCCTGTGTAGGTCTGCAGCCCCTGTGTCTCGCTAAAGGTAAGTATGTTTAGGCGGCTCGCCTTGTCCTTAATCTGCCCCTCGTATTCGTCGTTGGTAACCATCGGCGTCACCGCAGTTTCAAAAAACTTTTCAACTGCGGAAGCCGCAAATGCCTCTGCCAAGTTTGTGCCGTAATCGGTCATAGTTGGTTGCTAACTTAATAAGTAGCAACCGCCCTTACATCATTCACCGCTCACAACGCGCAGTTTACCTGTTCGTGCTAGCGCTGCGTACTTGCGTGGGTCTTTCATGCGTAGCTCGCGTGCTTGGTCAGCCGTCATTTCGGTGGTCGCGTTCCCGCTGCCACCTTGTCCACTCGTGCCGCCCTCCATGCCATCGCGCTTCGGCTTTACTGCCCCACCGTTCTTTCCACCTGTGCCTGTACCTTCGCCTGTTGCTCCTGCGTTGGCGCCCTGTTCGCGTAGTTTTCTGCCTATAAAGGCATCCACTAGCACGTCCATTGGTAGCTTTAGGTTGCCATCCTTGTAGGCAAACGCCTTAAACTCCTTTTCGTTGTCCGCAATCAGCTTATTGGCTGGGTCGGCTTTCAGTGCTTCTAGCTGTTCACCAAATGTACTTTTGTCGTACATTTCGGCTACCATGCGCGCAATTTTTGGAAAGCTGCCTACTTGTTTTAGTACGGTGCGCTCCTGGTCGCTCATGGTCGCAAAGCTTGGGAAAGCTGCGTGCAAGTCTTCATCTGTAAAGTACGGTTGTTCGCCTGCGTTGCCGGTGCCAGTTTGTGTTGCCCCTTCCCCAGCTTCTGCTTTCTTTCCAGTCTTGGGGTCTATCCCCGCCTCTTTCAATACTTGCATTAGTCGCTGGTTCTCTGTGGTGCTCTCTCCAAACTTCACCTTGTAATCAACGCCCGCTTGGCTGGCGCCTCCCTGTACACGGTTTGGGTCTTGCCCGCCGTTACCAGTTCCGCTACCGCCCTGTCCTTGGCTGTTGCCGCCGCCTTGCGTCGCGTTTCCCCCGTCTTGGCCTCCGTTGCCGGTGCCACTAAGGTTTGGGTCAGTGTCTGTCATGTTTCTTTTGTGCCGTCCGCTCTCGCGGGTTAGGTATTTAAAATGTGCTGCTTAATGGTTTTATTATCTCGCGTTCACTCCCTTGCCGCCTGCGGTGTTTGGCTTCTTCCAGTTAAGTGCCGTGCCGCCGCCAACCTTTGGGTACTGCTTCGGGGCTGCTCCTGCCGCAATCGCAATTTTCTTGCCTATCGTCTGTGCCGGTGCGCCATCTCCTTTGCTCATGCCCATATATGTGCCGTTAACTAATAATGCCTGCTATGCCTTCCTGCGTCGCTTCGGCTTTTCGGCCGCTGGCTCCGTAGGCTCTGTTGGTTCGGCACCACCACCGTCTTCCAGGTAGTCGGCGCGCTGGTCTTTGGTTAGGTAGTCGCGGCGCCCGCGCAAAAATGCTTTGTCATCTTCGTTTATCGCCCCCGGCTCGGTACCCATAAGGTACTCCAATCGTTCGCGGGTAGCCCGGTCAAGCTCTCCTGTTGGTCGTGCGCTATGTCGTTCGTCTGCCATACGTTAGTTTTCCGTTAAGCTGGTAAGTTGTTTAATAAGCTGCTCGCGGTTTTTTGCTGGTTCTTCTATAAAAGTTGCAAGTGTCTCGTAGTTATCTAGCCGTGCCACTATGCGTAGTGCCTTGCGCTCGTTGCCTCCTTCTACGGCCTCGCGCAATTCCTTGCTTAGTGTATGCTGCTGCTTCACTAAAAAATCCCGTAGGTTGTCTAGCGTAAGCTCCTTGGTCAATATCGCTTCCCACTGCTCGTAGGTAGCGCGTTCCTCTGCGGTCAATTCCGTTAGCTCGGCAACGCCTTGCTTCTCACGGTACCGGCGCAGTAATCCTAAACCAGTCGCTATGCTCTTTTTTATGTCTAAGTGCTGCATGGTTTTCTATGTTAATTGTCGCAAGTTTTATTCAAGTGCGATAGTGCTGCGTTGTGTATAACTATGCCCCGCTTGCACCTGCCGCGGCAAAGCCCGCCGCCGCGTCTGCACCAACGGTGGGTGTGCCTGTGCCGCCTCCCGCCGCCGTGTAGTTCGCCATAATCCCCATCTCCGCGTTGCGCACTTCTTCTTCCTGTATGTCCGCAACTTCTTGCGGGCTTAGGTCTACCATGGATATTAAGCGCCGCTGCACCGCTTTGCGTAGGGCTTTGTTCATCGGAAATTCTGCTTGCACTACCTTTAGGCGCTGCACCTCGTCTATGCCTTGTGCCAGGCGCTGTCCCTTGTTCGTTATGCTTACCTGGTACCCCTTGTCGCTCACCCACTGGTCACGCTCTATAGTGTTTTCTGCTAGGCGTCCATCGGCGCCCTTTTTGTATAGGGTAATCTTCCCGTCCACGTTGGCTTCCATCATCTTGTACCACTTGTCCACCAGGCGCTTACGGGCATGCTCGTAGTACACGGCCATGTCATTGGTGCGGCGCATGGCGCTGCCTACTGCTATCTCTATCTCGCCTAGGGTACGCTTCACATCTTCAACCGCTCCCTTATCTATCGCCCCTGTTGCGCTCGCCTTTTCGGCAATGTTCACAATAAATTGTATATCCTGCATGGTACCGTCAAGTGCGGGTATCTGTACATTGCTGTACACGTCAGCTGGCTTTCCTGGTAGCGGGTACCATCCCCATGGCCTCGGCTGGAATGTGGTCGGGGTAAAGCCCTCTATGGTGCTGTCGTAAAAGTTCATGCCAAAGCTCCGCAGTGTGCGGTTTTCCATGTACTGGCTTATCCAGCTATTTATGGTTTTGTTTGGTACCAAAATAAGGTCGCCGGTGCCGTCGCTCCAATAGTCCGTAATTTCCAAATCGTCTGCCCAGCCTTCGTATGGCAAAAAGTCCACGCCGATGGCGTTTAGCAAAGTTTCTGCGCGCAGTATTATTTCCTCGTTCGCTACCACTACATAGTACCTCTGGTATTGCCGCAGCTGCTTGTCCCATAGGTAGGTAGTGTGTCCGTCAAGTGCTATTACCTTGTCGTAGCCCTCCATATCCTGCACGTTCTCTATACCTAGGCTCTGTAAGCGCTGGTTCTGCGCCTGCATGCGCTTGCGGTACGTGTCGCTATTCACGGCGCCCATGTCTTTTAGTTTTCCTTTCGCGGCGGGGTCGTATTTGTCGCTGGTCAGTATCTCGTCCAACGGCCGGTACATGTTGGTCTTTATCGTGTAGCGTGCCGTGTCTATGTCCCACGGCTTGGTCTTTTGGTCTACCAAAAGCTCGTACACATCAGCTACGTCTATCGTAATCGGTATGTCCTTGGTGTGGTCAATGTTCAGCACAAAATGGCTGCGGCCGTATAACTGCTCTTGCTTTTTATCCACGCGGTCTAGCAGCTCAAAGTTATTAAGCTCGGCCGTCGCCGTCCATAGGGCATTTACTATAATCTCTTTGTCTAGGTCGCCCGCCTTGTCCTCTAGTCGTATGTCGGTATCCTCGTTAATCTTGCTGCCTATGGTCTTTATGGTTTCCTTCATCAGCGGTATGTTCACCGGCTGCCGCTGTGTCAAGCGGTTTACCCGTATTATGTTGCGGTATAGCTCGTATATATCTGCCCACGCGCCGTGGCGGCGCTTCTGGTATTTAAGCGCCACTTTCTTTTCGAGTTTAAGCTTCTCTAAAAGCTTATCTGCGTCTATGTTCGCTGGTAGGTTTATTGCCTTTGCCATACGTCGTGTCTATTCACTCGTAATGGTAGCCGTTCTTTGCATGGCATGGAAGACCCGCAAGTGTGCATATCGGCGTTCGTTGGCCGCGCGCACATATTCGGCATAACTCCGCTTCCCTGGGTTCAGGCGTTCAGCCGCTAGTATGGGGTGCAGCGGTACCACCTTCTGTTGCGGTGTGTGCTTCCCTAGTGGCGTCCGTTGCTTGCGTTTTAGTTTAACCGGCACTAAAACCCCATTTCCTATGTCGTACTTGCGGCACTGGTACATTATGCTGGTATGGTCTACGCCGTAGCGCCGTGCCAGGTCGGCAAACGTCGCCCCTGCCATACGTAGCGCTAGCATTTCCTCAACTACTGCCATCTCGTTAAATACGTCGCCGCGTGCCATATTAAATACCTATGTCGGGGTAAAACGGTTGCACGCCCATGTTTACGCCGTTCTGCGGCATGGTAAATACGCGCGGTCGCTTCGGGCTAAAGGTAAAGCTAAGCGCGTCGGCAGCACCTAGGTCGTCTACGTTGTAGTCGGCCGTGCGCAGTAGCTTTTTGGGTATTATCTGTATAGCTCCGCTCTCATCGTCTTTGTACTTCACGGCCAGTAGTTGCTTTTCCCACCGCTCGTTTCTCACTAGGCGGCCACCACTCTCTAGCCATGTGCGTAGCTGCCAAAACATGTACGCGCGCTGGTTCGCGTACCGCTTCGGGTCTTCCCCCTGCGGTAGCTTGTCCTCTTTCGTCAGTTTCTCGCCTGCGTTCACGGGCACGGTCTTGCGCTTTGTCTCGGGCACGCCCTCTAACCTGCGCACGGTGCCGCTGCCTACGCCCTGCTTGTCGGCGTACCACATCTCTACGCCTGTCAGCTTTGCCGCCTCATCGGCAATGGTAAGCGGGTCAAGTCCCATGGTCGCCATGTCCACCCGCGCCACGTTCATGTAGCGGCTCACTATCACACCCTCGTTGCTTCCCTCGTCGTTCGGGTCTACGCCTACCTTGCGCTCTCCTAGCGGCGCCACTGTCGCCTCGTCTACCTGCACTGCGTTAAGCAGCTTGTGCGTAAATAGCGGTAGGTAGCCGTGCTTGTCGCGGGTTTCTGCATCGGGAAAAATGTTGTTGTATAGCACGTCGTAGTGCGGCTTGTTTTTCTGCTCGTCTAGTATGCCTTGTGACAACCGGCCTTCTTGTAGCCCGCGCTTTGCGTCTATGTTTATGTGGTAATAGCTCGTGTCTAAAAATGCCTGTTTAAAATGGTTATTGAAAAATGGGTTGCCTATTTTAATCACAAAAAAATCACCTGGGTTATCGCCTAGCATACGGAAGGCTTTTGCCTCGTCGCTGTTCTCCACTAGCCCCGCCTCATCCAGCACAAGGTTTGGCGCGCCAAAGCCCATTACCTGCTTCGCGCTAAAGGTGCGCACCTCTCCACCGTTCAGGTACGTTATGTGGTCGCGGCTGCGGCGCTGGGTCAGCCGCTCTGCTTGTAGTACTTTCGCATCGGTCTTTAGTAGCTGGCTTATTACGGGGTCGTTCACGCTAAAAAACAGTACGTAATCCATGATAATCTGCGCCTGCTCTTTCGTTGGCGCTACTATCGCCCAGCGTTCCTTTTTCACCGCGGCGCGTATCGCTACCGTCGCGCCCACTATAAGGCTCTTTCCGTAGCGGGTGTGCGCCATTACGTGCACCTTGTTTTTACCGTCTGGGCTTTTGCGCTGCAGTATGCACTCCGCTATCTCTTTCTGTCCCTGCGCCACGTTGTCTGCATTTAGTGTAAAGCCGTCTTGCGTCTTTAACGTAAAAGTCTGCAATATCTTGTCGGTGGCCGGTGTGGATATCATACAAGGTTACTTAGTAGCCACGGTTTGTATCCGTTGTGCTCTAGCGCCAGCTCTATGTGGTATCCGCTCTCGTAAAAGTCGCGCATCTCGTGCGCCCTGTGCGCGTTGCCGTGCGTGTGTCCGTGTATGTTGTGGTCTATGCCTGCGCGCCGCGGCTTTGGTATGTGTGTCAAAAGCACGCGCTTCTTATTTACGGTCAGCACCAGCTCATCGCACACAAGGTGTATGCCGCGCCGTAGGTACCACGTGGTGCTTTTCTGGTCATGGTTCCCACGCACTAGCGTTATCGGTGCTAGGCGTGTTGCGGTCTGCAGTAGCAGTATCGCCTGCCCATCCTTGCCTACGGCAAGGTCGCCTAGGTGTACCAGCACGTCACCTACGTTGTTCATCGCGTGGCTCAAACCACCGTATATGCGGCTCTCAAAGTCAATCGGCCGCCCCCACTCTATAAGCTTCTCATGGTTAAAATGCGTGTCTGTTGTCAGCCATATTCTCGGTATGTTGGTCATACGGTCTTGGTGTCTATATCTTTGGTCAGTAGTTCGTGCAGGTACAGGCGCTCGTAGTTGCTTATGCGCCCTTCGCGTATGGCTTGGTGCAAAAGCGTAGTGTCTTTGTTTTCCAGTATCTGCCTTAGCAGGCTGTTCTGTTGCATGCGTATACGCTCGCGGTCTTTGTTACGCTCCATGTCTGCGCGCTCGGTAAACATCGTTTCAAGTTCAGCTGCCCGCATGCCTTCTACGTGCGTTGCGCGCCAGCCGCCCATTGCTATACCGCGCTGGTGTAATTCCGTATCTTCGCTCGCCATCTGCCGCATTACCGCCTGTATTGCCTCGTCGCGCGTATACGCCACTATACGGCTTTGGTAATATTCAACGTGTGCAGCTCCGGCTCCACCGGCCGCCACAACTACAATGTACAGGCTCGGCTCCAATGCTTGCGGGTATTTGTCTAGGTTTGGCGTCATAGTTCTATTTCCCCGCTAATCTCCATACGTTGTGCACCGTCTACGCTTCGTGCGTTTATGTCTCTAACACGTATGTTACTGGCGTGCTTGCGTCCACGTAACTGCTCTAGCCCGCGCACCAAATCAGCTAGCGTATCGCCGTCTGTCTCTATAAAAAAGTATTTCGTTTGTGTCATAAGTCCACGGGGTAGGCTTTGCTCCTACAACCTAGCGTGTATAAGGCGCTTGCTCTACTGATTGAGCTACCCGTGGGCGCGTAGGTCATAACTTTGCGGGTTTATCTGCCCACCCTCGTTCCGTTCCGCGGTCGGCTTTCGGGTAATGCTCCACCTACATGTTCCGTATTGCTACGGGTGCGGATAAGAGGACTTGCACCTCTATGCCTTGCGGCGGTAGACCCTAAATCTACTGCGTCTGCTGTTTCGCCATATCCGCAATCACGCCGATATTCAATCGCGGCTGGCTGGCGGCGGTAGGCTGTATGTAGTGCCTACCCTCTGCCAGCTGCGGGTCAGTTCCCGCTACGTATCGCTTGCAAATAAACAAGCGGGTAGTTGCCGTCGGCTTCTGTGCGCGTTCACCTTTCCTGCCGCCTTTACACGCCTCGCCTTATCGGTTTTGGCTATTGCTCTCTGCGTACAGGCTCGTGCCCGCTACTCTTATTATATCGTCAAAGTACAAATGCCTAGGCTTCTGCCTGTGCATTACCCCACTCGCTCTTGGGCTTGCGGCAATGCACGCAAAACTGCATGGTCGCGTTCTCGTCTTTCTTCGCCTCGTCGTTCAGCTCGTGCTCGCCGCGCGCGCACGCCGCCTCTGTCTCTTTATGCTCCGCAATCTTTGCGCGCTGGCGGTCTTGGTAGTCGTCCGCTACTCCCTCGTTATCACCGCCCCAGTTCTCGGGGTTCAGTCCGCAGTGCTTGCAGCTCGCCTCATCCTCGCCTAGCTCGTGGTGGCAGTTTATGCGCGTCACTAGGTTTTCCTCCAGTGCCTCGCTCCACGGCTTCACGGGTGCAATTTTCTTGTGCGGGTTAAAGTCGGCAATCGTAAGGCTCGGGCGTATCATGCCGCTCTGCTTGAAAAAGTCCTCATCAAAATATGCCTTAATCTCCACGCCGTAATACACTATGCGCTTCTTGTGTTCCTCCAAAAAGGTCTGCGCCTTGGTGCGGCGGTAGTCGTGTATCACTTCTTTTGCGTGGGCAATCTCTTTGTTGGTCGGCTTCTTAAAGCCGTCCTTGCCTGCGCGTTGTAGTAGGTCTTCTGCCTTGCGCACCTTGTCGTATTCCGCTTTGTTGTCGCGGTCGTACTGTACCAACTGCTCTGTATCGTCGCTCATGGTTTAGGGATTATGGTTTTCTAATGCCTGTATTATATCTCATCTTTCATCAAAGCTTCATGTCAAAGGTGTTGATAACTTTATAGCCCTAGGTTGTCGGCCACTGCGGTAGCTATCACAAAACCCACCGCCAGTGCGGTAAGGCACCCGGCATGTATAAGCATAGTCGCGCGCAGTCCTATAATCGGTACCTCTACTACCGCCACAAATAGCGCGTATGCTGGTATCAAAAATACAGGCGCCATATCATGCGTGCCGCTCCTTGTTCATGCGCACTATCGCCGCCAAAAACGGCGGGCACGTGTGCGCATACTCCTTTGGGTAGTGGGCTAGGCACTTCTCGCATTTTATGTGTGTCGGCTCTTTGGTTGGGCGCGGCCGCAGTTCCTCGCGTAGCCGCTCACGCTCTGCGTCTATCTGTGCGTGGCATATCTCGCAGTAGTCCCACGGCCGTATGCCACGGGTGCAGTAGTGCGTTTTCTTTCTTGCCATATACCCTACGCCAATACTTTGCTAATCCTCTCCAGCGCCGCGGCTAGCTCGGGGTGTACCTTGTGCTCGTTCTCTACCTTCTCGCTGTACTCCCCTGCAAACGTAAGTAGCACGCGCACATCTTGCCCCTGTACCTTGTTTGGGTCTAGGTTCTTTGTCTCTAGCGCAAGTAGTACGTTCGCGGTGCGTGCTCTAAAAAACTCTTTCTTTACTGTAAGCACATCATCCCAAAATCCCGCGCGGTTTTTCCACGTAGTTAAAGTGTTCTGGTCTACTTTGTATTTCTTGCTAAACGCCTTTTGCGTGTCGTCCTCTAGTCCCATTATCTCTACGCGCTTTACGCTGGGTATGCCCATAAAGGTAACGTACTCTAGGTACTCGTTCGGCTTTGCCAGCCCGCTAAGGTCTGTCTTTATGTCAATGTGCTTGCTCTCTATAATCCGCGCCTTTCCCTGTGGCGTGCGCGGCTTGCTTTTCTTGTTCTTCTTTGTGTTGCTTGCTTTTTTCATACTCTCTTGTACTGTCGTGCCCACTGGGATTTTATACTGACGATTGTACACTCGCCGTCTGTCCCTGTGGTATAGGCTCCTGTGTTGCAGGCAGCCCGCTTGGCACGTTTAGGTACTGGTCTAATGCGCTATGTCGCTGCCTATCGCGCAGTATGCTTATTGCTATAGCGTTTGTCGCCTCTCGTATGCTTCCTTTCCACTCACTGCTAGCTCCGTATGTGTAATCCATTCCGCAGTCGTAGCTATTTTCCCCCTTACCCTCATGCGGTATACCCTCTGGTATCTCAATATGTATCGTTCTATGCTCGCGCGTAATCCAGCGTGGGTACTTTGTTACGTGTAGTTCTACCTCGTATGTGGCTAGGTACTTTTTCTCTGGAATTACTACTGTAGTTTCTCCGCGCTGCTCTATGTATGTTTCGTGCTTGGCTCGTCCCTTTAGCTTTCCCGGTATATCTGCGTAATAGCGCAGTACTGCGTCGTCCCCCATATGGTCGCCTCCTATGCTTAGGCTAAATACCCCGCCGCGCTGTAGCTTTATCTCGCTACCAAACTCCTGCGTATATTTATGTCCGCGCAGTTTGCTTATTCCCTTTGCGATATTGCGTACCCACTTGGCTCCGTATGTAAGCCATATACTTACAAAGCCTAGGTATAAAGCTAGCTGTAGATTGTCGTTACTGTCCCCGCCTCCTATGTCAAAGCCTAGCCCCAGCGCTAAATAGCCGTTGCTTACCTCTATACTATAGTTGCCGGTTCTCGTATATGCGTAACGTCGGTATTCCATATATCTATTTTTCACCCTTTTGCTCACCAACCGCTATATCTGCCGCGGCAATAAGCATTTCACCTATCGCGCGCACTATAGCGGGGTCGCTGCCTTCAAAAACAAATGCCTTGTCTACATACATGTGTGGTAGCGGCGGCGTATTCATCTTGTGTATCGTCACCGCCATGCTTTCTAGGTCTACCAGCACCTCGGTGCTAATTTCGCGGTTCTTGCATACGTGGGGTTCCTCATGGCTCGCCGTGGCGCACGGTATTACCTGCACAATCTGGTATGTCTCGGCGGTCTTTTTCACCACCATAGGCTCGCCCGTTCCCGTATCGCATGTATCGGTTCTCACTTCGTGTCTTACTGCAATCTTGTGTTGCACACCAGTTGGGAGCCGCTGCTCCATTTCGTATTGGCGCGGGTCATATTTCTTTTCTGGTTCGCTTGGAAAAATTACGGCGTAGTTGTGGCGGCCTAGTGCGTCGTCTACCCAGTGCGCCATTTCCCACTGTCCACTTATGGGGTGCCGTGTCTCTTGTACGTAGCTGCTCATGGTTTTATTTTCTATCGCTTTTTAACATGTTCTTCAACACCACTAACGCTATCCACACTAAGGCGGCAACCGCCCACACGTTTGCGTTCGCTGCGTGCGCGGCGGTAACGTCGCTTAGTGCCGCATGCTGTATAAGCCAAAGCACTACCCATACCAGCCCTACCGTAAAAAGGTAGCTCGCTACAAGTAGTAACGCCACTAAAATCCCTATCGCTAGTATAGCCATGGTTTTATTTCATCTTCCTAAGTGCTCCTTTTAATCGTTCCTCCCACCCGTCTATAATGTCAGTGGTAACGCTCTTACCGCCAAATACCGTTGCCTTTACTTTATCACCACCCACAATCTCCGCTGTCCCGTTCGGGTCATACATGTGTACTATATCGGTTGCTATCTCCTGTGTGGTCATTGTACGCGGTTCTACAAACACCTGCAGCGCAGCACCAGCCGCAGCCTGTTGCGCCTGCGGTTCCTGCTCCTGTGGCGCTGCCTGTATGTTCACATTGTTAATCGTTACTGGCGGCTGCGTATAGGCCGGTTCTATTGTCTGTGTGGTCTTTGGTGCCGCGTATGCAGTCTTTAGTGGCACGATTATTTCCTGTATGTCAGGCATAACCGGGTCGGTTGTCGTTGCTGCTTGTTCTATATGTGGTGCCATTTGCTCTGCATTGCTGCGTATGGTAAGCCACGCCAGCCACATGTTGGCAATTACGGCGCATACAACCATTGCGGTTATAGTCGCTGTCGCTACCCTGCCATGTATACTCATACGCCTATTTTTTTTCCTTGCTCCCCATTACCTCAAATGCAAGGTTGTCTTTCATAGCCCACGCTATGGTTCCGTCCTTTACCTGTGTCGTAATCTTTTCCTGCGCTTCCGCTATGTTCTCTGCCTCTAGTGTAACAAGCGCCCTGCTCTCGTTCACCACCTCAATCGTAAAAATCTTGGTCATGGTTTTATTTACTAATAGCTTTTAAAGCTTCGTCAAACGTAACTAGGTTGCCGTACATGTCCCCGCTTAGTAGCTCCGCAAGTCTGCGCAATCTGCGCGTAAGCTCGTTGCGGTCTTTAACGGTCTTGCGTAAAAACTGGTATTGCGCTCGGTAGGCTTCCAGCTCTTGCGCGTACATAAACTCGGGTTCGTTTAGGTACCGTTCCCACCACACCCGTGCCCCCTCTGTAGTATACCCCTGTTGGTGCAGGTGCACACGTTCGTGCGCCTCTACATCAGCTGGTAATACGTCGGCGGCGTATATGGTATCGCCATAAGCCAGGGCGGTACGCTCCCACTTTACGTGGTAGCGCCTCTCTAGCTCATCCCATATAGATGGCTTGGTGCGGCTGTGCTTTACCTCTCTCTGTTTTTGTAGGTCTAGTTTCATGGTTTTACTTCTTAAATATCAGTATATCATGGTGCGCCGTCGCCGTCTGTCCACTCAAAAGTATATCTCGTAGGTTTTTATTTATGGCCACCTCTTTGCCTTTGGCAAAAAAGAGTATATTTTGGTGGGTTTTAACAAGCTTCTTGCTGCTGTCAAACGTCTTACGCGCACGCGCCGTTGCGGTACCTATCGCTGTTGCCAGTATTGCTTCATTGTAAAAATGGTAGCCAGCAGCGCACATAATCCCAACGGTATCCCCTACTAGGTTGTGGTAGTTGCCGTGCTTGTCGCGTATGTTGCCTACCACTATTATAGCCCAACCGTTTTTGTTTACGATGTTATATGTGTTGGTAAGTATCTTGGCGTATGCTTTCTTAAATGCCTCGTAGTCGGGCGCGGCGCTTATGTCCTGTGGGTTCTCGGGGTCGTACACCTCTAGGTCAAAATAAGGTGGGCATGTAAATATCATGTCCGCACGCTCCACATGCTTTGCTAGGTGCTCGCCGCTCGCATGCTCCCACCGCGCACCCTTCTCGCTAAGCTCCTTTGCGTGCACTCTGTTCGCGGCTATCTGCGTCTTGCTCACGTCTACGCCTATGTATTTATATCCTAACCTGCTCGCCACTAGTCCGCGCACGTGCCCGCCAGCAAACGGGTCTGCAATCGTCGCACCTTTGGTCAAGTACCATGTGTAAAGCACCTCGCATAGCACTGGGTCAAACACGCTCGTACCTGTAAGGCTAGTGCCTTGCTTTTCGTTCAGTTCGCTAAGCCCCGCACCAATAAGGTCGTCGGCGCGCCCCTCGCCACTGTCTCCCAGCTGTAGCGCCCACTCCGCTTTTCGTTTCTGCCAGTAGCCCTGCTTGGTATCAAACACGCTAAACGGCGGCACTATGTAATCCTCTATCAGCTTGCGATTAATCTGGTTGCCCTGCTTCCAGCGCAGCTTTTCCAGCTCTTTCACATCGAAGCCCGTAAGCGCCAGCCTATTTTTCTCGGCAAGGTCTTGTAGCAATGTGTGTAGCGCCGCGTCGTCCCATTCGCCGCTTATCCTGTTTAGCGCAAGGTTTAGTGTTTTCTCGTCGTCACCGTTTAGGTCTAGGCGGTACACGTCCACATCTGTTACACCAAGCTGGCGGCATGCCTCTACTCTCTGGTGCCCGCCAATAATCGTGTAGTCTTTGTTTACCACTATCGGCTGCACAAGCCCGTATGTCTTTATGCTCTCGGTAAGTTTCTGTAGTTCCTTTTTGCTTATCTTGCGCGGGTTGTACTTCGCTCGCTTCAGCTTTTTTATTTCCACTGTCTCGCGTTGTGGTGTGGCTGTCATATCACATTCCTAATCGCTTCGGTTGCGCGGCTCCTAATTGTGCCAACACTTCGTCGCGGTCTATCAGCTCTGCGAGTGGCTTCATGCCTAGTGTGCGCTTCGTTGTGTCGTATTTCGTTTCCTCCAGCCACAAACTAATACGGTCTCTGTCGGGTACCACACTCGTAACATAGCTAGGGTTCACAATCCCACGCTTCAGTATGCACGGCTTCCCGCTTTGCATGGATGTAATTACTTTTGGCAGTTCCTCTTGGTCTATCTGCACGGGGTCGCCCTTGCTCATTTGTACAAGGTAAGCTTTCGTGCGGCGTATGGTTTTTGTATTTTCCATATTTAATCAAAACTTCATGTGCGGCTAAATAATAAAGTCTTTGCCCTTGCCTGTTCCATCTCGCTGTTTCTGCGCCCACGCAAACAGGTCGCCTAGGCGCGCTTCAAGCTGCAGCGGGGTAGTAATCGTCGGGGCGTACTTGGTGGCATTACTCTTTGGCAAAAAAGCTATCACGCTCTTTACCTTGTCTAGCCCGTGGCTGCATATAAGGCGCTCTAGTGCCACTCGCTGGGGTTTTACGGCATACAGGCGGGTATAGCTGGGGTTCACATCTCTAAACCCCTCTATGGCCTCATTCACTAAAGCACCGTCACATTTCCCCGCGGCGCGCCACGCCGCGGTACTTTCTTTTATTACTTTCTTACTATTACTCTCTCTGGTACTCTGTGGTTCACTCGCGGTATCCTCTGTGGTTCGTTCGCGTATCCTCTGTGGTTCACTCGCCGCGCGCGTATCCTCCCCAGTTCGCACGTGCTTGTATGATATTTTCGTAGTAATACGCAATCTATTACGCTTCGTGGCGTCCTTGTATTCACGCTCTATGCACCCAGTCGCCTCCAATCGGTTTAGGCTGTTCTGCACACTGCGTGTCTCTGCCCTACAAATACGGGCTATACTCTCGTTTCCCGCCCTACATTCGCCGTCTTTTAGGTGTTCATACCAGTACACCACGGCGTATACGTCGCGGTCTAGTTTCTCCAGCCCGTCAATCTCAAAAAGCTGGTAGGGCGTAATAAGAAAATCTGGCCTAAAGTCCTTTTTTTCCATGGTTTTTGTTTACCGCATTATACATCACTTCGTATGCAATCATTTCACTCGTCTGTGGATAACTTGTGCATTACTCTTTATCTGGCTCATACCCTTGTGTTTTCCACTCCTTATTAGGTTCTGGTATGTCTAGTTCCAGTACGCGCAGCGCCCAGCTGCGCACGCTGTCGGGGTTTGCCGCGTCTATCACGTAGTGGTTAAACTCTACCGTGTTCATCTCTTTTATGCGTAGTATCTTGGGCATGCCGTACTCGTTATCGCTCTGTTTGCATAGCAGCGTTTCTACGGCGTCTAGTGCCTCATCTATGCTGTAGCCCGTCTTTTCGCTTAGCATGGGTAGTACCACGGCATACAGGTAGCCGTTCTGGTTGCCCTCTTCGCCTATCCATTCGTTGCCTGTTGTGCGCTTTCGGTAGTGTCGGCGTATCGTAATGGTTACGTCCTGCCCGTCCTTAAATGCCCCGTCTAGGTACTTGTGGTAGTAGTAGCGGCTCTTTAGTTGCGGCACGTTGTGTGTCTTGCCGTCCGCGCATTTGGCCGCCACCATTTTGGCGTAAAACTTCGGCACGGGTGTTTTCTTTCTAGTTCCCGCCATAGTCTTTTTTTAGTGCTTTTTGTAATGCGTTCACGGCTTGCTTTACCTCCTGTCGCGCGTAGGCAATAAGGCGCGGGTTAGCGTGCTCGTCGTCAGCAAGCTTTGCTAGCTTGCCTGCGGCTGTGTTCAGTTTGTCGGCAAAGTACCGCGCCTGCTTGCTGTCTACCTCTACGGTGTGCTTCACCTCCACGCCCTTAGCCTCTACCAGTAGCCCCAAAAAGGCGTATAACGGCACAATCGCGCGCGCCCTGCTCAAACTATCCTTGCGTAGCTTGTATACCAGTATAGGGAGGGCGTGCATACCAGCACCGTACTCGGTGTGCGCAATCCACGCCGCCATACCGTGCCTGCTCCAGTTCTTGCACTCTATGTGCGCGTGCTCGCCCAGCACGTCTAGGTTGGTATCCACGTCGGCTTTCTCTCGGTTGCCATTACCGCTGTCGGGGTTACGCCGCGCACGTGGGTCTAGCCCCAGCTGGCGCAGTTGCCCCGCTACGTATTCCTCTAGCTCCGCACCTACCTTTACATTGTCGCTGCGCTTTCCCATACACTAAAAGGTTACGCCCGCAAGCCCGTAATCGTCGCCAGTCTTTGGCTTCTCTGGTGTAAGCACCTCGTCTACCACACGGTCAAACGCACTGGTATCTGCCGCTGGCGGCGCGGCCTGCTTTTCTCGTGGCTCGCTTAGGTACACCTTGTAATCGGGGTGCTTCGCTTCTTTCTTGTGGCCGTTTGCGAAGCACACCACGCTAACTTTCTGGCCGTTTATTTCCACGTAGCCACTAAGGTACTCCGTACCTTTCGTGCTTCTTTTATTCCACAAAGCGCCTATATCTTTTTTCTTCTCGTCGTTCATACCTTTTCTTTGTTATTTTGTAACGCCTTCACATCCACCAGCCCGTCGTGTCGTACCACTCTAGCCAGACCCATATATCGTCGAACCTCTTAGGTAGCACCGCGAAACGCGGCCTATATTCTCCGCCCTTTCTTGCTTTCCATCTCATACTCAATCTTCTTTAGTGGTAATGGGCTTGATGGGGATGGAGCGGATAAGCTCGAGTGCCTCTTGTGCTTTCGGGATACAGACTGCATTGTGCTGTTCATTCCGCGAAGCAATGTATTCGAGAATTGTTTTTACAGGCTCATACTCATCCCTCATCGCCTCTGTGCTCTCTTGCGCTATGCGGTCGATGGTGGTGGATATGAATTTCCGTAATGTCTCAATAACGAATGGGTTTCCATCTTCTGTAAATCTTTTCTCGTCTATCCACTCGATATTTTCAATCGCGTCAGAAAACATCTTGTCAAACTCCTTCAGCGCTTCTTCCTTGAGCACGTCAAGTGCGGTCAAATCAGCACCTTTCGCACGCGCAATGTCTCTGATGTCATCTTCAGTCCCTCCTCTCGCCAATATCATGTCGTCGTCCATACCCCAGTGTGTAATGTATCAAGGATATAAGGCGCTCATTTACTCGGATATATCTCTACTTCGATGACTTTAGTTTTTCCCCATCCTGCTTCGGTCATTCTCTTTTTGCATGCGACGGCAGTCGCTTTATGAAGAAAAAACTGGTCATTGCAGTACAAGGTATCAGGGTCTACCACTGCGTATCCTGCCCATCCTTTTCTTTGTTCGGTTGTTTTCATACGGTTTTCTTAATGTTCTTGCGTGCAATTTCCACATCTACACGGTTCTAATAAGCTACATCCACATTCCAAGCAACTGTCGTCTGCCATATATTTATTTCTCTAGGTTATAGTCTTTTAAGAGGGAGAGTAAATGCTTCTTCTAATGACCAGCCCCATTTTAGTCTTGAACCAACTAGATTATTCGCCCCTCCTAATCTGAGGGCCGCTTGACTTGCTGTTTCTCGGGTGCCGTTTTGGTACCTGTCGTCCATCATCACTGGAGAAACGCTTTTTCCAGGTGCCATCAGGCCAGTGTCGTTGAAGAACATCAGGGCAATGATTTCGTAGGATAGTGTGTAGTTTCTGGTCATACGCCATTCTTACAATGAAACTCGTATTTGTTGTACCCCATTGCGCCTGTGGCGAAGATTGCGCATCCTCCCAACGCTTTCATTCGACACTGTTCGCACCAGTCAATCTTCACATAGTCGAAGTACGGTTTTGTGGCGCGTCCTTCGTTTTGTTCTGTTGTGAAGATGACTTGCCGAGGTGTATCGTCTCCCTTGCGTGGCGCACCTGCTTCCTCGCCGCAGATATCGCACATATAGATTTCTTTCTTCATACCGCTTTTTTCTCCGACTCCTTAATCATCGCATCGGCGTACTGGTAGGCCTGCGATGGCAATATCTTAATCTCGACTTCGCGTTCTGTGTAGTAGTCTCCACTCGCCAACAACCCCTGTAGGGCGGCTGCGGCGAAGTAGTCTCGGAGGGTTGGGGGGTTCATATGGTTTTTGTGTTATCAGGTAAGTCAATCCACCGCACCATATCTTCAAGCCCCATCCTGTATGCCTCATTCAGGCAGATATTGCCTTCGTAATCTGGCCGCATCTTCGCTTTCAGCGCTTCCATTGCTAACTCAGCTCGTGTCTTCATATATTTTTGGCGTATCCGTAGGTAATTGCCGACATTATCGCGTTTGTGAAAGTGAAGATGATATGCAGGGCAGCCGAACCGTTGTCGTGGAGAACGAACACCGCGTACATAGACAATCCAAACGACAAGGACGCGCCCACTGCGAAGAATGCCGATACTAGGTAAAGAATGTATTTCATACTCTATTTCGTTTCAGCTTGTAATGAATCGAGATGGGCGAGGGTGCTGCTGCGGCACCAGTTGTGGCCAGCAGCCATTCCTTTTCGATACTTATCAGAACCATCCCAAGTATCCTTCTCTACCACCCCCTCCCGCACGGCCTTGAGCGTTTCTGCGATGGTGTGGGCGATGAGAGTATCCATCCAATCAACTGTCGTTACCCCCGATGAGCATCTCCACGCCTCACGGTTCTCCTCTTGCAGTCTCTCCGTCAGTGTCTTCTCTTGTGGTGTTGTCATACCGCCATTAGTTTAGCCTCGTAAGCGTCGGCAATTTGCTTTGCTACCTCTGTTGTGCTGTTAATCATGCGCAGTACGTCCACTAGCGTGCGCTCCGCGCGGTACTCTTTATTCTCCCCAGTAAGTTCTATGTCTCCATTGTCATTTACCCGTGTCTCTGCCCAATCTAACCACGCAGCTTCGTCTGGCATCCTCCCACTGCTTAGGTATATAAGCATGTAGTAAAAGTCTATCTGCTCGTGGCGCTTTACTCTCGCGTGCGTCCATGGCACCGTGCCAGTCTTTCGCTCTCTAAAGCGCAGTGGCTTGTCCTCAAACGTGTCAAGCCTGCCGTACAATCGTAATATCCCGTGCGCAGTCCTAACCGCTGTGTCTATCTTGTGCTCTACGCGCTGGTACGTTGGCAATAGCGCATTAAGCGCCTTTATCGTTTCACGTTGGCTTGTATCATTCTCGCCGTCGTCGGCTACCTCGCTGCCAAAGTCCATATATTTATTCCTGCGGCTTTTGCCACCGTAAAAATATATACGCTCGTACTCTGGCCTATCTTT